>Ga0316205_10003084_pt1 | contig 16179 bp, 13 predicted proteins | sample 3monthpyrite_MG_FD_204941 | JGI IMG/M metagenome (GOLD analysis project Ga0316205, IMG submission 204941) | Microbial mat bacterial communities from mineral coupon in-situ incubated in ocean water Damariscotta River, Maine, United States -... | ecosystem: Environmental > Aquatic > Marine >... | reverse complement strand
CAGCAACCGAGGTGGCGGCTGATCTTAAATTCAGTAAAGCTTTGAACCTTTCCGATGCGATTGTTGCCAGTGGTGGTGATCGCTATGAAAGCAATGCCATTGCCCTGTATGAATTTAAACGAGGTACCGGCAGTATCGCCTATGATACCAGTGGCATCAGTCCCGCCATGGATTTATCCTTAAGTGGTGGTGTCGGAGACTATAGTTGGGTGCGAGGTTATGGCATCGAATTCAAAGGTGTAGGCAAAGCGCAAGCCAGCGTGACCAACAGCCGTAAACTCTATAACTCGATTAAGGATATTGGTGAGTACTCCCTTGAAGCCTGGGTAGTGCCTGCCAATGTCACGCAGGAAGGTCCGGCGCATATTCTGAGTTACATAGGGACATCTAATAATCGTAATTTTACGCTTGGTCAGACATTGTATGAATATGACTTCCTGAATCGAAGTAGTTTGACTATCGCTGATGGCGCTCCGGCGGCATCCACCGAGAATGAAACCTTACAAGCGACTTTACAGCATGTCGTCATCACCTATGATCCTGTCGATGGTAAAAAGATTTATGTCAATGGAGCACTGGTAAAGACAGACACAACTGCTGTTGGAACGCTGGTAAATTGGGATAGTAGTTTCGCCTTCGTTCTCGGTAATGATCAAGAGCGCGCAAATTCCTGGTCCGGTAAGTTAAGACTGGTTGCGATTCATAATCGTGTATTGACGCCTACGCAGATTACACAAAATTTTCAGGTCGGTGTTGGTGCCAAGTTCCTGATGTTATTTAATGTGAAGGAGCATACCTGTCCGGGCAACGTGAATGCGAATGAGTGTAGTGACTACATTATGTTCGAAGTCAGTGAGTACGATAATTATAGTTACCTGTTCAGTAAACCAACATTTATCAGACTGAGTTCAGATCCGTTATCTTCTGGGTTCGATATCAGGGGTATGCGTATTGGTATAAATGGCAAGGAAGTTTCAGTTGGGCAGGTTTACCAGAATTTATCGGTCACAATTAATACCACGGATGACATCAATTCCGGTATCTTGTTGTCAGATTTGGGTACCATTGTCGCATCCCAGAAAGGCGCTGATGGTGATGAGTTCTTCCTGACTTTTGAGCAACTGGTAGCCACTTCCGCCCACGATTATACAGAAGCTGCGCCAAGTGCAGTGCTGGTTAATGCGGCAGAAGCAGGATTGGCGGCCAACCCGACTGACTCTGATATTGGCGTTCGTACTTTCGATGAGATCAACTCAGCCATGGTTAGCATGACGGGTGTTGATCCCTTTGCTGGTAGCGCACCTAACCGCCTTATTGACCAATACAATACCCTGCAACAACAATTGCCAGCGGTGGAAAACATAGATGGTTTCTTATCCGCTCACCAGATGGGTATTGCCCAATTATCCATAGCCTATTGTGATGCCATGGTGGAAGACAGTAGCTTGCGGACGAGTTTCTTTGGTGCCGGCTTTGACTTTAATAGTGGGCCGGATGCGGCTTTTGGCAGCGGTGACAGCGCGGCCAAGAATCAAATTGTTAACGCATTTTATAACAAGATGATCGGTTTGCCGGGCAGTGGCACCGCTTTATTGAATGCGCCAACACTGGCAACAGTAAAAGCTGAATTAATCGGTCCTGCAGCCACAAACGCAAATAACCTGTACGACCGTTTATATAATGGATGTGCGAGTAATATCAGGCTCGACTCAACACCCAGATCACCACTCTGTGTACAGGATGCAGCACGTACCCGGTCAATGGTTAAGGCAATGTGTGCTTCTGTTCTTGGCAGCGCAGCAATGTTGGTGCAATAACTCAGATGAATACAGAAGCGTGTAAGGAATCAAATCATGGCTAAAAGAAAACAAACATTACATCCAGACGCCCCACTTCTGTATCCGGATCACCCGTTGCCGGTTACTCGGCGAGATTTTTTAAGACAAGGACTGATCTCCGGAATGGGTATGACTTTAGGTGGTTCAGTGCTCAGCCTGTTTGCTGATCCTCGTTCTGCACATGCTGCGCTGTCGTCAGATTTAAGTACGCTGGCAGGGAGTTTATCGACCAGTTGTGTGCTGGGTGCGGCAGGTGCCAATCCCATCCCGGTAATTTGTTTTGACCTGGCTGGTGGCGCCAGTATTGCAGGGTCGAATGTGCTCCCTGGTGCACAAGGCGGGCAAACAGACTTGATGACAACAGCTGGCTATAGCAAATTTGGCTTGCCGGGTGACATGATTCCCGGTGTCACAGAAGCTGCTGCGTCAGCCACTGGCACCAGTAATGGAGACCATACTGACAGCACTCTGGGTTTACAATTTCATTCAGACAGTGCTTTCCTGCGCGGTATTCTTGAAAAGCTAACGGATGTGTCCGCGCGCGCAAAAATCAATGGCACATTGATCGCTGCTCGTTCTGATAATGATACTGGTAATAATCCTCATAACCCGATGTATGGCATTGCCAAAGCGGGTGCAAATGGCGGTATTGTCACGTTGATTGGCTCAAGAAACTCCGATTCGGGTGGTAATTCCATGGCGCCTGCGTCGATGATTAACCCGCAAATCCGACCCACCAAAGTAGACCGGGCTTCAGATGTGACGGGTATGGTTGATACCGGAAACCTGACAGGTATCCTGAGTGAAAAAGACGATGTCGTCGCGGTAATGGAATCCATTGCACGTATCAGTAATCAAAAAATCGACCAGGTCACCACGCTCATTACAGCCGATACGGTCGCACGTGATCTAGTGCGTTGTGGCTACCTCAAAGCTGCGGATATCGCCGATCGCTTTGCCAATGTCAAAATTGACCCATCACAGGACGGCCGAATTGTTGATGGCGTCGATCCTACTAATTTTGGCGGCACTGGCATCTTCACCCAGGCCGAATTTGATAGTAATGGCGAGTTCAGAAAAACCGCTGCGGTGATGAAAATGGTTTTAGATGGTCATGCCGGTGTCGGTACTATCGCCATGGGTGGCTATGATTACCATACTGGACGACGTTCGGATGGTGAGGTACGTGATTTACGTGCTGGACGTTGTATGGGAGCCTGTTTGCAATATGCTGCAGCCAACAACACGCCATTGTTGCTCTATGTTTTCAGTGATGGTTCGCTGGCCAGTAACGGGATGGTTGATAATTCCACCGATGGACGCGGCAAAGGTGTGTGGACAGGGGATAACTCTTCCACTGCAGGTTCCATGTTGTTATTTTTTGACCCCAATGCCACCAGCCGCCCAACGATCGTCAAGGATCAAATAGGCTGGTATCGTAAAGATGGCTCAGTTGATACAGCCTCCAGTGCTGTCGCAAATAATGTGAATTTATTAGCTGAGTCAGTGGTGCTCAATTATCTTGCGCTGCAAGGACGAGAAGGTGAGTATGCGGGGCTGTTTGGCGGACTGGGTAATTCAGTCAGCTCCTTGGCTCCTTATATCGCCTTACCCCAAATCGTTTAGCCAGACTTTTTATGCGCTCTTGGGCGTTCTAATACTAGATATCGTAGTGGGCTAACCATTCATTATCTTTATAGTCTATATAAAGTGCACGTGCATGCATTTTCATATTTGCCGGCGCGGTCAGCTGCTTTTTACCGGGATAATGACTGGCAAACTCTTCCGGAGAACAACTATCAGCCTGCACACAGGTGAACTTTATATATAGATTCTCATAAGCGGGTTGATAAGTCTGTTGTGTATCACTGCTATGAATCAGCACGCGTTTTTTTACGACACAGGAAAAGTAGAGTTGCATTTCAACCGTGAGTGGAATGGAAAGCTGTGATAATCCCTGGGTCGCTCGTTGAGTTAAGTGAACATCAATAGGGTATCCAGACAATTCTGTATTTGTTACGTGTAAAAAGGGATGAAGTTTACGATCCAGCCACATGCTTAAATGAAAGTATTCCGGTAATGAAAAGTAACTGTGATTTTTCATCATAGCTGAGTTGATGCTTTGTCTAACTAGTTTTCATGCATGGGAGTGTAATGATAAAGCTGGTTTCGACATCAGGGATTGATTCGCAGTGAATGTTGCCTTCATGAAGTTCGGCAATATGTTTACAGATATTCAGGCCCAATCCAGTTCCAGGGAGTTTTTCATTGGGTGAAGAATTGATTTGTTTAAATTTTTCGAACAATCCAAGTTGTTGTGATTCGCTCAAACCCGGACCATGGTCAGTTACTTTGATGATCGCGTTGCCGGCCTCTTTTTCAAGCGAAACCAGAATAGTATCTTCTTTATGGGTGAACTTGGCTGCATTGGAAACAAGATTGGTAATGACTTGTAATAACCTTTGCTCGTCAGCAAAGACCATAATTGCTTCGTCTTTATGGGTGGTATCGATGCTGATTTGGCATTTGCATAGCGAGCAATAATCACTGTTCAATTCAATAGCAGTTGTAATGGTTTGTATCAGATCCAGAGGTCTTTTATCCAGCACCAGTTTTCCGGCCTCAATTTTAGCGATATCAAGAATATCATTAACTATCGCGAGCAATCGATTGCTGTTGCGACATGCAACATCGATTAATTTTTCTGATGTTTCCGGAGTAGGCACCTTTTTTTTATTCGCCAGCAGGGTTAAAGAACCGGTGATGGAAGTGAGTGGTGTCCTTAATTCATGGCTGACCATTGCCAGAAATTCATCCTTGGCATGATCCAGGTACTGCATTTCAGTCAGTTTAAGTCTTAGTTGTAATTGACTCACTACTTGGCGGGACAATGCTTTTAACGCATTAATTTGTTCGTCGGTGATGCTGCGAGGGACATTATCAATGATGCATAAGGTGCCCAGGCGAATATTGTTTTCGAGGATTAAGGGCGCTCCAGCGTAAAATTTCACATAGGGCGCCCCGACAGTCAGAGGGTTATCACTAAATCGTGGGTCTGTATCGGCATTTTCAACGATAAAAACATCGTCACTTAAAATGGCATGTGCACAGAAAGCTAGTTCACGTGGCGTTTCACGGACATCCAGACCATGATGTGATTTAAACCATTGGCGGCCAGCATCCACCAGACTAACTAGCGAGATAGGGGTATCGCATATTTTTGCAGCCAGATAGGTAAGATCATCGTAAGCCTGTTCCTCCAGTGTATCGAGAATGCCTAGCTGCTTCAGTAGCGCTAGACGTCTATCTTCATTCTCTGGTAGAGCTGCAGCAATCATCTAATAACCTAAAGTAACGGAAAGTAGTTTTGTAGCATTCATAAAACAGAGGGTCGACAACAGCAGCTATGAATATTCCAGCTTGATCCTTTCTAATCAAGAAGGAAGAAAGACGATCGGGTAGGTCGTGATCATGGTGTCGACATTGCGCGCCCCGAATCGGAATAATTTTACCCTAGCAGTTAATTTACGCTCCAGAGCCGGATTATTCAACTCACTGGACACAATACTGCACTGGGTGACTTGACCAGAAGGGGCAATAGTCAACTTGAGAACCACTTTACCCTGGAGGGTAGGGTCTTTACGTAATGCTCTGTTGTAGATGGAATAGATAGCGCCTTTGTTCTTATCGAAAATGAGCTGTAGCTCTTCAATAGAACGTGATGCTTTGCGGCTGTTTCCGGAGCGTTTAACCTTGGTAGTCGCTGCTTTTAGCTTACTGTCTACTTGCGTGACGCTGCGACCCGCGAGATTACTACCACCTGTATCTCGACTCAATTTCGAGGTATTGATACCGCCACTACCCGTCGTTGCATTTGAGGTAATAATTGATCGTGTTGTGGCTTTGGCTTCATTGCCACCCTTTTGAAGATTACGATTTTGCAGGGCTTCATCAGAAACACTGGTGCGCAAATCGGCTAATTCATCTTGCATGGCTAGTAAGCCAGATTTTTCAGCGACTTTACGGGCCCGATCCGGATCAATCTGGATAGGCGGTTTCTTTTTAACCACTTTCTTTTTAGGTTTCGGTTTTTTCTTTTCTACTTTTTTTTCCGGTTTCTTTTCTTCAATTTTAGGTGGCGGTGGAGGAGGCGGTGTCTTTTTCTCCAAAATCAATTTGGCAAATCTCGGTGGTATCTCTTCAACTTTTTTTCGATCAGGTTCTTGTACGGGCAGATTAGGTACAATAATAGCGAGAATCAGTGTTACTGCCATGACGATGGTCAGTATTGTTTTAAAACGATAGTTTTCCTCGGCGTTTTCCGTCCAGGGAAGTTCTATTGCTCTTTCCAGGGAAATATTCATCGCTTACTGCTTACCTGATTCAGCCTGGTTAACTGCCAACGAGAGTTTTGTATACTCTGCTTGTGCACAGGTCACCATTATCTTCTTCAATAGTTTATAGGGTATGGCGCGATCACCCATGATGGTGATTTCACCGACAAATTTTTCTCCTGGAGCCAGGCTCTGTTTGGACCGGTTGACCTGGTATTCAAGTTCTTTTTTTAATAACGGTATAGTGGACTCGTTGTTATTAATAGCATCGTTGACTGAGGCAACTTTCTGTCCCTTGATAATAATGTCCTCGTTATTGACCATTACAACCAAGGTTTCTTTCGGTTTCTTTTCTGCTGTTGATTCAGGTAGTCGAATACTCTTGTTGTTTTGTAATTCTTCAACATCAGATGAACTAACGAGAAGAAAAAATACCAGAATGGTAAAAATATCCATCAACGAAACCATGTTAAAGGTGGCGGTACCTTTTTTACTTTTATGGTGTCGCTGCATGCGACGAGCGCGGCGTGACATTTTCATTCAGGACACCCCGCTTTTAATTGTTGCGGATTAAGGGGTGGTGCATCGCCTATAGAGATATTCGGAAAGAGTTCCGCATCGACCTTAGTCTCGCCCACGCCTTGCTTCACTGAGCGTGACGAATCCATCAGTCTCACCAGGGTTTCATAAGGGGTGTCAGACTCTGCGAGTATGGTGATATTGTCTTTTTCAGGTACACGTAATTTGATTTGCTGGATCAAATCGGAAAGTTTGATGTAATCGTAGCCGTCAGTTGTTTTGTTAATGCAACGTATTCTGCCCGCTTCTCTCGTTCCAACATCCAGGTAATTGTCGCGAACAATAATTTCCAGGTTCATTTCTTTTTTTAAATTCTGTATAGCAGGATCATTTCCGTCAGGCAGGTTCAGCTGCAGAATGGTAATGCGTGAGAACACCGCAGTTATCAGCAGGAAGGGAACCAGTATCACCATCAGGTTCATGAACGCAGTAATATTCAGCTCCGGGGGTGAATTATCCCGGTAACGATTATATCTGTTCATTAGGAAGTAGTGGCTTTTGTCTTGACTTCACCCACCGCATTCATGAATTTTACGGAGGCCATTTCCAGACTATCGACAACTTCAGTGGTTTTGGTTTGTAGCAGCGAATAAATTAACAATAAAGGTATGGCTGACATCAGACCAAATGCGGTGGTGTTCATAGCCACAGAGATACTGGCAGACAGCAGATTAGCCTTGTCGGCAGGGTCTGCATTGGAAACCGCAGTAAACGCAGCAATCAGGCCCATGATAGTTCCGAGAAGTCCAAGTAGGGTAGCAATATTCGCTAATGTTGCAATGTAGTGTGTGCGTTTTTCGAGTTTGGGTATAACTTCCATTAGCCCTTCTTCAAGTGCAGTTTCAAGGTCATCACGGCGTCTTGCAACCTTGATGCGATCCATGCCGTAGGACAGGATTTTGCAAATTGCCGACTTGGATTTATTGATGGTTTCGTTGGCTTGTTCGAATCGACCAGCTTTCATCATTGGCATGATTTTTTTCCACATGCGGCTATTAGTGGTCTTGGCCACAGTCAGGTAGATATATCGCTCAATGGCGATTGCCAGGCCTAGTGCGAATATAATCAGGATGGGGTACATAAATAGCCCGCCGTCCTGGAAAAAGCTGACAATTGCATTATAGGTGTCCATCTATCTCTCCTAGCTTTAAATCGGGCATGATTGCCGATTTTATCATAGTTACTCAGTGTAAAAATTTTTCAGTGTCTGAATTGTTAACGGGTTGGCAGTTTAGTATCGTGTCCATCCTGATTACAATCAATATTTATTGAACGACATCCTGTGCTGTTCTATCCACCAGCTGATCGTGATAGCGGATGGTTCTGTTCATGACATCGCGGTCCAGCGGTGTCAGTGTTTCATTAATTAAAGAATTCACCGGTCTGCCCAGTTCATTCATACTGGATTTTTTCCAGGGTGCTATGTAGAGCACCTTAGGTAATTCCCGATTACCGATAATGGAAGTTCCTTCCAGCTCGACTTCATCTGCTGCCATGCCAAGGGCAGGAAGTAGCAGAGCCATTAACAAGGCTGTTGTTCTCATCATCATCACCTATCTATTTCGACACTTTCAGCCGACGCTGAAGGCCAATTACCCAGTTTTTAACGGTAGGATCTTCTGTTTGCTGCAATGTTTGGAATTGCTGGTAGTGTTGTAAGGCTTTGTCTAACTGAAGTAAGTAAATATCATATAAAATGCCCAGATTTAAATGCGCGTTAGCAAAATCTGGCTGTTGTTCAATTGCTTTTAAGTAGGATTGTTCCGCGTCGTTGAACAGCCCGCTTTCCCGTTGTGCAATACCAAGATGATTATAAGCAACAGCATTCTGTGGATTAACGACCACTGCCTGCTTAAAAGCATCTTGTGCTTCTTGTAATCGACCCGCACGGTAATGAATGATACCGATATTCGTATAGGGCCCCGAGAGTTCAGGATGCGCCTGCGTCATACTTGTGAGTAAACTTAAAGCGCGCTGGTAATCTTCCTGTTGCATGGCTTCCAGGGCATTGCTGTAAGCTTGTTGTGCCTGTGGGTCAACCGGCTTCACTGCAGGTTTTTTTGCCGCGCTCTCAGCGCTGCCAGGTTTGGTTTCTGCGGCAGGCTTTTCTTTCACCACCCGCGGGGTACTACAGGCGCTAGCCATCACCACCAAAACAATGATCAAAATTCGCTCAGCGGATTTCATTAGTGATCACCTCGCTGCGCTCCGGTTTATTGTATTGATTGGGCTTGAAGGTTTTTAAAACAGCCAGGCTTTTCTTGACCCACTCGTCATAAATTCCCTGAGCAGTTCGTGCTGCATTGATCTCATGGATATCAATAGACTTTTCTTCAAATGGAAATGCTTGCTCCTCAAGCAGTATTTCATATTGCTCTAGTTCATCAGCCTTAAGGCGTTTCGGTCGCTGCGAACTCATCAAGTCCTTACCGAATCGGTTATATATTTCAGCAATCTTATAACTGGCAGCCGTGGTAAATTCAGACACTTCATAGCCGGCAATTTTTTCATAGTTAGCCAATGCCGTCTGCATGGCTTTTTTCTTTTTCTTTAAACTGCGCTTCAAGGGGATGGTCAATTTAAGTTTGCTAAATTGCTGATAATCAGGCTCAGCTAGTTCATAGGAAGCTTTTGCTGCGACATATCGACTTCGAGTAGTACGTTGACTACCGCCACTGGCATCCTTGGCAACGAGTCGTTTTAACCAGTCATTATAATTGCGTTTATCACCGACTTTTTGATAGAGCGTTGCAATTCTTTGATGGGCTTCCACGGCGCGGTCAAAAGGCTTAGGGAATTTTTCCAGATAAGTCTTGTATGCCTTAATGGCTTGCTTATTGGCTGCAGATTTTTCATAGAGCTCGGCAGCTTGCCAGCGGGCATCTTTAGCCTTCTCGACATCCGTCGTTTGCGATGCAATGGTTTGCAATTCTCCGGCGGCTTTTTCATTCTGTTCGCTTTTCAGGTAAATAAAAGCCAATTTATCAGGCAGAGTCTGACTGAGTGCATGCTTGGGATAGCGACGTCGAAAATCTTCCAGTAAGTTGGCCGCTTGATCCCAGTCTTCCAGTATCATCAGGCTGGCCGCGGCATCATATTGCGCGGTAACACGAATTTCTGAATTTGGTGCAAGCGCGGTGACGCGCAGAAAGTGATTAACGGCTTCACGCAGGTTGCCAGCGTTACGTTGTTGTTCACCTTGTTTATAGACAGTAGCGATCAGACGTTCTTTGATGGCTTTGTTTTGTTTGCTATCTGATGGCAAGTAGTTAAGGACTTGTCGATAGCTTTGTTCAGCGTCAGTAAATTGCTGGTTTTCAAATTGGGTATTAGCCACAATCGTCCATGCCGTCGTTAGCAAACTGCGATCAGTTGGAGGCTGGTAGTCAATAACTCGTTTGGCGATCACGCTGGCACGATCCAGATTGCCTGCTTTATAAAGGCTGTCTGCGGCAGCAGTGAGCACGCTTGGGGTTTGTTTGTTTTCGGGAAAGGTGTCTGCGAAACGTATGCCACTCTCAATGGATTGTTGTTGAAACGCAGCTAATGCTGTTCCGCTTAGCGTTTTCTCATGCGCTTTGTTAGCGAGAATAGCGGCGTAGCCAGCTTCTGATTTCCGGGGATGATCCTGATAGTTGTAGGCTGTTTTTTCATATTCTTTTGCAGCACTCAGGAAATCACCGGATTCATAAAGCAATTCAGCCAGCAGGAAATTCATCTGAGCTGTATCGGCATCTTCCGGGAAAGATTCGATATACATTCGATACCAACGAGTCGCCTGTTTATAGGTGTCCGGTTTTTTCTGTTTTTGAGTTTGTGCGTGGTAGTATTTCGCAAGGTCTTGTAAATGCACCTGCAATTGTTTAGCAATACGCTGTTGGTCTTCTTCAGACTGGCTGGCCCAATAGGGCGTTGTTTTGTTATAGCGTTCTGCAAATTCCTCTTTCGCTTTCAAAGTCAATGACAGGAAGCCTCCCTGTTTATAAGCATTGATAACTTCAGTCTGGAAAATGGGTGCAGCACGATGATTTGGTTGATTGCGCACAAAGGTATTATAGGTATCGGCTGCATCGCGAATACGTTCCTGCTTGATATACAATTCACCCAGCTGACGATACACCTTGTATTCATAAGGACGTTGGCCGTAAGAAGCAAAAAACTCTTTAATACTTACGGGTCCTTCCATATAGGCAAAACTCAAGCTGATGACGCGCAGGGTATCCTGTAATAATTCATTATCTCCCCGGCTGAGATTTTTGATAGTCGATTCAATATCAGCGCTATTGTCAGCACCCAGCTTGATATCGAGGAGTTTGGAAAAAGATATCAATGCATCATCAAAACGAATGCGTTTGAAGGCAGACCATCCATGTTTATACAAAGCGCGTTCATAGAACGAGGTATCTTTACCATTAGCCAGGACAGCCTCATAAGCGCCATAGGCCTCCTTGTAGCGTTGTAATACAAACAATATTTCACCACGTCTAAATTGAACCTCGGTTATGTAGCCTGATTTAGGATGCTCATTAATCAGGCGTTCAAACACCGTCAGCGCTTTTTCAATCTCTCCATTCTGCTCATGGACCTTAGCCAGTTGATACAGTACGCCGTCATTGCCAGGGTAACCCGGGTGACTGTTTAGCATAGTCGAGTAAAGTTTGACGACACGTTCATATTCTTCTTTTTGTATAGCTTGTTGACCATTTTGTTCGGAATAATTGGCAATCCGGTTCTCCAGTTCCTCCAGTTCCAGATCAGCAATTCGGCGCATGGCTTCAGCATGATATTTATTCTGTTCCGCGCTATTGAGGAATTCACGGTAACTTTTTATCGCTTGAGTGCGTGTAGCATCTATAGCACCGGTGTTCTCCAGGTCCAGAGGTTTCCCTTCGATGGATGCAATCGTTGGAGGCTCCGGGGGAGTTTCAGTTTTATTAAAAACAGAACAGCCAGATATCAAGACGGTTACCAGGGCGGCAGCAAACTTCCAGTTCATGGGGCTTCATCCTCCAGCGTCTGCGAGGCTTTATCCTGTAACTGGGCAAGCGAGAACTGTGCATGAGCCAGATAGCTGTCAATGCGTTTCTGTTGGGCACGAAGTTCAGCAATGGCAAGGGTTTCCAGGTATTGCTGTTGTGATTTTTCAGCCTGACCGATACGTGTTAGTAATTCATTGATAGTTTCAGATTGCCCTTTAATACGACTGCCATATCCTTCAAAACGTAATGGTGCCTGTTGCTGGGTTTTTTGCATGGATTCAGATCGTTGTTGATGCTCAGCCAGTGCCTTATCCAGTTGTACCAGTTGTTTCCTGGCGGCGCGCATGCGTGGAGTAAAGTCACTGGCTATGTTCCATTTAATGACACCTTCCAGTAATTTGATTTTCTCAGTTGCAGCGACGGTCTTGCTGTTGACGGGTAATCGGTCAAGGCGTTGCCTGGCTTGTTGAATACGGGCGAGCTGTTTTTTTTCCTTGTTACTAGCCAGAGCAAGCAGGTCATCGGTGCGTTCAGTATGCTCAAGTCCCGCTACGAACGAATCTCTCTTTGAAGTTAAGTAAGCTGCTTTAGATGTGTCGATTTTCTGCTGAATTTCTGGTAAGCGTTCATTGTAGGCATTGCGACGGGTGTCCAGAATTGTATCGAAAATCTCAATATTATTTTGCCAGTCAAGCAGGTTAGCTTTAAGAATGCGTAGGTCACGATAGTTCTTCAGGGATTCCTGGAATTGATGACTGGCAAGCAAGGCGATCAGGTATTGGCTCTCGGCTGCATCCGGTGCTTTCTCCATTTCCCAGAACCAGCCCATTTCATTGTTGCTTTGCTTGGATAAAATATCATTAATAAACGATCCATTATTAATGTTAATGATCGTATCTTGCAGGCGTTGAATTTCGTTACTATAAACTTCGATGGCGGTTTGATAATGTTTGAGTGCGATCCTGTCCTGATCGAGTTTGGAAAGTGCATAAGGGATGGCAAGCAGGGATTCCTGCACTGCAGAATCCAGAATATTGCGTTTATTCAATTCCAGCCAGGGAACCAGCGCGCGCTCATATTGCTCCTGTTGTTCATATGCCCAACCCAGGCCTAACAATGCCTTGTTGGATAAATGTCCACGTAGTCGTACCTTGCGCAGTTGTTCGATCGCCGCTTCCGGTTGTTGCAGCTGGATATGGCTGTAGCCGAGTGCCAGATTAGCCTGGTCTCTGAGAGCCTGCATTTCAGTATCCGGTGCCAGGCGTGCCCCAATTTCGGTGAGGATCTCTTGTCCACGCACAACCTGATTTTGTTTTATCAATGAAACGCCGAGGTTATAACGTGCATAGACAGCCCAGATCGACTGGTTCGAGAGGGCAGACAGGTAAGTATCTGCATCGGCATAGCGTTGTTGAGCCATTAAGATATTGGCCTGTAATAACAAGCGCTGACCTTCAAGGCCGCCGTCTAATTCGTTTGTGATTTTTGTGATTGCCTGTTCGGCTTGTTGATAGAGTCCACGTTGGTAACGAATTTTTGCCAGATAGTACCAGGCACGGTTACGTACGCGTTCAGGAAGATCATCATTGATAAGGCGCTCAAACAGTTTTCCTGCTTCCTCATGCATTCCGAAAGACAGATACATGCCACCTAGTAGTAATTCTGCATCTTGCTGGTGATGGGGGATGGTTTCTTTTTCTTGTGCGACGGTCAGGTGAATGATTGCAGGGAAATATTCTTGCTGGAACTGATAGTACAGAGAGTGCCCAAAATCCAGGTCACGCAACGGTTTCAAGGTGACTTGTTCAGATTCGACAGCAGCCAGTGTCAGCGAACTGAGACATGTCCCGGTCAGAAATACAACTGCATGCAACCACTTCATCACTCGTCCCTGTTTAATGGCTATTCCCATTCCTTAACTTTAAAAACGGGTTGATGCTTGGCTTCAGAGTCAACGATCTGGAGTTCCAGGTATTTTGCATCGGTTTGTTTTTCAAATACCAGGGTGGAGGCACGACGATATTCACGACCGCGAGGGCCTTTGCCAACGAAAGTCGCAACGAGTTCATGATTACCCAACTTAAAGTTTCCCAAGTGCAATCGTTGCACGCCGCCACGATGCAGTGCGTCGACTTCACGCTCAGTATACAAGTAGTGGGTCAATACTTTTTCATCAATGGTCAGTTTGACCGAATCCAGTTTAAAAAACTCGCCGACATCGACAGACAGAAAAATAGCTACCTGCGAAGTGGCAGGGAATAATAATTCTTCTTCAAGAATAAATAAATCACGGTTGAGTTTAAGCGTTTCTTTTTTCAGATCCTGGATCTGAGTGTCGAGCGCGCGCATATCTGTGGCTGGCTTATCCGTATTGGCTGGAGTTGCAGAATCAATTGCATACAATTGTGCGCCATACAGTAGTGCACAAACTCCAAATGTCAGAAGTGTTTTCACGCCCTTCTCCTGTTAAAGGCCGACTAATGAGGAGGTTGTCGGCAAATCGAGGTGATCTTTTAGTATTTCAGCAAAATATCTAATGATAATAAACTCTTCAGGCTACTTATGCAGCTTTATTATTTAGCTAATCTTGTGATGATAGCTTTTTTTAACAAAATTTCTGTCGCATCAATCACAGTTTACCCATTCAAAATCTGCTAAACAGGTAAAATTTCTCAAATCAGGAAAAATATCCAGTCAATCCAAAGACTTTGAGTAAACTTCAGCCAAGAAAACCGGCTTTTTGTTATTCAGGCTTGTTCTGTGTCAATAGGCCGCTGGAGTATAACATTGCGTCATGCTGATCAATCAGGATGGCTTCAATACCTTCCATCTTCTCAACCAATGCCATGCCCTTTTCAGGGCCTAAAACAAACACACTGGTGGACAAGGCATCTGTGGTGGTGGCATCAGGCCCAAGAATGGTGACACTGCGAAGCGCCTTGGCTGATGTCCCTGTGTTAGGCAAAAGAATATGATGAAAATGCTCACCATCACGAACAAAATAGCGTTCATAGTCTCCGGAAGTTGATAAAGCTGAATCGACCAAAGGAACGGTGCCTTTTATACTGCCGGATTTACGTGGATCGCGAATGCCGATCATCCACGGTCTGCCTTTGTGGTCACCAATGATTCGGCTGTCACCACCCGCAGTAATGATAGCGTGTTTGATACCTTTAAACTTCAGTAAAGCAATACCGTTATCGACCGCATAGCCTTTGGCTATTCCACCCAGATCGATGCGCACACCTGTTGTGGCAAATTTTATCGATATTTTTTTATCATTCAGAAGTAAATGATGGTAATCAATTTTCTCCACCGCTTGTTGAAGCTGTGCAGGTGAAGGTTTGATCCCTTTCCGATAATCATACAACTGACCTGCGCTGGCAAAAGTGATGTCGAAAGCACCCTCTGTCAATTCTGAATAGTGGAGAGACAATTTGATCAGCTTAAATAATTCAGCAGAAACCGTTACAGCGCGCTCGGCTGCATGGGCATTGAGTTGTGAGAGTTCACTGTTTGGTTTGTAAGGTGACATTAATCGATCGATACGTCGCATTTCGCTCATCACATCATTTATTGCCGCATGTGCGACAGAGGCATTGTCGTGAAACAGTTCAACTCGAATAACGGTGCCCATAATGTTCTGCTGGTCTTTATACCAGTCCGCAGAGGATAGCTGAGGGATCAGCATCGCTAAGCTGGTCAAGACGATATGAAGGGCTAAATTGCAGTTCTTTTTCATCAGACCAGCATAGCATCTTAGTAATCAATTTTCATACCGGGTTGATGGTGTGTCACAATAGGCCTATCCGTTTCAGTGATACAGGTAGTCGATAGTTTTAAAACTATTATAGCCAATCAATCCACACTGAGTTTTACCTTAATTGTTTTCAGGGATTGGATAAGTTGTTTGCAAATTTGAATAGTGATTTTTGGGCACTTGTTTAGTTAGATTGTTTGGGACGGATGATTCGCTTAGTTTATTGTATGTAAGTATGAATACACATTTATGATTATTTTATGGGTTCGGTGATGGCAGAGAGTCAAACACTACATTTTTCAATTGCAGGCATGACTTGTGCTGGTTGTGTCAGTGCAGTTGAAAAAGCCATTGCATCCATTGCTGACGTCGATCGTGTGCAGGTCAATTTCGCTGATCATACTGCAGAAGTCAGCACATCTACCAATGCAGATGTTATTGTTAAAGCCGTCAAGGAGGCGGGTTATTCAGCGGCGCTCATGCAAGATAATGAGTCGCATGAAGAACAAGAATTAGAGCAACAACGTTATTACCAGCAATTAAAACGACAAGCCTGGGTAGCTGGGCTGGTTGGCTTTCCATTAATGCTATCCGGATGGGCGGGTTACATGCCTGGTATGGATAGCACCGCACTGCGGCTATTCTGGTTTGTAGTTGGTCTGGCTACTCTGGGTGTATTGATCTATTCC
>Ga0316205_10003083_pt1 | contig 16180 bp, 6 predicted proteins | sample 3monthpyrite_MG_FD_204941 | JGI IMG/M metagenome (GOLD analysis project Ga0316205, IMG submission 204941) | Microbial mat bacterial communities from mineral coupon in-situ incubated in ocean water Damariscotta River, Maine, United States -... | ecosystem: Environmental > Aquatic > Marine >... | reverse complement strand
AATCAGCAATTCACCCGCCACGCCAACAGGCACGCGTGCACCATCGTCGTCCAACACATGCACCGAGGTGTTGGCGATAGGCGTCCCGATGGACATGGCCGCCTGCCCTTTACCGTCGCCATTCACCACGTCCGTGGTGGACCAGATCGTCGTCTCGGTGGGCCCGTACATATTGGTGATCTTGGCGCGGGTGCAGCGGCGCAATTCGCCCACCAGAGTGCCAGGCAGCGCCTCGCCCCCCAGATAGAGGTGTTTCACACCGCCCAGGGCCATGCGCGCCTCGTCATTCATGCTCAGCATCCGTGCCATGGAGGGCGTTGATTGCATATGGGTCACGCGGTGGCGGATGATTTGCGCAGCGATGGAGTAATCCCCATCATGCAGCGCCACGCCGCTGTTTGAGCGTTCGCGCACATCGTTGAGATAGGTCAGCCCATCCAGAACATCCGCATTGGGAATGCCGTAATCAATCAGGCAGGCAATTTCGCCCACGCCCAGTTGTTTCAGCTGTTCAACCCGGGCAATGCCATCCTCAACCGTGCCAAACAAACCGGCATCAAAGAAATACCGTTCAAACGCGAAATCAAGGATCGCCTCCATTTCATCGCCCTCAAGCGACCCAAGGTCCAGCTCGAACGGGTTGCTGACCCCCTCGGGGCGTTTGAAGGCCGGAAAGGCCCAGGCATATTGCTTGATCAGGCCAGCAGCCGAGCGCAGGTAATCCTTTAGCGGGCCCTTGGCGATCTCCATCACCTTGTCGCGGTCCTCGCCAATCAGCGTGTGCAACATCACAGTGACCGTGTGATCCGCAGGGTCGTGGCCATTGTCGCGCAGGGCCTGGTGATAGATCGTGATCTTCTCGCCCACTTCCTCGATGGATTGACCCAGAAGGTGGGTCAGCACATTGGCTCCAACTTCACCCGCGCGCCGCCATGTGGCCGGGTTGCCTGCAATGGTCACCCAGACGGCCAGTTCAGTGCTGACCGGGCGGGGCTGTGTCACCACCGGCACCATAGCCCCGTCTTTGCCTGCAAACTCAACTTCTTCGCCGCGCCACAGACGACGCACCGTATCGATTGTCTCGAACATCGCGTCATTGTTGTTGGGCGGTGCATTCTCGGGGCGCAGCACAAAGTCATTGGGATGCCAGCCCGCGGCCATCGCAATCCCGGTCCGCCCGTTGGTGAGGTTGTCGATCACCGACCATTCCTCGGCAATCCGTGCCGGGTGGTGCAGTGGCGCGACACAAGACCCGCCGCGCACCGAAAGATTCTGGGTAATCGCCGCCACCGCCGCGCCTGTCACCGCCGGATTCGGGTAGGGACCGCCAAAGGCATGGAAATGTCGCTCGGGTGTCCAGAGCGCGTCGAACCCGTTGGCATCTGCGAATTTCGCGCCTTCCAGCAACAGCTCGTATTTGCCCCGGCCCGCGTCGCAATCATTGCTCCAGTAATAAAGGCTGAAATCAGCGCGCTTGTCCGAGCCGGTGATCGGCCCGTTTGACACGCTTGTGCGCCCCTCATCACTGACCAGAACCAGCTTGAAACCGCGCGCCAGCGTGTAAAACAGCTCAAGCACCGAGATGTCAAAGGCCAGGCTGGTTACGGCCATCCAGACGCCGCCATCCTTGTGATCGACCACATCGTCCATGCCGGTAAAGAAATTGGCGACTTGTGCGTGCTCGACCATCACACCCTTGGGGGTGCCGGTGCTGCCGGAGGTATAGATCAGATAGGCCAGATCATCGGGTGTGGCGCCGCCATCGACATTGCCCGCGGCCTCGCCGGTCTCATCCGCCAGAATAACGGTCGCACGGCTGTCGGGCAGGCTATCTTGCAGGGCCTTTTCCGTAACGATCACGCTGGCCTGACTATCGCTGACATAATGCGTCAGACGCTCGGCCGGATAGGCCGGGTCCAGTGGCACATAGGCCCCGCCCGCTTTCAGGATCGCCAATGCGCCAATCAACAGTTGCGGACCCCGCGCCACGCAGAGGCCGACATGGCTTCCGGGTTTGACGCCTTTGGCCTGCAAACGCGCGGCCAACCCATTGGCCCGCGCGTTCAGCTGTGCGTAGGTCAGGCTGTCACCCACGAACACCAGCGCCGTCGCCTCCGGTGTGCGCGCCACCTGCGCCTCAAATGCACCGTGGATGGTGAGCGGCCCGGTTATGTTGGTGTTCGTCTCGTTCCACGTTTTGGCCAACTGTGTCGCCTCGACTTCGGGCAGGTTGGCCAGCTGTGACAGCGGTGTGTCATCAGACATGGCCGACAATGCCTGCTCAAACCGTGCGACCATCAGGTCAGCGGCCGCAGGGGAAAGCCGATTGGTGTCCATATGCAACACCACTGTGCCACCTGCCTCAAGGGCAAGGGTCAGGGCGGTTCCGTCCAGCGGCTCGCCCGTTCCACTGACCCCGATGTCGGGGATGACCGACACCGAAATCGCCGGATCGCGCAGCGGCAGATCGGCAGGGAATGTGCCATGCTCGGCGCAGGCCGCGATGTCTTTGGCAAGGGCCTTGCGCGCATCGCCTACCGGGTCCTGTGCCTCTGCCATCAAGGGCACCCAGCCCGACACGGCGTTCGATATTTCGGATGTATCGGCATAGGCAATCGCGCTGGCCTGTTCGCCAGTGGACAGGCGTGCAACAGACAAGGCTGCCGTCGTCAGAGTCGCCAGATCGGCGGTTGTGGCGGTTAATGCGCGGCGCTCCCATGCGCTTGATTTCGCGGTCGCCGTGGCCAGAGGCAAGACAGCCGGTTGCATCGCCCGCAATGCCTTGGCCCAGCGCGGCTCGCCCTTGGCGGCGCGCAATGCTCCGGCGTCAATCCCTTCGGGCGCAACTTGCAAAACCTGACCGGGCTGTACCAGCGACGGCACCGTGACAGCCTGACCGGACAGATCGCTAAGCCCCGACAGATGCAGCACGCCCGCACCGGCCACAACGCGCATTTCGCTGCCAGACACTTCCAGCACGGTGCCGGGCACCGAGGGACTAACCGCATCTTCAGCCTCGGCCGAGGATACGGCAAGCCATTGACCTTCAAAAATAACCTTGGCTGTTACCAGCGGATTGCGATACCCGCCGAAATCCAGCGCGCGCACTTGCCGGGCCAATTCGACTGCGGGGCGAGCCATATCCAGCACGCCGGCATTGGCCGGGCGCGCATCACGGGCAAAATAGCTGCGCGCACTCAAATCCTGTGGGCTGCGCTGCACATCGCCCGAGGTCAGCTGCACGACCAGCGACGGAAAACTGTCTACTGCCGCCGCATAACATTTCGAGTTCAAAGAGAAGGCCGTGTCATCGTCGGCAATCGGGAACAAGCGCTGTTCCAGAATATCGCCTTCATCCACACCCCCCTCAATCAAATGCCAGGTGACGCCGTGTTCATCTTCGCCATTCCAGATCGCCCAAGCGGGGGTATTCAGACCGGCATAGCGCGGCAGCGGACCATCATGGAAATTGACCGCACCCTTGGCAGGCAGAGAAAGAACTGCATCGGGGATCATCCGAAGGTTGGCTATGCTCAACAGCCAGTCAAAGCCGCCGGGTTGAAACATCTCGCTCAGTGCGGAAATACTGACGGTTGTCTGGATGCCTTTCGCGTCCGCCCAGTTGCGGATCGCCTCGTCCTCCGAAACAACGGCACGGAGGCTGTGCCCTTGTTCCAGCAGCTGCTCGCCACAGCCGATCAGAAGCGATTCATCACCTATCAGAACAGTTGAGATCGGGGTCATTTGCCATCCTCCGTGATGGGGTGCGTCGGCGAAACAGGGCGGCGTGTGGTGGTGCCGGAACGATGAAAAACAGTGCCAAGAGTGTGGGCAGTCAGATCACGCAGGAATCCCGGCGGATCGCCCAGGGGACGGTGCGACACCAGCCTGCGCAAGCGCCAGATCAGGCCCCCCATGATCCGCGCCAACGTGGCGGTGGCAGCATAGGTGCGCCCATGCAGTTTGGTGAAATAATACATCCGCGAGTCAAACCAGTACCGCGGCGTGCGTGCCCATTCCTTCAACCCGGTCGAGGCCGATCCCACATGCACCACGCGGCTGGCGGGCACATAACAGGTCTGCCAACCGGCTTGGACCGCACGGTGGCACAGTTCGGTTTCCTCATAATAAAGGAAGAACGCCTCATCAAAGCCACCAACCTCGTCCAGCATCTTGCGGCGGATCAGCAGGGACGCCCCAGCCGTCCAATCGACTTGCGTGGTCTCGGTTGGAATGTCCATCGGCACAACTGAATTACGCAACATCCGGGTGATCACACCAAGACGCGCCGCTCCTTCAAACTCTCCTGCGATCGAGGGGAAACGGAAAACCGTGCAGTGATCTTCGTCATCCTCGCCACGGATATGCGAACCGGCCATCCCGGCCTTTGGCTGGGTCTGCATCACCTCAAGCAATTTGCCCACAGCACCGGGATCGGGCCAGGCATCGGAATTCAGCAAGTAGTAGAAATCAGGTTTCGCGCCTGACGCCAGCCCATGCGCCATGCCAAAGTTGTTTCCTGCGCCAAAGCCATCATTCTGCGGGCTTTGCACAACCCGCAAATCACCGTCCTTGTCCCAGCCTTTGGCCGCAACATGCGCGCAAATTGCGTCATAAGACCCATCACCCGAGCCATTATCGACGATCAAAACCTCACCCCCAAGGTCACGCATTTCGCGCAACGCCGCCTCGGCCGCCTTCACCGTCAGGTCGGGGGTGCGGAAATTCAGGATGATGGTCAGGATCGTAGGCTGGATCATATCTACTCCGCCGCACTGATCGAACTGTCTTTGGCCCGTTTGGGTGCAGATTTGCCCGTCTTGGCCAAAGCGGCGATTTCATCCGCAAGATGGCGCGCAAGAACCGACACATTCGGGTCCAGCACCATGCTGTCGTGATCGCCTGTGACCTCGATCACCTCGGTGCCCGGCACGAACTGCGTCCACTGGTTGTCGTCAAACACATACTCACGCTCGGCACTGACCCACTTGTCACCAGACACTTTCCAATGGCGATCCAGCGGTGGGCGGAACAACAACATCCGGCCTTCCCACGGGGTCACCTCATAGGCCTCGACCGCACTGCGGAAGGCCATTTCGATCTTGTGGTTATTGAATCCCTGTCCGCTGTCGCCCTGCTCCCTGCGCTTATCCAGCTCCCATTGCAGACGATTGAGCGCCCATTCGCGCAGATATCCGGGGCCCTTGCGGCGCAGCTCGGCCAGCTTGATCAGCACTTTATCGCGACTGCTGAGGGAGGGGCGCACCGGCAGCGGCGTGTCCAGCATCGCCAACAGGTTCACCTGTCCCCCCTCCGCCTCGATCTGCCGCGCGATCTCGAACGCTGTGATCCCTCCGCCCGAGAATCCACCCAGCAGGTATGGTCCCTCTGGCTGAATCTGGCGCATCTCGGCCAGATAATCCTTGGCGGCGGCCTCAATGGTCGCGTGCGGTTCGTCATCGCCAATCAACCCGCGTGCCTGCAGCCCGTAAACCGGCTGATCCGGGCCCAGTTGTTGGGCCAGATGGCGCAGGTTCAAAACATTGCCGAACATGCCTGCCACGATGAACAGTGGCGCGCGTTTCTCATCGCCGCGCCCCAGCGCCACCAGATGGGTAAAGCCTTGTTTCCTGGCCTCCGGGGCTGCGCTTTTATCCGTGTCTGTTGAGGGTGCAGCGCCACCGGTCCGCTCGTCGATCAGGGCAGAGCAGGCGGCAATCGTAGGCGCATCGAACAACACGGAAATCGGGAACTGCGTGTTGAACTCTTTCTTGATCATAGAGAACAGCCGCACCGCGATCAGGGAATGTCCGCCAAGGTCAAAGAAGCTATCTGCGGTCCCTACCGGACTGACGCCCAACAATTTTTCCCAGAACGCGGCCAGTTTCTCTTCGGTCGGGGTGCTGGGCGCAAGGTAATCGCCGTCCAGATCGGGCCGTTCAAAGCTTTGACCCTCGCCCTCATCGCGCGGCGTGGCGGCATCGGCCTGTGCCACCAGCCCGTCCAGATCAAGCGAGGAAATCACCACCTGCGGCAGATTCAATGCCAATGCGCGGCGCAGTGCCTCGGGGCCCTGAGCTGCGGGGATGCCCTGGGAGATGTTGTGGAACAGCCGCTCTTCGTCAGGTGATAACGGGGTTGCGATATCAGTATCGTCAAAGTCGATATCCTGCGCCGCCAAAGGAGCCGGCTTGCCAAACTGCGTCTGCCCCTCAAGGCGTTGCATCTGGAACCCGATGATTTCGGCGCAGATCTGTCCCTGATCATCCGCCAGCATGATATCAAAGCTGGCATGCCCCGCGCCATGCTCGGCCAGACGGACCCAGCTGGTCACGGCTCCGGGCAACGGGCCATGAATGCGAATGGATTGATAGGACAGCGGCACCCAAAGATGCACCCCTTGATAGCCCGGGATCAAATGCATCGCCCAGCCAGTGGCCGGGTCAAGCAGACCGGGATGCATCAGGTAGCCTTCGGAAAGATCGCCCCGGCAGGTTTCTGGCAAGGACAGATGCGCCAGCCCTTCACCGTCGCCCAAACGCGTCTCGCGCAGCACATGCCAGCGTGGGCCGAATTTAAGGTGTGTTTCTTGCGGAGCTTTCAGGCGTTCATCTTCGGCAGCGGTTTCATGTTCGGTGCACCGTGCGGTAATCGCCGTCAGATCAATATGGGATGAGGGGGCCTCAAGCGGTACAATCTGTGCCTGTGCATTCAGGACCGTGCCATCACGGCCTTCAAGACTGGTGGCGCTTCTGATCTCCAGCGCACCGTCCGGGTGCAGGTGCACTTCAACACGCCGCGATTGCCCGTCAGGCACATCCAGCGCCCGCAGGAAATGCAGATCACGCAAATCAAACGGCCCGGATTGTCCGGCGGTGGCGCGCGCCTGCGCAGCCAGTTCAATAAAGCCCGTACCGGGCAGCAGCGCATCGCCCGCGTTGGTCCGATGTCCGTCAATCACCCAATCGGCCTCGCTCAGCATTGTGCGGAACACCCGAACCTCGTCTTCGTTGCGTTGCTCTGTCAGTAGGGGTTGATCGGCAGCGCGCCACTCTTCCTCGGTGGCGGCTCCTGTGCGGGCGGCCATCGCATCGGCGGCCATACCGACATCCTCCCAAACACCCCAGTTCACCGCCACAACGCGGGTCTGAGCGTTTCTGCGCGATTTCGCGAAGGCGTTGAGGTACTCATTCGCCGCCGCATAGTCGATCTGTCCGGCAGGGCGCGTAACAGTCGAGGAAGAGGCGAACAGCACCATCAATTCCAGCGCGCCATCGGGATAGACTTCGTCCAACACCCGCAGACCGGTCACTTTCGGGGCAAAGACCGCTTCGGCTTCGGCCACATCTTTTGCCAAAAGCGGAGCGTCATTGATCGCGCCAGCAGCATGGATCACGCCGGTCAGTTTGCCAAAACGCGCGTCGATCTGTGATTTGACCCCGGCCATATCCACCACGTTGCAGATATCCCCTGCGACGGTCATCACCTCGCCCTTGCCCTGCATCAATGCCCGCATCGCGCGGATGCGTCCTGCGGTCGGGTCGGTGCTGCCATGGGTGCTGAGATAATCGCCCCACTCACTTTCGCCCGGCAACGGCGTGCGCGACAACAGCACGACATTGGCATCGTATTTCTCGGTCAGATCGCGCGCCACGGCCTGCCCGATCCCGCCAAATCCGCCAGTGATCAGATAGGTGCCGCCAGTCCGGAAAGCCGGGGCCTGTTCAATCGGCTCAAGGGTGGCGGCTTCATAACTCTGTTCAAACCGTTTCTCACCGCGCAGCACAGCACGGGCATTGCCCGGCTCGGCCAGCAAGTCTTCGAGAACGCGCAGCGCCATCGGCTCCAGCGGTTCGCCCGACTGCGCACGCCATCCCCGGCGCGGGACCACATCGGGCAGATCAATATCCAAAGTGGTGCAGGTCACGCCCGGCAATTCGCGCGGGATCACCCCGGCGGGGCCGGCGATCATGGCCTTTTCGGGATAAGGCAGCGCCTCATTGCGTAGCTGTTCGGCGCCATTGGTGATCACGCTCAGGTGAACGGGCGCATCATCGCCCAGCGCCTGCGCAATATGCATCAGGCTGAACACACCGTGTTCAAGGTTGCGGGCATGGAAATTGCTCCCGGGGCGGAAGCTCTCGCCTTGAGTCACCCCCCAGAAATGGGCGATCCTGTCGGGGGTCTGTTCGGCCTCGGCCAGCATACCAAACAGCGTCTCATAGGCCTCGCGCCCCATCTCGGGGGCAATTGTATAGGCCCGCTCGCCACTTGGCCCGGTCATATCGCCCGACCGGATACGGACCACGGTATGCCCCGCGCTTTCCAGCCTGGTCGCGGCCTCATCGGCCAAACCGACCTCGTCCATAAAGAACGCCCATGTCTGGGGCATGGTGCGGTTCAGATCATGATCGGCGGCAAAGGCGCTATCGGCAAAACGTGGCCGCCATGCCGGGCGGTATCCCCATTCGGCCATGTCGTCATTGCGCATCAACAATGCGGGTGCAGCCTCCACAGCCGCAGCCTTGCCCGGCTCGATGAAATAGCGTTTGCGCTGGAACGCATAGCCCGGCAACGGCACACGGTCGCGGCGCGCCTCGCCCCAGATTTGCGCCCAATCGGCCTCGACCCCACAGGCCCAAAGCCGCCCGATCACGCCCAGATGATAGGCATCATCGGCGATGTCCTGATCCGGGTGGCGCAAAGAACTCAGCACCTGTGCCGGGGACAAATCAGGGTTCACCTGTGCCAGCGCGCTCAGCGCTTTACCGGGGCCGACCTCAAGGAATACCCGGTCCTTGGTTTGCGCCAGTGTGGTGATGCACGCGTCAAACTCCACACGATTGCGCAGTTGCTGCACCCAGTATTCCGGGTCCGTCGCCTGATCGTCGGTGAGGATGTCGCCTGTCCGGTTCGAGATCACCGGCAGGTTCGGCGCGCTTAACGTCAGACCCTGCAAGAAGCTACGGAAATGACCCAGGATCGGGTCCAACATCCGCGAATGGGCGGCAATGTCGATGGCGACGCGTTGATAATCAATATCCTCGGCGTCCAGACGCTTGGCGAGCGCGGCCAACTTGTCATCGGGGCCGGAAACGGCACTTAGTTCGGGGGCATTGACCGACGCGATGTCCAGATCATCGCCGACCAACTGCTCAAGCCGCGCGGCGGGCAGTGAGACACTCAGCATCCCACCCTTGGGCACAGTGTCAAACAGACGCCCGCGCAGCAGAACAAGGTCGATGCAATCCTCGAACCGCATTACCCCGGCCAGACAGGCGGCCGTATTCTCACCCATGGAATGACCCACCAAGGCGGCAGGTTTCACGCCCCAGGACATCCACAATTGCGCCAGCGCATATTCCACGATCATGATCAGCGGCAATTGCGCCGAGGGTTGCTTCAGCTTGGCCTCGGCGGCCTCATCATCGCCCTCTTCGGGCATCCACAGCGCGCGGATATCGTAATCCAACTGCGCCTGAAGATGATCAAGGCCGTTGTCCATCCATTCGGCAAAAACCGGTTCAACCTCGTAAAGGTCGCGCGCCATATGGGTGTATTGCGCACCGCCGCCGGGGAACATGAAGACGGTCCCGGGGGCGGGTCCCAACAGATCATGGGTAAAGACGCGGCGACTGTCATTACCCTCCAGCAGCTCGGCGGCCTCTTCGTGGGTTTCGGCCACCACCACACGGCGTTTGTCAAACCCGCGACGCCCCTGTTTCAGGGTCCAGGCGATATCCGCCAATGGTTGATCCGGGTTGGCCCGCAGGTGATCGGCCAGCGCCTTGGTATTGGCCTCAAGCGCGGATTTGCTGCGCCCCGAGATACACAGCACATGGAACGGCCAATCGCTTTCTTCCGAGACCGCACGAACAGGCGCTTCTTCAATCACGGCATGGGCGTTGGTCCCACCCACCCCAAGGCTGTTCACACCGGCGCGTTTGGGCGTGCCGCGCCCATCCCAATCCCGCAGGGTATCGTTCACGCGGAAAGGCGAGGTTTCAAAATCAATCGCCGGGTTCGGGGCCTCGTAATTCAGGCTGGGCGGCATCTGCCCGTGATGCACCCCAAGCGTGGCTTTGACCAGGCTCGCCACCCCGGCGGCGGTGTCCAGATGGCCGATGTTGGTCTTGACTGATCCGATACGGCAAAACCCCGTCTGATCCGTGGTCTTGCGATACGCCTCGGTCATCGCAGACACCTCAATCGGGTCGCCCAGATAGGTGCCGGTGCCGTGGCATTCGACGTAATCGACCGTGTCCGCCGTGACGCCTGCATTGTCCAGCGCCCTGGCCACGGCCTGGGCCTGACCATCAACCGACGGGGCCAGATAGCTGGCCTTGTCGGCGCCATCGTTATTCACAGCAGAGCCGCGAATGACAGCCCAGATGTGATCGCCATCGGCCTCAGCATCGCTGAGCCGACGGAGCGCTACACACCCTGCGCCGCTGCCAAAAACAGTGCCCTCGGCCCGGTGATCAAACGCATGGCAATGCCCGTCCGGTGACAGGATTTCATTTTCCTTGAACAGATAGCCGCGCCCATGTGGCAGCTCGATTGTCACACCACCGGCCAACGCCATGTCGCAATCGCCCTGACGCAACGCGTTACAGGCGTAATGCACCGCCACCAGCGAAGTGGAACAGGCGGTCTGAATGTTGATGCTGGGGCCTTTGAGGTCCAGAATATGGCTGACCCGTGTGGCCAGAAAATCCTTGTCATTGCCGGTATGGCGCAACAGGAACATACCCACATCATCCAGCAGATCAGGGTTGGAACACAGGTTGAAATAGAAATAGCTGCCCATGCCACAGCCCGCATAAACACCAATCGGACCCTTGAACGTCTCGGGCATATGGCCCGCGTTTTCCAGCGCACCCCAGCTGACTTCCATGAATTTGCGGTGCTGGGGGTCCAATATCGCCGCCTCTTTTGCGGAAAACCCAAAAAACTCGGCATCGAACTCGTCAAACGCCTTCAGCCGGGCGGCAGAGGCGACATAGTTCTTGTGATGAAATCGGTCGGGGTTTTCGCCGGCGGCACGCAAGGCGTCTTCGTCCAGCGCCTCAATTGCCTCGACGCCATCGCGCAGGTTTTCCCAGAACGTATTGATCGTCGGCGCGCCGGGAAGATCCACGGACATACCAACAATCGCAATGGGCTCATCCTGTGCCAATTGCGCCTCACTCGTTTTCAGCCACTCACTACGTGCATTCGACATGGATTAACCTGAAAAATGCCCCCACGCCTACATATAGAGAATCCGCGCAATTCCCTAGAGAACATCTGGGTTTAGTTGGGGATAACCACGTAAATTGTTGATAAATATATTATAAATCAAAATTTCTACGATCACACCTTGTTTCATCGCAATGAACAATCCTTGCCAAACGGCGCGATTACCGTGTTTTGGGAAACTAAGGTAAAAATATCGTAACTCACTGACCTTACACCATGAATCGTGGTTCACAGGATTGTCCGCTTGCGCCCCGTTGGGGGCCGCCCGGGCCGGGTCGTGGATGTCGGCAGGTCGCGGGTCTCGGCCTCTCCATAGCGCAGCTTTTCGGCATAGCCCATTGCGGCCCCAGCGATCAGCCAGACAAACGGCACCAGCGTATCGTTCAGCAACATGTCGACCATTGTGGTGGCAAGGATCAGGGCCAATGCCCCGGCATAGGGCGAAAACTCGGCTCCAGCGCGCCTGCGGCTGTACCGGAACAGCATGAAAAGCGGCAGCGCCAACAACCCCATTTCGCTGAGATAGCCAAGCCAGCCAAACGCGCCGAAGGTTAAAATCCAGCGCCCGTCCGGGATTGTCAGGATTTGCCCGGTTTCGATTTCGCGCACCAGGTTGCGGCCCCAGCCGCCCCAGCCAAAGGCCCATTTCTCCTTGGCGCGTTCAAGCAATTGTTCTTCATTCCCAAAGCGATAGCCCAATGACTGCGCGCGGTCCGGGTTGATTGCTTCGGCCTGAGCCAAAATCGCATCCAGCGGGATCAGCCCCCACTGACGTAGCATCGGATAGGTCACGGCCAAAAGCGCAAAACTGACCGCCAACATCATCTGCTGACGGGTGCTGGCCAGGAACACCACTGGCACCAGAACCAGCGCATACATCATTGACGCCAAGGATTTGCAGAGTAGCAGGACGATAAACAAATACCCGGTGACCAATAGCAGCTTCTGGCGTTGGCCCGCGGGGGAATGACGGGTCAATGCCGCCGTCGCCACCAAGGTCGACAGGAAAAACAGCGCGGCCCACAACCCGTGTGGTAAAAACACGATGGGCCGGAACCCCCCATCGCGTATCATCTGCTCAAAGCTATGTTGGAAAAAGCCGTAAATCCAAATGTTTAACTGCGGGCTGAAGCGCACTTCAAACAGCGCAGGCAGCGAATAGATCAACCCTGCAATCATCAGTGCCAACAGCATTTCGCGCAGGCCTGTTTCCGAGGACAGATAGACCCGGCCCAGCAAGAATGGCACCAACACGATCAGCTGATTGGACAACACCGATGCAATGTCGATCCAGCGCAGGCCCGGCAGGCGGTCGATTTCAAAAATGATCGGCTCGCTGCCGGTCAAAACCTGAAAGATCAGCGGGTCGGAATTGGTCAGAACTGTCGGGATCGCACCCAGCACAAAGCCCAGCATCAACAGGCGCGCAGGCCAGTATCGCGGCCACAGCGGCACGCGTTCCTTGAGATAGAACACCGCCAGCGCAAAGGCCGTCAGGCTGGCAATTGCAAACTTGTCCATGTCCGGCACCAAGGGCAGGTCGAACTCGACCAAGGGTGGCAGCACCAGGTAGCCGCCCAGAATGCTCCAGATCACCGCGCGTTGCGGCAATAACGCACGAAACAGGCCAAGACACACCAGGGGCCAGGCCATCAACACCAGATATGCAAACACGTTGGGCATTCGTTGGGGCGCGATCCTGTTTGCTGCTCTGCCGTCTTTGTTGACGGCCGGTTTTAGGCGCGCAACGTAGCAGAGAATACCGGTTTCGTCGCCCCTCACAGCGTTTCCGATCCCGCATTTCACTGTTTTCATGGCAGGGATACAACGCAACGCCCCTTGGCGCACGGGGCTGTTGAGGGCTATGAGGGGCGCATAGTTCCGCCCGGAGAGCGCCCTTGCAGTTCCGTTTTCATGACCAGACAATCACCGTCAATACGCCCACCCGCGCCGCGTTGAAAGCCGAGGTGATGCGTCGGTTTGAGGCGCGTGACGGCTTTGCGCTGGCCACGGTAAACCTGGATCATCTGGTGAAAATGCGCGCCTCACCCGCCTTTACAACAACGTATGCAGCGCAGGATTTGGTGGTGGCCGATGGCTGGCCCATTGCCGCGCTGTCCCGGTTGGCCCGCCATCCTGTCGATCTGATGCCTGGGTCCGACATGGTGATCCCCTTGTGTGAAATGGCCGTTACCGCAGGAGTCAGGGTCGGGTTGCTAGGCAGCACGGATGAGGCCCTGAACGCCGCCCGCGATGCATTAACCAAGAAAGCGCCCGGGTTGGACATTGGGTTCCTCCATGCCCCGCCCATGGGGTTCGACCCGGCAGGCCCGGAGGCGGCCGAAGTGCTGACCCGACTTGAGACCGAGAATATTTCGTTGTGTTTTCTTGCCCTTGGCGCACCCAAGCAGGAAGAGCTGGCCGCGCGGGGCCGTAATCTGGCCCCATCGGTCGGCTTTGCCTCGATCGGTGCGGGGCTCGATTTCCTGTCGGGCCGGCAGCACCGCGCGCCCGCTTTCATGCGCCGGATCGGAATGGAATGGCTGTGGCGTGCGCTGTCCAGCCCTCGCCGGTTGATCCCGCGTTATGCGCGCTGTTTCGCGATCCTGCCGGGCCAGATTTTGGGCGCGTTGAAACAGCGACAGTCATAAGGGGCAAGGGTCCAGACCTCGTCTTGGTGTCACCCCTTTTCCTTATATTCCACGATGGCGCGTTTGCGCCCCGAAAGACGCGATAGGTAATATGCCACTGCACCCTGTGCTTCGGGAAATTTCCCCAGCGTGGTAAAGAATGCCGCAAGCCACGATCCCTTCAGGCCCATCCTCACAACCTGCGCCGGATAGGCCAGACCGAAAAGTGCCGCCGCCTTGGGCGCCGCAATCAGGCAGATCAGGATCAACAGCGGCAATCCCGCCCCCCAGATCAGCGCCCGCCGGGTCTCTTTCACCCAGTGCCTCTCGGGGGGTGCCCCGTGCAGCGCCGCGCCTTCGGCAAAGGCATGGCCCGCACGTTTGCTGCGTAGCCACCATTGTCCAAATCGGGTCATCGCCGCGTCATGCCATGTCATTGGCGCATCCAGCCGTTCAATACCCCATCCGGCAGCGCGCAGGCGCAGGCAGAGTTCGGGTTCTTCGCCCGCGATCAGGTCCTCGCGATATCCGCCCACGTCGCGCAGCGCACTCAGGCGCATCATCGCATCCCCCCCACAGGCCAGCGCGGGGCCAATCGGCGTGTCCCATTCCCAATCACATAGCTGATTATAGACGCTGGCCTCGGGGTGGCGTTCCTGTCGGCGCCCACAGACCACGGCCAGTTTGGGATTGGCGGTCAGCGCGGTGGTTGCCGTCTCAACCCAGCCCTCTTGCAAGGCACAATCGCCGTCGATCAGCTGCACAAATTCGACACCATCGGGCAGCACCGCCAGCCCTGCGTTGCGCGCCCTTGCGGCGGTGAAGGGCTGGCTGGTGTCCAGCAGCACAACCTGCGCGCCGTGCTCCTCGGCGGCTGCAACACTGCCATCGTTGGACCCTGAATCGACGTAAACCACGGGATCCAAGGTGCCTGGCAACGAGGCAAGGCAGGCCAGAAACCGCGCGCCCTCATTGCGGCCGATGATCACGGCGGCAATCCGGGTCATGTCCTGACCTGCTCAAGATATCGGGTGAACGCCTCGGACCGGACCAGGAAATCCGCCTCGTAAAGCGGGGCGATGCCATTAAATTGTTGCGCCTGATCCGACCACAGCGAAAGTGTCGGGTTCGCCTTGAACCGGCCCAATCGTTGCCGATCCTCGCCGTGGGGGATCGCCCCCCGCAGTAACGTATCCGCATCGCGCGCGGCCGTGTCGCCGGCAAACTTGTAGTGTCGGATCAGGGCGGTGAAATCGGCGACATTCACCTGTGCTGCGGCATGAGGATGCACACCGGGTTCGACCGTATCAACAACATGCACCAGAGGATGCTTGGTCAGACAGCAATGTTCACCGAAGACCCGTTTGCGCAGGCCACCAAACAACATTTGGATCGCTGGGGTATCGACTGTGTTGCCCTCCAGGAACCACGAGAACCCAATCGCCGGGTCGTGATAGTCATAACGCTCAATCCCACGCAGATCATACCATTTAAACGCCTCCAACGCCTGCTCATAGCTGAGCTTGGCAGCGTCGTTGAGCGGTCCCTGGGGTACCATCTCAAGCATCTGCGCGACCAAGGTGGTATAGTTCTGATCCTGCAGATACCGGGTCAGACCGGGCAAGCCAATCTGCGCGTCCCCTTCAAATGCAAACATCTCGTCCATGTCGGCAAGCAGACACCAACGCCCGCGCGCATATCGCTCGGCCCCATAGCGGCGAAAATCATTCTCGATCTCGCCCCAGGGCAGGTCAGAGCGCAGGATCACCACATCGGTTTCGGTCTTGAGCCGCTCAATCGTGCCATCGGTTGAGCCATTGTCGCAAAACACAAACTGCGCGGCCCCCAAGGCGCGGTAATGGCGCAGAAACGCATCGAGATAGAACATCCCGTCGCGCACCAGCGCCACAACGATCACGGCATCCTGGGGGGTCTCTGCACGCTCGGGCCCGTGCAGATGCTGGATCGAGGTTAAAAAGCGCCGCTGGTGTCGGGCCGATGACACCCGGCGGCGGATCTTGTCAATCAGCGACGCGCCTGCCATCGCCTATCCCATCAGCCGCAGCAGCAGAACCACCGCGACCACAGGCACCAGGGTGGCATGCAGGATATGGTCAAACCAGTTGCTGCTGCCATGACCCATGACCCACAAAAGCTGTGCCATCACGGCGGCAAATGGAACAAACCAATTGCCCGTCAGCAATCCGTAAAGACACAGCATCAGCACCATCACCGCGACATGAATCGGGGCATATCCCAAACGGTAGGGGTCAACGGGAAATACCCCCATTGAGGCGGCCAGGAACCAC
>Ga0316205_10003082_pt1 | contig 16180 bp, 9 predicted proteins | sample 3monthpyrite_MG_FD_204941 | JGI IMG/M metagenome (GOLD analysis project Ga0316205, IMG submission 204941) | Microbial mat bacterial communities from mineral coupon in-situ incubated in ocean water Damariscotta River, Maine, United States -... | ecosystem: Environmental > Aquatic > Marine >... | reverse complement strand
TGCCAGCGTATTCACAGGCTTCCTGTATCAGTTGATGCCACTGGTAGATGGCGGCTTTATGGTGATTATGCTGTTCCATATCAAGTCGGTGTTTTGTTGTCGTTAGTTTTATTAGCGGCTGAAATCCAAAAAAATGAACCGATAAAGCAGATATTCGCACAGCGAAGCGTTTTTATTGGGTATAAACATGCATCCGGACGGCCAAAAGCTTATAATTGCGCGGATTTTTTGTGGAATTGATAAAGAACGCTATGGCTTACGATGTATCGACTTTTCAGGGGCTGATTCACGCTCTGCAGGATTATTGGGCTCAACAAGGTTGTGCTGTTTTACAACCACTGGATATGGAGGTCGGCGCTGGTACATTCCATCCTGCGACCTTTATTCGAGCAATTGGTCCTGAGCCATGGCGCGCCGCTTATGTGCAACCATCGCGTCGCCCGACTGATGGCCGCTACGGTGAAAACCCGAATCGACTGCAGCACTATTATCAATTCCAGGTCATGCTTAAGCCATCACCAGACAATATTCAGCAGCTCTATCTCGACTCATTAAAAATGCTTGGTTTCGATCCGCTGGTTCATGATATCCGTTTTGTGGAAGATAACTGGGAATCACCAACTTTAGGTGCATGGGGTCTGGGTTGGGAAGTCTGGCTCAATGGTATGGAGGTCACGCAGTTTACTTACTTCCAGCAAGTGGGTGGTCTTGAGTGTAAACCAGTCACAGGTGAAATTACCTATGGTCTTGAACGGCTGGCGATGTATTTGCAGGAAGTCGATAGTGTTTACGACTTAATCTGGACGCGTGGCCCGCAAGGTGATGTCACTTACGGTGATGTGTTCCATCAAAATGAAGTTGAAATGTCAGCTTATAACTTTGAGCATGCCGATACTGAATCTTTGTTTGCATGGTTTGATACCTGCGAAAAAGAAAGTCAGCGCATGGTTGAAGCCGGTCTGGCTTTACCTGCTTACGAGCAAGTACTTAAAGCATCACACACATTTAATTTGCTGGATGCACGCCACGCTATTTCGGTTACAGAGCGTCAGCGTTTTATTTTACGAATTCGTACATTATCCCGCGCAGTTGCAGAGTCATATTATGCAGCGCGTGAGGCACTGGGTTTCCCTATTGGTAATAGCGGTAAAAAAGGGGAGGCGAAATAATGACGACTAAAAATAATGCTGCCGATTTATTAATTGAGCTGGGCACAGAAGAATTACCACCAAAAGCACTGGGTCGTTTATCAGCGGCTTTTGGTCAGGGTGTTGAAGACGGCTTAAAGCAGGCCAATATTGCCTTTGAAAAAGTTAGTGTTTTATCGGCGCCACGACGTCTCGCAATTATTGTGACAGCACTGGCAGACTCACAGCCAGATCAGGATGTAGAAAAAAGAGGCCCTGCCGTTCAGGCCGCTTTTGGTGAAGACGGTTGCCCAAGTAAAGCCGCAGAAGGTTTTGCAAAAGGCTGCGGCGTTAAAGTTGAAGAACTTGAAACCATGGAAACGGATAAGGGTTCATGGTTGGTTTTTCGTCAGATGCAAAAAGGTCAGCCTACGTCTGCTTTAATTGGCGATATTATTAGTCAGAGCCTGAGTCGTTTGCCAATACCTAAGCGCATGCGCTGGGGTTCTAGTGATGTTGAGTTTGTGCGTCCTGTGCACTGGTTAGTTGTATTGCATGGTGAGCAGGTTGTTGATGTGAATGTGTTGGGTCAGCAAGCTGGCAATAAAACCTTTGGTCATCGTTTTCATCATCCAGATGCCATTGTGCTTAAAAATGCCGGCGAATATGTATCACTGTTAAAAGAAAAGGGTCACGTCATTGTTGATCCTGTTGAGCGTCAGGCAATTATAAAACAGCAAGCGATTAAAGCAGCTGATGACTTAGGTGGCTTTGCCTTAATTGATGAAGATTTATTAAATGAAGTCACGTCTCTGGTTGAATGGCCAGTAGCCGTTGCCGGTGATTTTAATTCACAGTTTCTTGAAGTACCTGCCGAGGCGTTAATCAGCTCAATGCAGGATCACCAGAAATATTTCCCGGTGATTGATAATAAAGAAGAATTGCTGCCACATTTTATTACTATTAGTAATATCGACAGTAAAGATATGAGTCAGGTAAAAGCCGGTAATGAACGTGTTATTTCGCCACGTTTATCAGATGCTGTTTTCTTCTGGAATCAGGACCGCAAGAAAAAACTTGAAGATCATATCGCCAGCTTAGAAACCGTTGTCTTCCAGAAAAAACTGGGCACGCTTGCTGATAAATCAAAACGTGTTGCTGTGATCGCAAAGGCTATTGCTGAAAAACTCGGTGTTGATGTGAATAACGCTGAACGTGCAGCGATGTTATCTAAGTGCGATCTGATGACAGAAATGGTTTATGAGTTTACAGATCTTCAGGGCATCATGGGTCGCTATTACGCAAAACATGATGGTGAGAATGATGAAGTGGCTGCGGCGCTGGATGAGCAATACATGCCTCGTTTTGCTGGCGATGAGTTGCCATTAAGTGTTACTGGTCAAATTCTGGCAATCAGTGACAAGCTCGATACTTTACTCGGTATTTTTGCAATTGGTCAAAAACCTACCGGAGAAAAAGATCCGTTTGCATTGCGTCGTGCCACACTGGGTGTGTTGCGCATTATGATCGAGAAAAATCTTGATCTGGATTTGCGTGATTTACTACAGATAGCAGCAACGGCATTAGCTGATAAAGCTGACGGCAATGCTGCAGTTGAAGACGTTGTACAATTTATGCTGGAAAGATTACGTGCTTTCTTTGCCGATAAAAATATTTCAGCTGATGTTTTTGACGCGGTATTAGCGTGCTACCCAACTCGTCCAGTTGACTTTGCTCAGCGCATTGAAGCAGTAAATGCATTTAAAGCATTGCCGGAAGCTGAAAGTCTGGCTGCAGCCAATAAACGTATCCGTAATATTCTGAAAAAGGTTGATGGAAACGTTGCTGAAAAAATAGATGAAGTTGTTTTAGAAGAAACGGCTGAGAAGACGTTGTATGCAAAAGTATGTGAATTAAGATCTGAAGTTAAAGATTTGTATGCGATTGGTAATTATCAGTCAGCATTAAGTAAGCTTGCAGCTCTAAAAGAGCCTGTCGATAGTTTCTTTGATGATGTTATGGTGATGGCTGATGATGAAAAGCTAAAAAACAATCGAATCGCTTTATTAAATCAGATCAGTGAATTATTCTTACAGGCAGCTGATTTATCACGACTACAATAGCCGATTATTTGGCAAGATTATAAAACATGCGTTTAGTGATTCTAGATCGGGACGGGGTTATCAATGAAGACTCCGACGATTTTATAAAAAGTGAAGACGAATGGGTTCCAATTCCCGGAAGCCTTGAAGCGATTGCACAATTAACACATGCCGGTTTCAATATTGCTGTGGCCACTAATCAGTCTGGTATAGGTCGTGGTTTGTTTGATGTCAGTGTGCTGCATGACATGCATAATAAGATGTCGACTTTACTTGAAGAAATGGGCGGCTATATTGATGCCGTTTTTTTCTGCCCTCATCTGCCATCGGCTAAATGTTCATGTCGAAAACCAAAGCCCGGTATGCTGCTGGATATTGCCAGACGCTTTGATTACGACAGTCTGGCCGGTGTTTATTATATTGGTGATACCTATCGTGATGTTGAAGCAGCGCGTGCAGCAGGTGCAGCACCGGTACTGGTAAAAACGGGTAAAGGCATGAGAACCATAGAAAGTCATAGCAAAGAAGAGCTGCAAGATGTGCTCATCTTTGATGATTTAATGGCAGCAACCAATAACCTTTTAGTAGTGTCTACCGATAATGTTTAAGCTTTATATTTTTCTACGTTCAACAGTGTTCTGGTCATTTTTTCTTGTATCAACCCTTGTCTTTGCGCCGATCACATTACTGACATTTCCTTTTCCAGTATTACAACGCTACAAGTTTATTATATCGTGGAGTCGCTTTAATATCTGGTTATTAAAAATTATTTGTGGCGTTAAATTTGAAGTCAAAGGCAAAGAAAATATTCCCGATGGTGGCATGATCATTCTTGCAAAGCATCAATCAACCTGGGAAACCATGGCGTTTCAACAAATACTGCCGCCCCATGTTTGGGTGCTAAAGCGTGAACTTTTCCGCATTCCATTTTTTGGCTGGGGCTTAAAAATGTTAAAGCCGATCGCAATAGATCGCACTGCAGGAAAACGTGCGGTTGAACAGTTGGTTGATCAGGGTCTTAAAAAACTTAAATCAAACTGGTCAGTGATGGTTTTTCCGGAAGGTACTCGCGTAAAACCGGGTAATAATGTGCGTTATAAATTAGGTGGATCTATTCTGGCTTCGCAGGCTGAATTTCCAGTACTTCCTGTCGCGCATAATGCCGGAGAGTTTTGGCCAAAACATAGTTTCATAAAATGGCCGGGTACTATCACAGTTGTTATTGGTAAACCGATAAAAGCTTTTGGCAGAAAGCCTGAAGAAATTAATGAAGAAGTGAAAGCCTGGATTGAATCACAGATGACCGAGATTAGTGATCAGTCCCGCTGGAGCAGATAAAAGTGACAGAATACTTTTAGCTGTAAAAAAAACTGACACAAAAAATATACTTCTGTTTGTTTAGAATAACCTCACTATAATAGAAGAAGAATAAATAGTTTTTTCAGGAAGAAAGGGTTTTTAAGACATCGTATATATTCTAAGGATAGCGTTTATTCGTGCAGGATTACGTTTGAAGTAGGGTATTTGATGTTGGTATTATTTTCAGAACATAATGTTTTTAAAAAACTTTTAAATTTATTTATTAGTTTCCTTATTGTTTTGTTTGTTGGCTGTGGTGGCGATGCGCCTCAACCTCAACCTCAACCTCTATCTCCCGATCCTGTCACTATTGAAAGCATCAGTATTTCTCCTTTTCAAATTAACCTTGCTAAACAAACATCATTGCAGTTACAGGTTACGGCAGTTCTTTCTGATGGCTCAGTTAACGATGTTACAGATCAGGTAAGCTGGCAGGTTCAGGATAACCTGATCGCGCAGATAAATAATCAGGGTATTCTGTCATCGATTGTTGTTGGCTCGACCAAAATTACGGCCAGCGTTGAAAATGTGAGTGCATATGCAAACCTGACAGTAACACCGGCAACATTAATAGCGCTTACTATTTCACCCGGCTTTGTTTCATTAGCCAGTGGCTCAAATCAGTTTCTAAAGGTCACAGGTATTTTCTCAGATCAGTCTGTGCAGGATATAACTTCGCAGGTTAGCTGGCAGACCACAGCAAACACTATAGCTACAGTTAATGCATCCGGCTTGCTGGTAGCTGGTAATAGTGGACAGGCATCGATAACAGCATCTCTCAATGGAATAAGTCATGTTGTAAATATAGATGTGACAGCGGCTAATCTGACTGCATTATCGATAACACCAGGAACAACGGTACTGGCTAAAGGTAGTCATACTCAGTTACAGGTAGCCGGGCTTTACTCAGATAACAGTAGCCAGGACTTAAGTGCTCTGGTGACCTGGCAGACATCTAATCCGGCAGTGGCTACAGTCTCGGCTGAAGGTTTTTTACAAGGGATTACAACGGGTAACGCAAACATCAGTGCCAGCTTGAGCGGTATCAGTGTTTCTGCTGATGTGTCTGTTACTGATGCAATATTAACAGCGTTAAGTATTTCACCGGGATCAGTTGCTTTAGCGAGTGGTACTACAGAACAGTTGCAGGTCCTTGGTCAATATTCTGATACCAGTGTTCAGGTTCTGAGCTCACAGGTTAACTGGCAATCTAATGATAACAGTGTAGCCGAAGTCAGTCCGTCAGGAGTTGTAAAAGCAAATGCTGTAGGTGCTACAAGTCTGCAGGCCAGTTTAGATGGTATTGAAAGTACTATAAATATCACAGTAAGTGCAGCAACCTTATCGTCGATTCAGATTACACCGGCTGTAGTTTCATTGCCAAAAGGGACTACCCAGCAAGTCACTGCAACTGGAATTTATTCAGATGCTACGACTCAAAATCTAAGCTCGCAGGTAAGCTGGCAATCCAGTGATAGTTCTATTGCATCCATCAGTGCATCTGGTTTGCTTACTGCGCAGTCTGTGGGTAGCGTGAGTTTTACGGCTGGCTTTAATGGCGTGTCGGGCAGTGCTGAGGTTGCTGTAACCTCAGCGACATTAAATGCAATAAGTGTTACGCCTTCTCAAGTAGTTCTGGCATCAGGGATCGAGCAACAATTTACAGCGACGGGGCAGTATAGTGATGGTTCATTTCAGGATGTAACATCACAATCATCCTGGTTGGTTGCAAATGGAAACATTCTGGAAACGGTTAATAATTCCCCCGGACGTGTAAAAGCCAATGCTACAGGTACAACTAGAGTAACAGCTGCATTATCAGGAGTAAGTGGTGATGCCAGTGTAAGGGTAACTTCTGCTGTATTAACCACACTCGAAGTTAGTGCGTTGAAAAGTACTGTTTCAGCCGGTTCAGTTTTGCAGTTTGAAGCGACAGGTATTTTAAGTGATAACAGTAATCAGCTGCTGACCGAAAGTGTTGCGTGGTTAACATCGGATCAGACTATAGCGAGCATTAATTCACAGGGTGTTTTACAAACCTTTAAAACTGGTTCAGTAACTGTGACGGCAATTTTTAATGGCTTGCAGATAAGTCAGGTAATTTCTGTGGGCGGTGCTGTTTTAACGAGCATTGAAATCACACCATTAATTCAAGTATTACCATTAGGTAGTTCACAGTCATTTGTTGCGACAGGTATATATTCAGATTACTCAGTTCAGGATATTACTGGTCAGGTTACCTGGAATTCTTCTGATGCAACTATTGCGTCAATTGGTAATAGTGCTGACTTAAAAGGTCAGGTGCAAACATTAAGCAGTGGTGTGGTGACAATCTCAGCAGAAAAAGATTTGATCACTGCCAGTAAAATATTGACTGTATCTGATGCTGTGATTACCAGTATCAGCGTATTACCTGATATATCTGTGATTCACGTGAACTCAACTGAAACCTTTAAGGCTATAGCTCAGTATTCTGATGGCTCTACAAAAGAAATTTCAAACGAGGTGGAATGGTCAATATCCGATAGCAGTATTGCTGATAGTGAAAGTTATAACAATGCGGTGATCCGTGCTTTTAAAACGGGTACGGTGACGGTAAATGCCAGTGATGGTGTACATGTTGGTTTTGCAAGTCTAGTTATTAATGATGCGGTACTTACCAGTATTACACTGGATAATCAGAATGCTTCCATTGCAATGGGCACAGAGCTGAAATATATCGCTACGGGTAATTATTCTGATGACTCATCGCGTGATATCAGTGATGAGGTAAGCTGGACTAGTGATACTCCAGCCGTCGCATTAGTAAGCAATGCAGTTTCAAAAAAGGGTTATGTAAAAGGTTTAATGCAGGGTGCAGCAACAATCACCGCTACGCTATCTGATGTTAGTACAAACACATTACTGACAGTAACTTCTGCCACATTATCTTCTATAAATGTTAGTGCTGCTTCGACCCAGTTACTGGTTGGTAATAATTTATCTATCAGCGCATATGGTATGTATTCAGATGGCAGTGAGCAAGACATTACATCTTTAGTAACGTGGCAGAGCAGTGCAAATAATATTGCGGCAGTTAGTAACGCAACAAATACAAAAGGCTTGCTCATGGCACTTGGGCAAGGCATGACTAGTGTAACTGCTTTGTTTAACGGCACTGTCAGTAATTCTCTAGATATAAATATTCAATTTGATGCTAACGCTCCGATATCAGTGAGTCTGATTGCCACACCAAATGCGATTCTTAATAATGGCTCAGATAGCACGACGATTACAGCAACTATACAACCGGCAAATAGCAGTGGAGTTATTGCTGATAATACACTGGTCGATTTTCAGATTACCGAAGATGGTGTCAGCAGTACTGTAACGGTCGCCACTGTTGGTGGAATTGCGGTACATAGTTTAGCCTCATCGAAAACAGGTCTGATCAGTGTAACGGCGAGTGTGCAGGGGAGCAGTCTTTCTAGTTCAACTGGATTATTGTCAGTCAGTAGTTTTAACCAGGTGATTATTAAAGGTGCGTACAGTAATTCGCTGATTGATGGAGTGAACCTGTTGGCAGGTAGTGAATTTGGTCTTCTGGCTCGTAATATATCTAATCGTGATTTCAATATTGATGCTTTATATGTGCTAAACGGTATTGAGCATTTGCCGGACAGCCCGGTTGCAGGTGCAGATATTAGTGACGGAATACTAGAAGGCTCTGAAGTCTTGTGGGTGGTGTATATTCTTGATGTCAATGTGGCAGATAATGGAGTAAGTGCTAGTCTGTTTTTAAATGATGCAGCAACGACATCAAGCTTTGGTTTTAGAGCGAATTATAATTCATCGGTTACGCCTTAAAGATATTTAGATTAAGTCTTTTTGATATTTTATTTGGCATGGTAACGGATGGCCTAATGAATAGTTTTACTTAGTGAAGTAAAAGTTTGGTCTTATATGCAAAAAAGATGAGATAAGTGAAAAGCGAGATGGGGGCATAATAACTAATTAACTTCATAGCAGGTGAAGTTATTGCAAATATTCAATCAATATTCTGTGTAAATTCTCAACTTCGATTGGTTTGGCAATGTGAGCATTCATGCCTGTCAATAGACAGCGAGCTACATCTTCTTTCATGGCATTGGCTGTCATTGCAATTATGGGAATGTTCGCATGAGCCGAATGTTTTCTGATATGAGCAGTTGCTTCATAGCCATCCATTTCAGGCATTTGTAAATCCATTAAAATCAAATCAAAACTTTGTTGCTTCAATAATTCAATAGCTTCAAGTCCGTTGTTAGCGACTGTAACTTCAATATTAATTTCTTCTAACAGAGCGACTGCTATTAATTGATTAACCTCGTTGTCTTCTACTAGCAGAATTTTTTTATGATCGCTCATAGATAATAACTTGTCTTTATAATTATCTGTATGATCAGATATAGTATTGTCACTGTCTGAAACTGGAAACGACAGGTTAAATTCAAATGTGCTGCCAGTTTCTGGTGTGCTATGAACAGCAATGTCTCCATGCATAAGTTCGACCAGTTGTTTGCATATGGTCAGGCCTAATCCGGTGCCACCAAATTTTCTGGTTGTAGAGCCATCGGCCTGTTGAAATGAAACAAATAAATTATTGATTTGCTCCTGGCTAAGTCCAATTCCGGTGTCAGTGACTTTAAAATTGTAGGTAACGGTATCTTTGCTTATTTGAGTTTGTTTAATTATAAGGACCACTTCTCCATTTTCGGTAAATTTTAATGCATTGCTGAGAAGATTGGTAATAACCTGGCGTAAGCGAAGTGGGTCGCCCATAATATGTGTTTGTGTGCAGTCAATAAATTTAAACTTTAGCTGAAGTTTTTTCTGGTTGGCAGTTATTTGGAATGTATCGATAATTTCGGAGGTCATATCCTTTAATTCAAAATTGATATTCTCTATGGTGAGTTTTCCCGCTTCAATTTTTGAAAAATCAAGTATGTCATTTATTATATGTAAAAGGCTCTCGCCGGACGCAGAAAGTTTATTAATATATTCTCTTGCTTTGTCGTTAAGGCTGGTTTTGAGAGCAAGATAGCTAAGATTAATGATGGCATTCATGGGTGTGCGAATTTCATGACTCATATTTGCTAAAAATTCTGATTTTGACTTATTAGCTTTTTCGGCCTCTTCTTTGGCAAGAACCATTTCTCTTGTGCGTTCTTCTACTCTTTGTTCCAAATTTTCATGTGAGTTTATCAGTTCTTTTTGTATTTGCTTTATTCGAATAATAACAACTATCGATAACAAGACGACAATAGATAAAACACCGAAGATAAGAATGTTGTTCCTGGTCTGCATTTTTTGAACGGATGTCCGAGAATCTTTTGCAAGAGCGGTGATGTTTTTTTGTTCCAGTGAAATCAGCTCTCCAAGTGAATCGATCATTTGTCCCTGTCCGGGTAAAACGGTGTTATAAACGATATTCTTCGCTTTTAAAAGATCCTCAGTCACTCCGGACATGGATAACTCAACGGCCTTACGTTGAGCCGGTAAAATAATAGGAACTATTGATTCGTGTTTTTTATATATGGCTTTCTCTTCGTCAGATAATTGCATTTCTAAAAGTCTGGATCTGACCTGGGCAAATCGATTAGCATAAATACCGAGCTTAATATTTAATTCATCTTGTTCAAAGACATCAGGGGTATCAATTATTTGTAAAGTAATTCTGCTTCTGGCTCTGGCTAGCTCCATTAATTCGCTGTTGAGCTGCATTTTTTGACTAAATAATTCACCTTTTTTAATCACATCATCCATTTCAGATAAGTGGGATCCATAATTAAATATTATGAAAACAACCAGAGAGAAAAAAATGGTCATACTCAAAGTAACCATCGCAACGATGTTGCTGGCGAATTTGGATTTAGTTAGCTTTTCCGAGAGACTCATTTATGGCGAAAACGTTTTAGTTTGAAGGGCATGGGTCTGTCATTTGTTAGAGTTTTGTACACTATTAATAGTAAATTAAGTGAATGTTTACAAGTAAGCTTACACTTTGTAACGTTATAGCAGATAAATGAATTATGAAGCATTGCTTTTGTTTCTATATTTCCAGAAAAGTTTGTGAGCTTCAGAAGCAAACAGCGCTACTAGTGCAAACTGTAGAAATGTAAACCATTCACTTAAAGCAATAGGCTGAATGTCGAGTATTTGGTTTAAACCGGGTGTATACATAGCACCAATGTGAATGAGTTGTGCAGTGATAGTGCCAAACAGTAATAGCGGGTTACGCATTGGGTTTTGTGAAAATACGGAACGACTTTCTGAACGGCAGTTGAATACGTGTACGTTTTCAAACAATACCATTAGTAACAGCACACCATTGCGAGCTTCGAATAAGGTGTAACCATTGGCCAGCATCCATTCAAAAGCAAGGTAAGCTGTTGTTCCCATCACCACGGCGATTAAAGAAACACGTTGTATCATTAGTTTGTTAAATATGGCTTCTTTAGGCGCGCGCGGTTTTCTTTTTAATTCATTCCCTTCTCCAGGTTCGAATGCTAATGCGATATCCTGAATACCATTAGTGACCAGATTTAACCACAGCAACTGAACTGCTGTGAGCGGTAATGGTAATCCCATCAGTAGCGAAAAAATAAATAAAACAATTTCTGCTGCACCGGTAGAAATCAACAATAAAATTACTTTTCTAACATTAGCGTAGGCAACGCGACCTTCTTTAATGCCTTTTACGATAGAAGAAAAATTATTATCGGTGATGATCATGTCGGAAGTTTCTTTTGCTACATCGGTTCCACCCAGTCCCATTGCAACTCCGACGTGAGCTGCTCTAAGTGCTGGCGCATCGTTAGCACCATCGCCAGTGACAGCAACAAAATGACCGTTACGTTGCAGCGACTGAACAATGTCTAGTTTTTGATTAGGTTCTACCCGTGCGAAAATCCGGCCAGTAGTCGTTAGATGGTCTAGCGTAGTAATACCCTGTTGTTTTGCGGACTGTATATCATGTCCGGTAATTACCTGATTAACATCTTCCACAAGATTTAGCTCACGGCCAATGGCATAAGCGGTTACAGGATGATCGCCGGTAATCATCGCAACGGATACACCTGCCGCCTGACAATCGGCAACAGCCTGTTTTGCTTCTCGTCGAAGAGGATCCATCATGCCAATGATGCCGAGTAATGTGAGGCCGGTAAGATGCTTGCTAGAAAATATTTCATTCTCAGAAAGTTTTATCTGACCGGATGCGATAGCTAATGTTTTATAACCTGCGGATGCCATCTTATGTATTTGTTGATTAAGCGTCTCAGTATCAATAGTTACATCGCCGTCTTCAGTTGCCATGGTGTTGCACATGGAAATAACGCGTTCTGATGCACCTTTAATAAAAGCTGTTTTTTGATTTTTCTCCTGGTTTAAAACGGCCGAATATTGAAGGCTTGACTCATAGGGAATGCTTGCAATTTGAGGGTATAGAGTCACAATCTCAGGTCGTTTGATACCTGCTTTGTGAGCGAGAACTAATAACGCAATATCGACAGAATCGCCATGCGATGTCCAGCTGCCTTTACGCGCGCCCAGAAAGCCTTCATTTGGCAGAGTGATTGCAATAGCGAGACGCTTAATCAGGTCTTTTGTATCGGATGAAAGTTCTTCGTTTTCATCAGTGAAACTACCTTCAGGTACAATGCCTTCACCGCTAACGTTAATCGTTTTCATATTGCCTAATAAAACTTTTTTTGCAGTGATTTTATTGACCGTCAGTGTGCCGGTTTTGTCAGAAGCAATATAGGTACATGAGCCTAATGCTTCGACTGTGACCAGGCGGCGAACAATAACGTGTCGGCGTGCCATGCGTCGCATCGAAATAGACAAGGCAACAGTAATAGCAACTGGCAAACCCTCTGGAATTGCGCCAACGGCGAGAGCGGCCGAAAGTAATAGCACATCGGTGTAGTGCATGCCTTGCAACAATGTGATGATGCCAAGCAAAACAACACTAATGCCTACCAGTAATGCAATGCGTAATGTGAAACGCTGCATACGAATGAGCAGGGGTGGTTTTATATCGCTCTTGGCGAGCACAGCATCTGCAATCAGGCCGAGTTGAGTTGATAGACCGGTAGTGGTTACCACGCCAACGGCGCGACCTCTGGAAACCAGTGTGCCGGAGTAAGCCATATTACTGTGGTCAGAAAAAGGTGCTTGCGCGCTGATAATTGAAAAAGCGTCTTTTTCAACGGGTAAAGACTCACCGGTGAGTAAGGATTCATCTAACAAAAACTCTTGGGTAGTTAGCAGGCGTAAATCTGCAGGTATTTTGTCACCAGACTCTAATAAAACAATATCACCAGGTACCAACTGAGAAGCGTCAATTTCATATGCTTCACCATCACGTTCAACACGTGCAATGCTGGTGATGAGTTGTTGCAAAGAGTCGGCACTTTTTTTTGCAGAATATTCCTGAATAGAACCAATGATAGAGTTTAGTAACAGAACGATAAAGATGAAAAATGCATCGGTGTATTCATTTGCTATTAAGGAAACGACGGCTGCAAAAAGTAAAATGTAAATGAGCGGGTCAAGGAATTGCCTGAGAAATATTGTGAAAATACCCGGTATAGAAGCGCGAGGTAAGGTGTTAGGTCCATATAGTTTTATTCGATTGTTTGCTTCATCAAGGCTTAATCCGTGTCTTGACGTATTAAGTGATTCCAATATGATTTCAATAGGCAAGGTGTAAGCTTGACCGGGAAGTAACAGGTCGCCTGGCGTAGTGCTTGTTGAGTTTTTATTTATCATGCAATACGAATGCCTTTGGTGTTTATGGCAACGCTGCTTATCATAGTGTTACTAGCAGAGCATTATTTTATACCTTACTAGCAAGACAGTTGGTTTTCTAGAGCTATATCAATAGTCAGGTTTTTTTAGTTGAAAAGAAAATAAAAAATATTGATTTGTAGAAGAACAGCAATCGATAAATGTAATGTTTGAAATAACGGGTGGGTTTTTTTCGATTAATTTAAAGCATCAAGTATCTGAGAAAAGCTCAAATAATATTTTTTAGTTGCTGCTCAATAGTGATGTGTAACAGCTCATTGACTACAAATAAGAAGTATTAACCATCAGGACTTAATACAATCAATGCTGTGACTCCACAGGCAGTCCTGCTAACTTCCATTCCGGAAAACCATCTTCCAAACGATGAGCTGTCAGCCCTTTTTCACGGCATTGAGCCACCGCATCAAACGCCAGTATGCAATGTGGCCCACGGCAATAAGCAACCACTTCCTGATCTTTATCCAGGCTTTGAAGATGTGACTCTAGTTCGCTCAGCGGCACGTTGACTGCGCCGGGTACATGACCGGCCTGATATTCTTCAGCTGGCCGAACATCGAGCACGGTGACCAGCCCGTGTTTAACGCGTTCGATGAGTTCTTCACGGGGAATGGGTTCGAGGTCGTCTTTTACGGTGAGGAAGGTGTCGATCAGCTTATCGACCTCGGCAATGTGGCGTTCAGCCACTTCACGAACCATGTCTAAAAGCTTAATAACATCTTCACCGCTTAATTGGTAAAAGACTTTCAGGCCTTGTTTGCGGCTAACAACCAGCCCGGCCTGTCGCAAGTGCTGAAGGTGTTGGGAGGTATTCGCAACGGTCAGGCCAGATACTTTGGCCAATTCGTCTACACTGCGCTCTGCCTGAGCTATAAACTCTAATAACTCCAGTCTGTTGGCATGGCTTAAGGCCTTGCCGACCCGTGCAAACTGACTAAAAAGATCCTGTTTAAAGTTCGAGCTTGACATAATTCCAATATCCACTATTCTACTATTCAAGTAATTAATTGAATAAAAGATTAAACTTATTTTCATTATAACGACCTGATACAGACAAACAAGCTAAAAACCGAGGTGTAACGATGACAATTGATCAACTGGTCATGACATACGAAAAGGAAATCCGAATGGGATTCTTCTTCGGCATGCTGGCTGTTATCGGGCTTTGGGAAATATTCGCCCCAAAACGTGCACTAACCGTTTCGAAAACAGTTCGTTGGGTAAATAATCTCGGTCTGGTCTTCTTAAACAGTTTTATTGTTCGTTTGGTGTTTCCTGTTGCGGCTATCGGTGTTGCAGCGACGGCTCAGCAGAATGGCTGGGGTTTGTTAAATATCATTGATATGCCGGTCTGGCTAGCGGCCGTTATTGCGATTGTTGTTATGGATCTGGTGATATACATCCAGCATGTCATGGTGCATGCCATTCCTTTGTTGTGGCGTTTGCATAGAGTGCATCACGCCGACCCGGATTATGACGTAACAACCGGTGCGCGTTTCCATACCTTAGAAATTATTTTATCGATGGGTATTAAATTCTGCACAATTGTTTTGCTTGGGCCACCAGTATTCGCGGTCATTATTTTTGAAGTGATTTTAAATGCCACGGCGATGTTTAATCACGGCAATATCAGCCTGCCAAAAAGCATAGATAAAGTACTGCGCTGGTTTCTTGTCACACCAGATATGCATCGTGTTCATCACTCCATAGAAGACGACGAAACCAATAGTAATTTTGGCTTTAGTTTGCCGTGGTGGGATCGTCTGTTTGGTACCTATCGTGATCAGCCACGCGGTGGCCATGAAGGTATGAAGATTGGTATTCATCAGTTTAAAGAAGTAAAAGACGTGTCATGGATTAGCGGCATGTTAACACTGCCATTCAGAGGAAAAATTACCGACTATGCGATAAACCGTCGACAATGGAATGATGACCAAAAAGGTAACAGCGAGTAAGCACGTTGTTCGTTAGACGCAATATGTGCTTCTGGATGTTAAGAGGCAGCTTTTCAGGTTTCAAATTCAGGTTTAGTAAATGAACAAGACGTTAGTACAAATAGGTGTATTTCTACTGTTAACAATCGGCATTGCATTGTCTGTTATTTACCGTGATCAGTTTGATGTAGAAAGTTTAGAAATATGGATTACGGATGCAGGAATTGCGGGTCCGTTAGTCTTTATGCTGATATATATTGCAGGTACAGTTTTCTTTTTCCCCGGTTCTATTTTGACACTGGCAGGTGGTGCATTATTCGGCCCGATAATGGGAACGTTTTATAATCTAACCGCAGCAACAATTGGTGCCATCATATCATTCATAACTGCTCGCTATCTTGCCCATGACTGGGTTGAGAAAAAAACAGGCGGCCGACTTAAGTCTTTAAAACAAGGTGTTGAAGGAGAAGGCTGGAGGTTTGTTGCCTTTGTGCGTCTGGTTCCTTTGTTTCCATTTAATCTTTTGAATTATGCTCTGGGTTTAACAAAAATAAAGTTTAGTCATTATTCAATCGCAACATACATCTGTATGTTACCTGGTGCGATTGCTTACACCTATATCGGTTATGTTGGTCGTGAAGCCCTGGCAGGTGATGAAGCTGTTATTCAGAAAGTAATGATTGGTATTGCGCTGTTAGCTGCTGTTAGTTTTTTACCAAGCCTTATAGCTAAGCTGCGCGCGAAACCAATGATGAGCGTGGAAGAAGTTAAACAAAAACTGGATGCTGGTGAAGATGTTTTATTGCTGGATGTTCGATCGGCAAATGAT
>Ga0316205_10003081_pt1 | contig 16181 bp, 18 predicted proteins | sample 3monthpyrite_MG_FD_204941 | JGI IMG/M metagenome (GOLD analysis project Ga0316205, IMG submission 204941) | Microbial mat bacterial communities from mineral coupon in-situ incubated in ocean water Damariscotta River, Maine, United States -... | ecosystem: Environmental > Aquatic > Marine >... | reverse complement strand
CCAGAACAGGATCTATCAGTACAGTTTCACCGGTTTCCTCGCAACTGATTAAATATGTATAGGTACTGGAATCGGGCTCGATCAATTGTTTGAATAACATGTAGACTCCTGTTAGTAAGATACATAAAAGAAAAGACAGTTAACAAATAATAACTTCAATAACTTAATACTATAACATACATGTAAAAGTTCATTCGCGATTGGCAAATTAGATTAATGTATCTGATACTATTTATAAGTTGTGAATCTTCTCAAGCTACTATATCAGCGTAAATCATAAGGTGATACATAAATGATTTATACCAAAACTATAAGGACTTTGTGGTTTAATCGTGTTATTAAATAGAACTGGTAAAAACGTTTCGCTTAGGTATTATTTCATCTCATAGACGTAACTCTGCGAAAGGTATATGGGGTGAGGTAGTTGCCATACACTTTCGTTATTGCTAAATGTTATTCAGGAGTAAATTTTCATGTTCAAACGTATCGGCCTGTTTCTTGTTACCAATTTGGCAATACTAGTTGTACTCAGCACCACCATGCGATTACTCGGTTTTGAATCGATACTGGATGAGCAGGGAGTGGACCTTAATCTGAACGCATTACTGGTTTATTCAGCGGTCATTGGTTTTACTGGCTCATTAATCTCTCTGGCTATTTCAAAATGGACTGCTAAACGCATGACCGGTGCGCAGGTGATTACGCAGCCTTCCAATGAAATGGAACAATGGTTGGTCAATACAGTTAAGCGACAAGCAGAAAATGCTGGCATCGGTATGCCAGAAGTCGCTATCTATAATGCACCAGACGTCAATGCATTTGCGACAGGCATGCGTAAAAATAATGCCCTGGTTGCTGTCAGCAGTGGCTTATTGAAAAACATGAATCGTGATGAAGCTGAAGCTGTTTTAGCACATGAGGTAAGCCATGTTGCGAATGGTGATATGGTAACACTGGCGCTTATTCAAGGTGTCGTTAATACCTTTGTCATTTTTCTGTCGCGAGTGATAGGTCAGATCGTTGACCGAGTTGTCTTTAAAACCGAACGTGGTCATGGACCGGCGTTCTGGATCACTGCCATTATCGCAGAGCTCGTATTAGGAATTCTGGCTAGCATCATTGTCATGTGGTTTAGCAGGAAGCGTGAGTTTCGTGCGGATGCTGGTGGAGCCCATCTGGCAGGCAGGCATAAAATGGTGGCTGCTTTGCAACGATTACAACAGAGTTCAGGACAACCCCATTTACCAGACCAGATGGCGGCCTTTGGTATTTCAGGACAACTAGGGCATGGTTTGAAACGATTGTTTATGACCCACCCTCCATTAGAAGAACGTATTGCCCGTCTTCAACAGGGTGAGTAGAGGGTTTAATGATTGATTCGTAAAAAGACCTGTATAATTAAGCACCCATATAACAGACACTTGACCATTTTAGTGGATTATCCTGAATAAATAATTTATTATCTAACTATAGATAATCATCTATGTATCTATATAATATTATTTATTTGTAACATTAGTCTGATTTGCATAAAATCCGTACCAGAATTCTTGTAGGGCTTACAATTTCACCAATATAGAACATTGGTGTTCTTTATTTTGTGCCAGTCTGGCCGCCCTTAATAGTCATTCATTAATAACCATCTTATTGATATTCCTGGATGTAACCAGGTTTGGCTTCGCCCATCACGACTACATACTTTATGACAGTACAAGGTTAAGCCATTAATGGTTAAGTTAAGAACATACGTTTTTATCGATTCGCTCCAGCCACAACTGGCAGAGTATATTGCATCGGTATCGCAAGGTTTTCCGCCTGTCCCCGGTGATTCGTGTCTGTTCGTCGAAGTTTCTCCCGGGATGGCTATTCACCGTTACACGGATATCGCGCTAAAAGCAACGCGTGTGAATCTGGCGCAGCAAGTGGTTGAACGAACCTTTGGTTCGATGGTATTGCATCATCGTGATCAGGCAGATGTGATTGAAGCAGGTCGAATTGTGCTGTCACAACTGAGTGCTGATCACTCTGACCGACAGCCAGTTGAAATATTTTGGCAGGAAGTGATTACTGGTATGTCTCCTGATCATACGGTATTAATCAATCGGCAAAATCGACGTGGCTCCATGATGTTACCCGGACAAAGCATGTTCATACTTGAAACCCAGCCAGCCGGATACATTGTTTATGCGGCCAATCAAGCTGAAAAAGCTGCTCAAATCACACTTATAGATGTGCGTGCGGTTGGTGCTTACGGGCGTTTAACTATATCGGGGAGAGAGGCTGATGTCATGGAAGCTGCTGCCGCTGCGATTGACGCGATAGAAAATCCTTCAAAAACCTACTAAGCCATGCATCGTCAAGAATTATTAACATTATTAAGCAATCATCAAACGCGCTTTATCGAAGAGTCGGCCTATCTTACTAAAGCAAAACGATTTGTAGAGATGCATGCCGATTGTTTTAACCGTGATTTATCACCCGCTCATGTCACAGGCTCGGCCTGGGTGGTGAGCCCTGATCGCAGCCAGGTATTGATGATGCATCACCGTAAGCATGGTCAGTGGTTTCAGCCGGGTGGGCATGCAGACGGAGACGCCGATATTTTGCGCGTCGCCCTGAGAGAAACCTCAGAGGAGACATCGCTGGATCCAGCTCAAATCAGATTGCTGGGTGAAACAGTTTTTGATGTAGATATTCATACCATACAAGCTAGTGTTAGAGGACCACAGCATCAACACATTGATGTTCGCTTCCTGGTTGAGATCGATAATGATTTACAGATTCCGGGTAATGACGAATCACACGAAATTCGTTGGGTCGATTTGATTGACGTGACACGGTTTAATAACAACCGTTCGACCTATCGAATGATGGAGAAAACCCGTCATTTACGTAATACCTCTGTCCATTCCGGAGTGCGATAATGACGGGGGAAAAAATTGTTTTGATATTAGTGCTGTGTTTTGGCAATATGTCCGCTCTTACAGACACTAGTCTCATAAATAATAACCATTATTTCACAACATAATTTTAAGATATTAGCATTAAAATTAATTACTTATACAGATTTTTCATAGAAAATTATGCGCCTGATAACTCATAGATGATTGTCTATGGTAAACCAATAAAATATTTATTGGTCTTATGCATAGATAAGCGACTATGATTCACGCCAGGTTTCATATGTAGTTTAGATTAATAGCCAGCCAACGTGTAAGGAGTAGAATATGTCATCAAATAGCTATAAAGCGGGTGTTAAGGAATACCGCGAAAAATACTGGACACCAGAGTACGTGCCCCTTGATACCGATCTTTTAGCCTGTTTTAAGGTGACGGGTCAATCAGGCGTTCCTAATGAAGAAGTGGCGGCGGCTGTTGCAGCTGAAAGCTCGACAGGAACATGGAGTACGGTATGGTCTGAATTACTGACTGACCTTGAATATTATAAAGGACGTGCTTATCGCATTGAAGACGTTCCTGGCGACTCCGAATCTTTCTATGCGTTCGTCGCGTACCCAATCGATTTGTTTGAAGAAGGATCAGTCGTTAACGTACTGACTTCATTAGTTGGTAACGTATTCGGCTTTAAAGCACTCAAACATTTGCGTCTTGAAGACATCCGTTTCCCTATTGCTTATATCAAGACTTGTGGTGGGCCACCAGCGGGTATCCAGGTCGAACGTGATCGCCTGAATAAATATGGTCGTCCTATGTTGGGTGCAACCATCAAACCTAAACTGGGTCTGTCTGCTAAAAACTATGGTCGTGCTGTTTACGAATGTTTACGTGGTGGTCTGGATCTGACTAAAGACGACGAAAATGTTAACTCACAGCCTTTCATGCGCTGGCGTGATCGTTTCGAATTTGTTGCTGAAGCGATTGATAAAGCGCAACGTGAAACGGGTGAGCGTAAAGGTCATTATCTGAACGTCACAGCAGCTACTCCTGAAGAAATGTACAGACGTGCAGAATTTGCTAAAGAAGTCGGCTGCCCAATCGTTATGCATGACTTTCTGACAGGCGGTTTCACTGCTAACACAGGTCTGGCTAACTGGTGTCGTGAAAATGGCATGCTGTTACACATTCACCGTGCAATGCATGCGGTTATTGACCGTCATCCAAAACATGGTATTCACTTCCGCGTATTAGCTAAATGCTTACGTCTTTCGGGTGGTGATCATCTACATACCGGTACAGTTGTAGGTAAGCTGGAAGGTGACCGTAACTCTACATTAGGTTTTGTGGATCAGTTACGTGAATCATTTGTTCCAGAAGATCGTTCACGCGGTGTGTTCTTCGATCAAGACTGGGGTTCAATGCCTGGTGTATTCGCAGTTGCATCCGGTGGTATCCATGTATGGCACATGCCAGCACTGGTTAATATCTTCGGTGATGATTCTGTTCTGCAATTCGGTGGTGGTACTCAGGGTCACCCATGGGGTAATGCTGCGGGCGCTGCTGCAAACCGTGTTGCACTGGAAGCCAGTGTTAAAGCACGTAACGAAGGTCGTGAGATTGAGAAAGAAACTCGTGACATTCTGACCGAAGCTGCCAAGCATAGTCCTGAACTGGCTATCGCGATGGAAACATGGAAAGAAATTAAATTTGAATTTGAAACTGTTGATAAGCTGGACGTTTAATCGTATCCAAATTTATTGTAGTAACAGTTATCAACAAATAAATACATGAGGAAATTATAATGGCTTATCAGCAAACTCAAGGTGATTTTCAGACGATGGCAACACTGGAAACTTTCGGTTTCCTGCCTAAATTCTCACAAGAAGAGATTAATGCACAAATCGCCTACATCATCGCTAACGGATGGACGCCTGGTATCGAGCATGAGCATCCTGACAATGCGTATGATCACTATTGGACGATGTGGAAACTGCCGATGTTCGGTGAAACTGATATGGGGCACATACTTAGCGAACTGGAAGCTTGTCATCGTTCCTATCCGGATCACCATGTTCGTTTAACTGGCTATGACAACTACACCCAGAGTCAAGGTTCTGCGTTTGTAGTTTTTGAAGCACGCCGTTGATTCATGGCCTGGTTTAGCAGGCCATAGTAAGAAACTGACACAGATCACACGACGAGGATAACAATGGCACAATCAGCGAATACTAACAGTGCAAGGGAAGCTTCACTGGCAAGACGCCGGGCCATGAGCACCACCGGTAAGGCGGCGCTTGGCCAGTCTGCCGCTCCAACCAGAGCGACACGCACGGCAGCGGCTACGTCAGCACCTAGTGCATCTCGACCTGCGCCGCGTGCAGCGTCCAGAACGACACGCCAATACAATTCCAGTCGCGAGGCTTCAAGAGCTCGTCGTGATGCTATGTCTACAACAGGCAAGGCAGGAATTAAGGTGACGGATCGCACGCGTCTTGAAGCAGGCATGGTGCCGGCAGCTACCAGCACGATGGCTACTGCTAAACCAACTGCAACTAAGGAAGAATCGCGTAAAGATTGTAGCTGCGGTGGTAGCAAACAAAAGCAAGCTGATGCCTCAAATAGTCTGTCGTCAGGGACTTCAACGAGTTATAAGACAAAGGCCCACGCGCGTAATTTTAAGCGTAACGATGCAAGAGCTGCCGCTCTCGCTCGCCGGGATGCAATGTCTACACGTGGTAAGGCTGGAATCAATAAGAATGGTGTGACCACTGCGCAAACAGCGCGTGCCGCCAATCCAGGCTTATCAAGTCGTGAATTAGCTATCGCGTTACGTGAACAACGAAGTAAAAACGGTAAGAAGGGTGAGAAAAAATCGGCGCCTTGTGGTCGCCAGCGTTCCAGTAATAAGAAGGACGCTGCCGCTGATGCACATTGGAAAGTGGGTGTGAGTGAAACTACTCAAGGTCAAACTGTGACGGGTACTTTGGTCGGTCGTAGTAAAGCGGTTACTGGCGATGAGCCCAGTACATGCAGAGCTGTAACCGGTACTGAATATCTGGGTGCAGACATCTTCCGAGAGTTTTGCCAGACAGATCCTAAAAAACATGATCGCAAGGTCGTCGTTAGCTCTACCGTGCATGGCAATCAGGTATCAGGAAATAAAATTGGTCGTGGTAAAAATGTAACGGGTGATGAGCCGGGTACTTGTAAGAATGTGACGGGTGATCAATATCTGGGTGCTAAGCAATTGAGTGAATACTGTGGCACTTCAAATCCTCAATCACCACCTGGATTTTCAATTGCACAAACTGCTAGCGGTAATAATATGACGGGTGACAACGTCGGGCGATCTGACAAGGTCACGGGTGACGAGCCGGGTTCTGGTCGTCATTTGACTGGTACGCAATACACGCAAGCGGAACCATCCAGCGCGCCACATAAAGTCGGTTTAAGTTCGACATTACGCGGTGGTTCTGTGTCAGGAACAATGGTAGGTCACACCGATAAAATGACGGGTGATGAGCCAGGTAGTTGTCGCAATGTAACGGGTGATGAATATATAGGTCAGGAGCAGTTTGGTAGCTATTGCAAACAAACACCTGAGCATACCGAGACCAAGGTAGGTGTTTCGTCAACATCATTAGGTCAAAGAGTCACAGGTACGATGACCGGTCGTTTCGAAAAAGTAACGGGTGACGAGCCGGGCACCTGTAAGAGTGTTACTGGTACACCTTACGCAGGCCTGGAACAGGCACAAAGCTATTGTGCGTCTGAGCAAGTGAATGAAATTTCAATGCGAAGTGCACCTCGGTCTACGGCGGCAAGAACATCAATGACGGGTATTCAACCAGGTGTGGGTGGTGCCATGACAGGTGCACATAAAGGCGCTTGTGAGCCGATTTCCGGTACGCCGTATGTCGGTGCGAATCAACTTGCAGATGTTTGTCCAGCAAATGCTGCTCAGGCAGACAGCCCTGATTTTCCACAGAGCATGGGTGGAACACCTTGGGGCGATTTCAGTGTTGTCTCTCCTGCAAAGGAAGTGCAGCAGGAGCGCTCAACTGGATCGTTGACAGGTAGCCGTTATGAAAAAGGCACTATAACGGGTCCATTCGGCATGGCCAATGGCAAGGTGAGTGGTACTGAAGAAGCACGCTATGGTCAATACGATTCACAGGCAGCAAGACAGCAAACAGAAATTGCTGATCCGGTTATTTTAAGTGGACGTTTAAAGTCAAGAATCTCTGGTGAAGGCCAGGATGCAGGTCAGAAAATTACGGGCGATGATTGGGATCGTGGTGATCATGTCACAGGCACTGAAGGTCTTTCATCTACACGACGTAACCCGACCATGCGCAGTGTGATGCCATCAGCAATGGACAACATGGCTGCTCAACAAAAGCGCAATGAAGATATTGAAGTCCCTGTGAGTAAGGTGACTGGTGGAAGTGGTAATACTGCTCAAGGGTCTCTGATTACGTACTCAGGTGGTGCCCGGGGTTAAGCCGGGTAGGCTGGTCTTATGATCAACCGTGCACGTGGTCAACGTAGCCGCAATTTGAAAATAGTGGCTACTGGCGCAACTCCTCCAGGGAGACGAGTAGCGTCACAGCAAAACGGATCAAATTGCAAGATCCCGTTGCGAGAACTGCACGACATAGCACGTTGTGTTGATGCAAGACCAGGACATCCATTGGTGGATGTCAATGAAAACGCTAATTTGTATGCGTATGAGCGAAGTGTAAAAGCAGGATTTGATGCGATTGTGCCTTGCTTGAAAAAGATTTCTGCGCTTCAGCATGAAACCGATTTTGAGGTTCAGGCGCAGCAAATAGCACGACAGGAACTCGGGTTTGAATTGCCTGCTGATTTACTGGCAGATGCATGGATCGACCAGCTCGACATGAAGCGCTTGTTTGCCTGGAGTGTGTTTGAAGTTTATCGGCGGTTTAGTGATGAGGTGTTTACCTTCGATCCACTAAATACGATCGACGAACCAGCTTTTAATGAATTTTTGCAGGATTGCGGATTTCATATTTTAGATGTCTCGCCTTGTGCGGACGGACGCCTGGCACATGTTATTCGTTATGTGTTGCGTCTGCCTTACAAAGCCGTACGACGTAAATCCTATGCAGGTGCGTTGTTTGACATTGAAGACAGCCTGGAGAAATGGGTTGAAACAGAATTGTTCAGATTTCGTGAAGGCAAGCCAAATACGGCTGATGAGCCAACACGGTACCTGAAAACGGCGGTTTACCATTTTAGTTCGGTAGACCCTGAGCATGAAGGTTGTGCCGCACATGGTTCGAATACAGAACTGGCAGCACAGGCAGGCGTAGATAGGCTCATGGCTTTTAAACAAGCCATAGAAAATACACATTGCTGTGGCGCCTCAATCGACTGTTTATTGATTGGACTTGATACTGATACTGATGCGATTCGTATGCATGTATCAGGTGAAAAAGAATCAATTAACATCAGCCAGTACATTGATGCTCTTGAAGTTTATAGTGCGACACGAGATTTACCCGCACAAACGGCAGAGCAATGGATTCATGACTTCGTTAGTCAAAGTAGTACGACGATGTCAGAAGGTATGACACGGTTTGTGACACGATTGTTGATTAATAACTTGTCTCAAATCGATTATGTGCGCCGCTACTATGGCGAACATTATAGTGACATAGGCCACGCCGAACGTTTCATTGGAGCAGGCATTGGTTTTGAAGAAGTGCAGTTAAGAAACTTAACGTACTTTGCCTATATGTACACAGTGGAAGAAGCAGCTGCTGATTTAGATGTTGGAATAAAGATATTTACGCGGCTCAATATTTCACACGGTTTACCGGCGCCGGTGATTATTCGCTATGACTATCATGGCAATGTACCTGGAGCCAGAGACCGGGCAGTGGCGCGCTGCTATCGAGTGGCAGACGCGCTCAAAGATCGTTACCCCGATCTATGTGAACAAGGGTTGCTGCATACCTTATTAGCAGTGCGAAATATTACGACAGGAGATTGTATAGAAATATTGCATTCTTCTGTTAACGCGCAAGTTGCGCAGGAGGCCCATTAGTGAAGATTTGTCAGGTTGAAAAGCCGTTAGTAGCGACGAACCGTATACCGGGTCTTGAACACCGACATATGCAAGTTGTTCGTGATGGCTCAACACAACTGGTAGCTATCGATGCTGTCGGCTGTATTCCTGGTGACTGGGTGATTTGCGTAGGCAGTTCAGCGGCACGTGAAGCGGCGGGTAGTAAAGAGTACCCCAGTGACCTGACTATCATCGGCATTATCGATAACTGGGTTCCGGAAGAGGGAAGCTGAGTTTGGAAATCTGGAAGGTTGAAGCGCCATTGGTATGCACGCGCCGGGTTGCTGGACTCAAGCAAACCAGTTTAAGGATTTTGCGCAATAGCAGCGGTAGTCGACAGGTAGCAGTAGACCCAGTAGGCGCACGTGAAGGCAATTGGGTATTTACATTGAGCGGTTCGGCTGCTCGGTGGGCGGTAGGAGATTTTTCTGTACAGACTGATCTGACTATCGGAGGAATTATCGATTTTTGGCAGGCTGAAGAAACGCAGTCGCCTGGGAATCCATGACAGCCCTGAATGTCATGAAATTTTTTTTGTAACACTAGCATGTCAACAACGTAGGAGATAGTAGAAATGGCAAATGATAACTATGGGATAGCACTGGGTATGATTGAAACCCGTGGATTGGTTCCCGCAATCGAAGCGGCTGATGCAATGACCAAAGCGGCAGAAGTTCGCCTGATCGGTCGTGAGTTTGTCGGTGGTGGATATGTCACAGTATTAGTTCGTGGTGAAACAGGTGCGGTTAACGCAGCCGTTCGCGCTGGTGCTGATGCATGTGAACGAGTCGGTGATGGCCTGGTTGCTGCGCACATCATTGCACGTCCTCACAAAGAAGTTGAACCAGTACTGCCTACAGGTGGTTCTGATTCATAAAGGTTTTTTAACGTAAAAGTTGAATTAATAGGAGATACAGACCATGGCCGACGAAAAATACGGCATTGCCCTGGGCATGATTGAGACACGCGGACTGGTTCCCGCCATTGAGGCGGCTGATGCCATGACTAAAGCCGCAGAAGTACGCCTCATTGGACGCGAGTTTGTGGGTGGCGGTTATGTCACAGTACTGGTTCGCGGTGAAACGGGTGCGGTTAATGCAGCTGTTCGTGCCGGTGCCGATGCCTGTGAGCGGGTTGGTGATGGCCTGGTTGCTGCGCACATCATTGCACGTCCACATAATGAAGTAGAACAAGTTCTTTCTGATTCAGATAGTGGTATACGACGCAGCTAAGTGATTGATTGTACTGATATGAACAATTGTCATGCTATCTGCTAATGCTGACTTGCGAGTTCTCGGCTATCTCGGTCGGGCCCTGAGTCTTGAGCTTTCTGCGGTGCAGTTATATAGCACCCAGGCAAAGCTTGTAGAAATGTGGGGTCTGAGCGAGGTTGCTGAGAAATTTAGCAAAGAATCACGGGAAGAGATGCAACATGCTGAACGTATTATCGCACGCATGTTGGCTTTGGGTGTTGCGCCTAATGCCTCTCAGCTTAGACCCGTGAAACTGGGAAGTGACCTGCAGAGTTTGCTGACACATGATTATGCCTTTGAAAACGAAATAATTTCTTTGTATGAGAAGGCTTGCGCTCATACCGCAAAATCAGGGGATCATGAAAATCGCTTACTTTTTGAGGCTTTACTAAAAGAAGAGCAGTCTCATGCAAAAGAATTAAAACGCTGGTTAGAGGATATGCAAAGTACCGGGAAGTAGGTATGATAAGCGAGTTACTCAATCGTGGGAGTTGCGTTATGACAAAGCTTTGGCACCAACGTAGTAAACCTGCACGCCTCGAACGACGTTATGAATTCGAGGATTATGAGACGCTCCGAAGTTTCCTGGATCAAGCAGCTAGTCTTTCAGAGAAGCAAGGACTTTATCCGGACATGGGGTTTGGCAACGATTATGTCAATATTACTATCCATGCTGATTCGGATGAAGACATTACTGCTAGGGAACAATTTTTTGCTGATCAGTTGGATGCCTTACTGGCCAATAAAAATACCCATTAGAGGAAATGCTGTATGCCTGTGATTGGCGTAGTGGGGAATAAAGGTGGTGCGGGTAAAACAACTTTAACGGTTAATCTGGCGACAGGTTTGTCAAACCAATTTAATGTCGCAATTGTCGATACCGACCCCCAAGGCTCATCATTGCAATGGTATGATATTTCGGATCAAACTTCCGAAGTTGATGTACTTCCTCCGTCTGAGAATTTTAAAGGGCAACTGGCAGAACTGTCAGATCAGTATGACTATGTCTTTATTGACTGCCCACCGTCTGTGCATGCTCAGCAAACCGATGAAGCATTATCGCTATGTCACATAGCGCTTATTCCTGTCCAGCCTTCTCCTATTGATCTATGGGCCACCGTCCATATTGAAAAAGCCATCGATGAAGCGCAGGAACAGAATCCGAAATTAAAAGCCTTAATGATTATTAATCAACTCGAGCCGCGCACGAAATTATCGCGCTCGGTACGAGACGTATTATCTGAAATCGAATTACCCGTTGCTAAAACCAGTCTACGTAGACGAGCGGTTTATCGTAACAGTGCTATTGAAGGTAAAAGCATTTTTCACATGGGCAAGCGTGGAGCCGATGCGACTGAAGAACTTAATAAGCTTATAGAGGAGATTAAATCACTATGACTACCGTAGACAAAACCAAAGATAAACTAGTCGATTCCATGCGCAAATCAAAAGCATCAGGTAGCACTAGAACAACAACAAAACGCCCTGCAGCCAAATCTACAAATACCACCTCCAATAAGCCAATGGCAAATTCACGTGCTAAGAAAAATAAAATCAATGATGGTTTTCAAAGTAGTGGTCGCGTCTGGCCTGATTGATTACCTGGCTATTGATAATGAGATTATATGGATAAACTCTGTCTTCTCAAGTCATCGTTAGCAGACATACATTGCATTCATCACAAAAAAAAGTCATTCATGTTGCTAGTGCTTTATTACGATTGATTATTAATGCATTTGATAGCGTGCTAGTGAAAGTAGGCTCGGAGTCGTAAATGACGACATATGACGATCATGATTATACGCCACCTTCGGCAATGCCAGATCATTTGATCCGTCATGCGACTTTAAGGCAGTTACAGGTATTTGAAGCAATTGTCAGGCTTGGAAGTTTCACCCGTGCTGCCGAAGAACTTTTTCTAACTCAACCCACTGTTTCAATGCAAATCAGAAAGTTGACCGATGCGGTTGGCTTACCGATGTTTGAGCATATTGGGCGCAAGGTGAAGCCAACAGAAGCTGGTTTGGAAATGTATGAAGCATGCCGTCGGCTGTTTGATATTTTATCCAATCTTGAGATGAAAATTGCCGATCTCAAAGGTATGAAACGGGGTCGCTTAAGGATGGCAGTGGTTACAACGGCAAAGTATTTGGCGCCCGAAATATTAGGTGAATTCAGTCAATTGTACCCGGGTATTGATCTGGCATTGAAGGTGTCAAATCGTGAAAGAATTATTGAGCGCATGCTTAATAATGAAGATGACCTCTATGTGATGGGGCAGGCCACGGCTGAAGAATTTGATGTTGTATCTTACCCATTTTCACCTAACCCATTGGTTGTTGTTGCGCCGCGTGATCATCCTCTGGTGAATAAAAAAAATATCTCTCTGGAAACTATCAGTGCAGAACCATTTATTATTCGAGAACCTGGTTCTGGTATTCGTGACTCGATCCTTAAGTTATTTAATTCACGTGGCATCCGTCCCCAGGTTCGCATGGAACTTGGCAGTAATGAAGCCATAAAGCATGCCGTCGTGGCAGGCTTGGGGATAGCAGTGCTATCACTACATACGTTAACATTGGAAGGTGTTGAAGGCCCAGTGGCTATTCTTGATGTAGAAGGTTTCCCGATTTTACGTGAGTGGTATATCGTCCACCCAACGGGTAAAGAGCTCTCGCTGGTCGCGCAGACATTTTTAGATTATGCAATAAAAAGCCAGCCACGTATTCGTAAACGCATGCAGGATATTTGGCCGCCTATGAAGCGATTGTTGAGTGAAGGGCCTCCTGTACCTAAAAATAAAAAGAAAAAAAGTACTAAAAAAGCAAAATAGAACTATCCGGAATCACTGAGCATGGCGTTAACAATCCGGAAGCATTCTATTAACAATCTTTAAAATAATAATGAATAGAGCCAGACAAAGGCCTATCCACAGTCAAGGTTGTAATAATGCAGATATTCAATGAAATAGGTCTGAATAATATCAAGGGTGATTTATTTGGTGGTGTGACTGCTGCAGTCATTGCATTACCAATGGCGCTTGCTTTTGGCGTGGCTTCCGGTGCGGGCGCTGAAGCAGGACTGTATGGCGCTATCCTGGTTGGCTTTTTCGCAGCGGTATTTGGCGGTTCGCCCACACTTATTTCCGAACCGACAGGTCCAATGACGGTAGTGTTCACTGCAGTAATTGCCAAATTAATTGCTTCTAATCCGGACAATGGACTGGCTATGGCATTCACTGTTGTCGTTATAGCTGGCCTATTTCAATTACTGTTCGGGTTTTTGAAAATGGGTAAGTACGTCACACTGATGCCGTATACAGTCATATCCGGTTTTATGTCTGGTATTGGAATTATCCTGATCATCTTACAGATTGGGCCATTACTAGGTCAGGAAGCGCCGCAAGGGAGTGTGCTGGCGAAACTACAAGAGTTACCGCATATTTTGTCCAATATACAATTTGATGAAGTCATCTTGTCTGGGCTGACTATCGCCATCTTGTTTTTCATGCCGTCACGTTTCAAACGTTATATGCCCCCGCAGTTAGTAGCGCTGATTATTGGCACGTTGGTCTCAGTCTATATACTTAGTAATCCTGACTTACGCCGAATTGGGGAAATTCCAACCGGATTACCTGACTTTCGATTACCTATCTTCAGTTTTGCCGATTGGCGTATTATGTTGATCGATGGCATTGTGCTGGGTTTGCTCGGTTGTATTGATGCTTTGTTAACGTCTGTCATTGCAGACAGTCTCACCCGCCAACAGCATAATTCTGATAAAGAATTAATTGGACAGGGTATCGGTAATATTATCTCCGGGTTGTTCGGTGGCTTACCCGGTGCCGGTGCAACCATGGGTACGGTAGTCAGTATTCAGGCTGGCGCGCGAACTGCGTTATCCGGTATTGTTCGTGCTGCTATCTTACTGGTAGTGATTTTATGGGCTGCAGGATTGACGAGCCTGATCCCTTTAGCAGTTCTTGCGGGAATCGCATTTAAAGTCGGTATCGATATTATTGATTGGAAATTTTTAAAACGCGCCCACCTGATTTCTGGTAAAGGAGCGTTTATTACCTATGCAGTCATTCTGCTAACCGTCTTTGTTGATTTGATTGCAGCTGTTGGTATTGGTTTATTTGTTGCCAATGTCATGACTGTCATGCGTTTGTCAGAACTGCAGGCAGATGACGTCACCACCGTTACCAGTCATGACGAAGGTGATTTGGAACTGACTGAGCGTGAGCGCGAGCTATTGGAAGCAACTCACAGTAACGTGTTGTTGTTTCATTTAAAAGGTACGATGATGTTTGGTGTATCCAGAGCGATCAGCCGCAAAAATTCAGAAGTTGAAGACTGTCATGCGTTGATAATGGATTTTACCGATGTTATCCATCTCGGTGTGAGTGCCTCGCTCGCATTGGAAGAATCAATACTGGATATGATTCGTGTGAATCGCCCTGTCTTTATCGTAGGAGCCAGTGAACAAGTTCTGGGTAGATTAGCAAGTTTGGGGCTCATGAAAGTGATACCGGCCGAAAATATTTTGTCCAGCAGAGAACGTGCATTACAAAAAGCACTCAATCTACAGTATGCTTAAGGTACATTTAGACTGATTCAAATATTTAATTAATCTGTTGCACAATACATAATTAAGTATTGTATGAAGTTCTTATATTCTGCCAGGCATGTGAACCCACAAGTTTCCTTTGTACTGTTATTGCATCTTAGTTGTCTTTCCGACAGGTGAATTTTTTTGCGGAAGAGCTGCTTGATTAATTACTTGTATTTATTATAAATAATGTAGACCAGGTCACTATTTAGATGGGCTTTCATTCAGGATTCAGCTTGAAATCCGATAAATAAGTTATCAAATGGATGTCTGGTAGCTATTGAAAATGCTTTATTCTCGTATCACAATCTTATTGTCTTATGTGTCTATAAATGAGACATGGCGCAAAGGTGCTTATGATGCTAGATAGATACAAATTGCATTCTGGCATGAGTATATTTTTGGTTCTGGCATGTATGCTCAGTCTGAATGTGCATGCGTTTACCCAATTCAATCCAATTCAAACTAGCCTTCCTGGTGAAAAGACACACCAACTGATTAAATCCGGAAACTCTTTTAGTATTGAGAAATTTAATAGTCAGGGTGAGGATAGTCCGTACCAGCAATTACTATTATCGCATAAACGTGAGTCTGGAAACCTGCGTGTAGAAACACATTTTGAAGCTGACTATTTGAATGATGATAATAGTCTTTCGACAGATGCTCCTGTTATTAATGTTAAATCGCTATACATGAACGTAAGTAACTCGCGTTATGGCTTAGCTAGCCGTTTGGGTCGACAGCAATTTAATTTAGCCGGACACAATTATGCTGTAGATGGTTTAACCGTAAAATTACCTTTACTGGGTCGACATGGTTTGAAAATGTTAGCAGGTTATAACTATCAAGATCCTTCTAATTTGGAGATTGATACGGATGAAACGATTTATGGAATGAGTGCCGAATTTGTCGAGGTTGCCAAATATTTTCAGGCTGATGCCTATGCTTATCAGATTCAGCAGAATGAGCAATCTGAGAGACAAATATACGGCTCAAGATTACGTTATTTAAACGATAAACATTCTGCATTATTACAAGTTGATTTTGATCCATCAGATCAAGCAGCACATAGTGGCCACTTAGTTTTTGAAACGAAGCCCTTTGCAAAACAAACAATGAAATTATCTGTTGATTATCGCACTCCTGCTGCACATGGTCAGTTGGCAGTTGCGGCATTGGAAGAATTGCAAAAATTATTCGATGATAGCGAGCGTGAACTGTTACGTCGTGAAGCCGATGCAGTTTACCGCTCTGGTGCATTATCCTGGATGCATGAGATTTCTGCTGATATTGCTTTGAAAAGTGAATTATCAGTCGCCACA
>Ga0316205_10003080_pt1 | contig 16181 bp, 7 predicted proteins | sample 3monthpyrite_MG_FD_204941 | JGI IMG/M metagenome (GOLD analysis project Ga0316205, IMG submission 204941) | Microbial mat bacterial communities from mineral coupon in-situ incubated in ocean water Damariscotta River, Maine, United States -... | ecosystem: Environmental > Aquatic > Marine >... | reverse complement strand
ATCGGATTTTATTATTACCAGCACCTATCAAGAGATAGCAGGCCACGAAGACGATGTTGGCCAATATGAAAGCTACAGCGCATTTACCATGCCGGGACTCTATCGCGTTGTGCATGGCATCGATATGTTTGATCCAAAATTTAATATTGTTTCGCCAGGTGCAGATGCGGAAATATATTTTCCTTACAGCGAAACTCCGCGACGCTTGTTTGCATTGCAGGATGAAATAGAAACATTGATCTTTGGCGACGATGAACGAAGCGATATGAGAGGTGTTTTGTCGGATAAAGAAAAGCCGCTTATTTTTACCATGGCGAGACTTGATCGAATAAAAAATATTGTCGGTTTAGTTGAATGGTATGGAAAAAATGAACGTTTGCGAGACAGCGCAAATCTATTAATTGTTGCAGGACACGTTGAGGTTGAAAAATCATCTGATAGTGAAGAGCAACAACAAATTGAATTATTGCATGAATTAATAAATCGTTATCAATTGGAAGGGCAGTTGCGCTGGCTAGGCGTTCATCTTGAAAAAAACCTTGCCGGTGAGCTTTATCGATATGTTGCAGACCAGCATGGCATCTTTGTTCAGCCTGCGCTGTTTGAAGCATTTGGGTTAACAGTGATTGAAGCGATGAGTTCGGGTCTGCCCACTTTTGCAACTCGATACGGTGGCCCACTGGAGATAATTAAAGACGGTGTTTCTGGTTTTCATATTGACCCCAACCATGGAGAGAAGGCAGCAGATATTATGGCTGATTTTTTTCAACGCGCTCAGAATGATGAAGGTTACTGGGAACAAATATCGAGCCATGGCTTACAGCGAGTGGAAAGTCGATACACTTGGAAATTGTACGCTGAGAAGTTGATGACCTTATCGCGGGTATACGGTTTTTGGAAATATGTGACGAATATGGAGCGTGCTGAAACCGGTCGCTATCTTGAAATGTTCTATGGTCTTCAATATCGACCGTTAGCGGAAAATATTTCTCGTAAAGCATCTAAGTAATCGCGCATGCTGAGATGTAGCAGTAGTTTGCGATGGACTCAGCATTAAATGATAGGTATCCTTATCCCCCCATTCTATTACCCATTGCGCCCTTAGCTCAGCTGGATAGAGCGTTGGATTCCGATTCCAAAGGTCAGAGGTTCGAATCCTCTAGGGCGCGCCAGTAAATCATTTTAAATCAATCTCTTATCGCGCATCAAAATTCCCGCTTGCGGCGTGATTTGCCAGTGGGCCCTCAGTGGGCCCTGAGTGGGCCCTAAATGAAAAAGTCACGTTTCAGGTTGCCCCAAAAGTGACCTTTAGACTAAATGCGTGTTTTATTTAGCCGACAGATGAATAGAATCGATTGTGTCGCTAGCTCGTGAACAATTGTTTGGCCTCCTTGCCAAAAATCAACTCGTCAACGCGACAGTTAATTCCTTTATCCTCGACTGTCCTGCGGGATATCACGTCTCCGTATGACATCGTTCCTCGTGACACTACGCCATGATTCCCACAACGAATTTACGCCCACTATAGCCGCTCCTGCATTTCTTCGTCGTTCGCTATCGCCCTCAACTACGAAAGGACAGACGGCATGGACTATCGAGGACTCATCGCCTTCACTTCGTTTTCCATGGCGATCAGCGATGGTGTTAACTATTGATCATCTGTTTCCTGGTATGTTGTCCCGATGAACCAATGTGCTCAGGCTCCAGCTTTTTTTGGATTTGTAGTCAAAATTCAAGTTCCAGGCACATTGACCGAATAAATTTCAATTCTTTCTGGAGGTCTATAGTTTATTAGGCCGAAGATGTTTTTATTACATTTATATTTTTTCCAGTAAACCTGCAATAAATTACCGACCTCTGTAGTCTGCCATTGTCAAAATTAGCTCGTTTTGGTTTGTGGCTAAAATGTTTTTTAAAAGTTTCTATATTTTCTAGTTAGCATCCAGCTTAGTTATTGATTTGCACTCAGAATTTGACCATTATGGTTGAAACAGCTAAAACTGATAGTGGTATGAACCATATATCCAAAAGATGCGAAGAAAGGGTTTGGACGGTTGTTGGATACAGTTCGCGCAGAGTCTGTTGTTATTCATAAATATGTGTGACCTTTCATCATTGTTTTGTCTGTTGAAGAATATTAGTGCCCTAAAGTATTGGGCCATGAGGGAGCGCAGGCCCAAGCGGAAAAAAGAGAAGGATAAAAATTGTGTCACAGTTTGAAAATATTGAAACAATTGAACGACGGTTGTGGGGCGGTGCTGATAATTTGCGCGCCAATAGCAATTACGCCAGCAATGAATATTTCCTCCCCGTCATGGGATTGATCTTTTTGCGTCATGCCTATAGCCGTTTTCTAGCAATCAAGCCGGACATTGAAGCATCACTTCCTAGCCGTGGTGGTAAGACCCGTCCCCTGACAAAGGAAGATTTCTCCAGCAAGAGCGCAATATTCCTTCGGCCTGAGGCGCAATTTGATCACCTCATAAACCTTAAAGACAGTGACGACCGTGCTCAGGCGATCATTGATGCCATGGATGCCATTGAAGCCGACTATGAAACCTTGCAAGGGGTTCTGCCAAAAAGCGAATACCAGGAACTCGATAATGATGTTATCGGGAATCTATTACGTACGTTCAATGACCCAGCGCTCAAATCGGCCACGGGAGATGTTTTCGGGCGTATCTACGAATACTTCCTGACCAAATTCGCTGATCAGAAAGCCCATGATGGTGGTGAATTCTTCACGCCGGTATCACTGGTACAAATGATCGTCAATGTGATAGAGCCAGATCATGGGGATGTAATCGACCCGGCTTGTGGCTCAGGTGGCATGTTTGCGCAGAGTGCACACTTTATTGAGCACCAGCACAAGAGTCCCCAGGATGCAGTAACCTTCTACGGCATGGAGAAAAACCCGACGACCATTCGTCTGGCTAAGATGAATCTGGCTGTTCATGGGCTGGAAGGAAATATTCAAAAAGCAATTAGCTATTACGAAGACCCTCATAACTTTCTAAGCAAGGCCAATTTCGTTATGGCTAATCCGCCCTTCAATGTGGACGATGTTGACGCTGAGAAGATCAAAAATGATCCGCGCCTCCACTTTGGTTTGCCCGGTGTGAATAAAAAGGGCGCGGTATCTAATGGCAACTATCTGTGGATTTCTTACTTTTACAGTTATCTGAATGAGCAGGGCCGCGCTGGTTTCGTTATGTCCTCACAAGCTTCCAGTGCTGGTGGTGGAGAAGCCGAAGTCCGGCGTAAGCTTGTTGAAACAGGCGATGTCGATGTAATGGTCGCCATTCGAAGTAATTTCTTCTACACAAGAACCGTGCCTTGCGAGTTATGGTTTTTTAATAAAGATAAGCCAATGCATCTCAAAGATAAGGTGCTGATGCTTGATGCACGAAATGTTTATCGCAAGGTTACACGCAAGGTTTATGATTTTTCACCAGAGCAGTTACAGAACCTTACCTCCACTGTCTGGCTCTATCGCGGCCAGTCAGATCGTTTCCTAGGTTTGATCGAAGACTATCTACAAACGACGTTAGATGAAGCAGAGAAAACAGCGCAACCAATCAATGAATTTACAGAGGCACTGGATGAGCTATTAGGTAAACTTGAAGATGTAGATAAGGAAACAGTTGACCTGTTAGCTACATTTAAAAATGACGACCTAGCATTCCGAAAGACAATAGAAAACAGTACCGCTACATGGAATAAGACTGCGCGGGATAATGACGGCTTGCACGCGGCAGCCAAAGAGATAGCGCCACTGGCAGAGACCAGTCGTGGCTTTATTAAACAAATTGACCAGATATATAAGTTTACCGAGAAGCAGGCTAAGGAAACTGGTGGTAGAGGCTTGAATAAACCACTTAAAGAGCTAGATGAGCTTCGAAAGGAAGCAGTAGAGCAGCTCAAGCAGGTAAGGTATTTCTACAAACAAGCCCACTGGTTGCAGGAGCGTTTCCCGGATGCGCAGCTTTGTGATGTGGAAGGGTTGGTGAAGCTGGTTGATAAAGAAGAAATTAAAGCAAATGACTGGAGCTTAACGCCGGGCCGTTATGTTGGTGTTGCTCCAGAGATTGAGGATGAAGATTTTGATTTTGAAGAAACCCTGCGTGATATCCATATCGAGATAAAAGACCTCAATGAAGAAGCCGTCGTTCTGGCTGCCCAAATCCAGAAGAACTTCGAGGAGTTGGGGATATGAACTGGGCAGAGCGAAGCATAGGAGAAATAACCGAGATCGTCACAAAAGGAACAACTCCTTCTACATACGGTATGCCTTTTACAGATAGTGGCATTAATTTTATTAAAGCAGAGGCTTTGAATGGTGATGTAGCGTTAGATCGTGGAGGCTTTGCATTTATCAATGAAGAGACGCATGAGAAATTAAGAAGATCGCAGCTTCATGAAAACGATGTTTTAGTGACAATTGCAGGTGCGAATGTTGGAAAATGTGGCTATGTCTATCAAAATGACTTGCCAGCTAATACTAATCAAGCTGTTGGAATTGTCAGGGTAAAGCAAGAGTATGCTAATCCTAGATACATTTACTATCACTTCAAAAATCCCAGTACTTTTTCAATGTGTCAAGGTATTGGTGGAGGGCAGGCAGCTCAGCCAAATATCAATCTTACAATACTAAAGAGTTTCAAGCTTCCGTTACCTGATGTTGATTATCAAAACAGAGTCGTTCAGATAATTGCATCATACGATGACCTAATTGAAAACAATAAACGCCGGGTTGAGTTATTGGAAGAATCAGCGAGGCAGCTTTACAAGGAATGGTTTGTTCGTTTCCGCTTCCCCGGTCATGAGCATGTCAAAATCATTGGTGGTGTACCTGTGGGATGGGAGAAAACTACGGCCGACAATGTTATTGATATTTTAAGTGGTGGAACTCCAAAAACTTCTGTTGCTGATTATTGGAATGGTGATATTGGTTTTTATACGCCAAAAGATTCTACAAATACCGTATATGTTTCAAGCACAGAAAAAACAATCACAGAGTCAGGTTTAGATAAGTGTGCGAGCAAGTTATACCAAAAAAATACTTTGTTTATAACTGCTCGTGGGACTGTTGGAAAACTAAACTTGGCTCAGCAGCCAATGGCAATGAATCAGTCCTGTTATGCCCTGGTCGGAAAGAAGCCGATAAACCAATTTTATTTATATTTTTCCATGCAGGCAGGAATACAGCAGGTAAAGAGTAGAGCTGTAGGTGCTGTATTTGATGCGATAATAAAGGATACCTTCAAAGTAATTCCTTTTATTGTGCCTCCAAAGCTGCTCATTGATGAATTTACTGAGTTTGTCGAGCCTACTCTCCAGCAAATAGATAACTTGATTCTATCTATAGCTAAGCTAACACAGGTAAGAGACTTACTTCTTCCTAAACTCATGAGCGGAGAGATTGCTGCGTGAGTCCCTTGAACGAAGATACGCTGGTTCAACAAACCACGGCTGATTATCTGGAAGAACAGCTCGGCTGGGAAAGTGTATTCGCCTATAACAATGAAACTTATGGACCGGAAGGTACGTTAGGCCGCAAATCCGATAAGGAAATAGTTTTAACACGCTATCTGGGAGAGGCGCTGATGCGGTTTAATCCAGATTTGCCTTCGAGCGCCTATCAAAATGCTATGCGTCAGATTACCGAAGCACCAGTGACACAAAATACGCTCCAAACCAACAAGGAGAAGTATGATTTTCTTAAAAATGGTGTAAAAGTTCAGTATCGACGATCTGATGGGCAACTCGAAAAACGAACTTTGAGAGTTTTTGATTTTGATGATCCTGAGAACAATCATTTTCTTTGTGTGCGTGAGCTATGGATACGCGGTGATATTTACCGTCGTCGTGCCGACATTATCGGCTTTATAAATGGCTTGCCACTGCTGTTCGTTGAGTGCAAGGCGATCCATAAGGATGTACGTCATGCTTATGAGATGAACTTGTCCGATTACAAGGACACAATTCCTCATCTTTTCCACCACAATGCGTTTATCGTTCTTGGTAATGGCGTTGATGCGAAAATTGGTTCTCTCTCCAGCAAATATAATCACTTTAATGACTGGAAGCGTTTGGCTGAGGAAGAGCCAGGTGTTGTGGATATGGAGACCCTTTTAAAGGGTGTCTGTAATAAGCGTGACTTCATGGATTTGTTTGAGAACTTTACCCTGTTTGATGAGAGCAGTGGTGAGCTAGTCAAGATTGTAGCTCGAAACCACCAGTTTCTCGGTGTCAATCGGGCGATTGAGGCGGCCCAAGATCGTAAAAATCGGCAGGGGAAGCTTGGCGTTTTCTGGCATACACAAGGTTCCGGTAAGTCTTATTCAATTGTTTTCTTCACGCGCAAGATTCATCGCACTCTTGGAGGCAGCTACACCTTTCTAATCTGTACCGATAGGGATGACCTTGACGGACAAATCTACAAAACCTTTGCTGGCTGTGGCCTGGTTGATAATGACAAGGATGAATGCCGCGCTGGCTCAGGCGAGCATTTGAAAGGATTGCTAGAACAGCACAAGGCTTATGTGTTCACCTTGATCCAGAAATTCAACAAAGATGTCAATCCAGACGAGCCATACTCGGACAGGGATGACATTATCGTGATAACCGATGAAGCGCACCGCACCCAGTACGGACGTTTATCGTTAAACCTGAGAAATGCGCTTCCCAATGCTAGTTATATCGGCTTTACCGGAACGCCTTTGTTCAAGGATGATGAAATCACGCGGCGGGTATTTGGGGATTATGTTTCCACTTATGATTTTCAACGAGCGGTTGAGGATAATGCCACCGTACCGCTTTATTACGATGCACGCGGGGAAAAACTTGGGCTGGAAACCAATGATCTAAACGAAAAGATAGCAGCGAGGCTTGAAGAATATGAAAGCGAAGATGCCGACATAACAGAGCGGCTGGAGAAAGAGCTTAAACGAGATTATCACCTAATCACTGCTGATAAACGCCTCGATCAGATTGCGCAGGATTTTGTGCAGCATTACAGCACGCAATGGGAAACCGGCAAAGCAATGTTCGTTTGTATCGATAAGGTGACATGTGTGCGTATGCACGGCCTTATCGAAAAACATTGGGATTCCCGAATAATTGAGTTGGAGAAAGAGGTAAAAAAGGCACAAGATGAGCAAGAGGAAGTGCAGCTTCGCCACCAGCTTGCATGGATGAAGGAAACCCGAATGGCTGTGGTGGTTAGTGAAGAGCAGGGCGAAGTTGAAAAATTCCGAAAATGGGACTTAGATATTACCCCATACCGTAAACTCATTAAGGAAGGCTTTGAGACCGATGATGGAAAGCTCATAGATGCAGAAAGCGCTTTCAAAAAGGAAGATCACCCATTTCACGTAGCAATAGTATGTGCCATGTGGCTCACAGGCTTTGATGTGCCGAGCCTATCTACGCTATATCTCGACAAGCCTCTCAAGGCACATACCCTCATGCAAGCCATTGCCCGTGCAAATCGTATTTATGAAGGTAAGAATAATGGTCTGATTGTTGATTACTGCGGCATATTGAAGAATTTGCGTAAAGCATTAGCAACCTTTGCTGGTCATCAAGGGCCGGGAAATGTAGATGACCCAAGCGTACCGCCAGAAATTGATCCAATTCGCCCGGAGGAAGAATTACTCGCAGACTTGGAAGAGGCGATAGAAGCAGTTAAGGCATTTTTGCAAGCGCAAGGCTTCAGGCTTGAAGATGTTTTGGAGAAAACTGGTTTCGAGCGCAATAAGGCGATAATTGATGCCAAGGAAGCTGTGAACCAGAATGATGAAAGCCGCAAGCGTTTTCAGATTATCTGCCGTGAGGTATTCAAGAAGTTTAAAGCCTGCCTGACCATCAAAGGTATTAATGTGTTTCGGCATGATTATGATGCAATAAATGTTATTTACAAGAGCTTGCAAGAGGATGTCGAGAAAGCAGATATATCGGATATTATCCGCGCGCTGCACAAGATCATTGACGAATCTATAAAACCCGCGCAAGTAAAAGATGATTCAAAAGATCGGCTCTATGATATTAGTCAGATCGACTTTGATCGATTGCGCAAGGAATTCGAGCATAGCCGTGCAAAGAATACGGTGACGCATTCACTCAAGGAGATGATTGAAAAGAAACTCCAAAAGATGTTGGCACAAAATCCCATGCGCACCGATTTTCAGAAGCATTATGAAGAGATCGTTGCTGGCTATAACAGTGAGAAAGATCGAGCAACAATCGAGCACACATTTGAGGCATTGTTAAAACTGGCGGGTTCTCTCAGTGATGAAGAAAAGCGTGCGCTGCGTGAAGGGCTGAGCGAAGATTCACTGGCATTATTCGATTTGTTGGTTAAGCCAGAGTTAACAAAACAGGAGATTAATCGTATCAAAAAGGTTGCCCAAGGGCTGCTGGATATTCTAAGCACCGAAGTTTCTAGAATACAGGACTTTGCGGCAAAGCAGGCTACCCGAGATGAAATCAAGGTTAAGATTAAAGATTACCTTTGGGATGATAAGACTGGTTTGCCGGAGAGTTTTGGACCTGAAGAAATAGAAGAAAAAGCAGACGTGATATTTGCGCATGTATTGATGGGTGCAAAGCGCGATACGTTCTCAGGCCATGTGAGGGAGTAGTTCTTGAGTAACGACGTGCAGTTAACTGAAAGCGAGTTTCTCCAGCATTTTCTACAGAATGCTCCGCATACGATGTGGTTCTTGGGAGCGGGTACTTCGCGCACAGCAGGTCTTCCTACCGCTACAGATATAATATGGGATTTAAAGCGGCGTTATTACTGCCTTCATGAAAACCAGGATTTACAGTCCCATGATATTAACAACAATACCATCAAACGAAAAATTCAAGACTACATGGTTAGTCTAGGATTTCCTGCGTTATGGAGACCAGAAGAATATTCCTTTTATTTTGACCTAACCTTTAGTGATGACTACGACGCGCAGCAGAAATATATTCAAGAAGCGCTTTCAAGCGAAAAAGTTTCCCTGAATATCGGACACCGAGCCCTTGCGGCATTACTTGAAATGGAACAGGCAAGGATTGTCTTTACGACTAATTTTGATGATGTTCTCGAAACTGCTTATGCAGATGTTAGTGGAAAGAATATAACCCCATTCCATTTGGAGGGTTCATACGCTGCGTTGGCGGCACTTAATGCAGAACGCTTTCCTATTTACGCGAAGATTCACGGAGATTTTAGATATAAGAATATCAAGAATCTTGAAGCTGACCTGCTTAGTAATGATAGTGAGATTCAAAAATGCTTTCTCGCTGCCGCCGTGCGTTATGGCCTGATTGTTTGCGGGTATAGCGGACGAGATGAAAATGTAATGGCGATGCTACGGGAAGCCATAGATCAAAATAATGCGTTTCCGCATGGATTATTCTGGACAGTTCCTAGGATTAAAGGGGTTTCAGATAGTGTTATAGAGTTGATCAATTATGCACATCAAAAAGGTATTCGCGCTCATCTGGTGGAAACCGGAACTTTTGATGAGATGCTTTCGAAAATATGGCGTCAGCTAAAGGATAAGCCTCAGGCACTAGAGGCCAAGGTGAGAACCGCAAGTGTTGGCGACGTTTCCATTCCACTACCAGCACCCGGTAAACAATACCCAATTCTGCGCACAAATGCCTTACCTGTAATTAAAGCACCGACTTCATGCGGATCGGTGGAATTGGCAAATCCTATAGAGTTTAGAGACTTGAAAGAAAAAATCATTAAAGGGAGACCCAATGCAGTCCTAACATACACAGATAAGATTTTATTCTGGGGAGATAAGAATGAGATAGTTAAAATACTCCCAAAGGATGAAGTCAAGGGAATCCAACGCCATGAGTTTAACGACATGGCTCAAAGCGTGGCGGATTCTACCTTTGTGAAATCATTTTTTGAAGAAGGGCTTGCAAAGGCTCTTATTCAAGGAAAGCCTTTTAGTCTTCGACGTGCAAGAAACCGAACTTACTATATCGTTGTGCATAGCGATAAAGTAAATGAGGAAATATTTGCACCCTTGAGAGGAGTATTAGATTTTAAAGGGAAGCTTGGATATATCACGGGCAACGTCCCCGGACTGCCAGAGGTTAAATGGGCGGAAGCTATATCAATCCGTTTAGAAGAGCGTGGTGGTAAGCTTTGGGTTATGTTACGGCCTGATATCTGGATTAAACCGCTTGATAAAAGACAGGATGCAAGAGAGTTTCTGCGTACGCGCCGCTTATATCGATATAATAACAAATCTTATAACCTTCTTGATGCATGGATAGGCATCCTGTTTGGCACGGTTGGAGAAGTTGCAGGTGTAAATATCACATGTTTTAAGGATGAAGAATATAGTGGTGTTTTCGAGGTTGGGACGAGAACAGCATATAGTGGCGGAGGTGCGCGTGGAACGTGATCCATCAATTTTGCCTGCGCATTCAATCCTTCCTGAGCCACGTCTTTTGTTCAAGGAAAGCCAGACCGATACACATCCACTTCGTGGTCTTTCGAAATATGGCCCTTATAGCGCTGGTCTAGGCTTTCCTAGGCAGGTTCGATTAGCGTATCTTGCGCCTAGTTCATATATGCGCAAGCTCGACGGTATTGTTTCCGAATTACAAAGCAGTGCTGTTCCGAAGGAGGCACCAAACTACTATGTTGAATATAGTGGATTTGAAAATGTATTTCGTAGTCCCCTTATTGCGCCACCTGACACACTCAGGTGCGAGATGCCGCAAGCTTCTGATGCTCTGGCTGCATCTGGAAATGGTGACGCTCTTACGGAAAGCGTATTTCAGGCTATAGCTGGATTGATAAGACAACAACACTCGTTTGATGTCCTTTTTGTATATTTGCCCGCCAACTGGAAAAACTGTTTTGAATATGAAGGCTTTAATTTGCATGATCGGATTAAAGCCAGGGTAGCTCCACTTAATATACCAATCCAGATTGTTAACGATATTGCCTGTACGCGTAAATGTCGAGCGCAGGTTATGTGGGGAATTAGCGTAGCTTTGTATGCTAAAGCTGGTGGAATCCCATGGAAGCTTGCTGACTGGGACAAAGATGAAGCCTATATTGGACTTAGCTATGCAATAAAAAAACATGAAGAAGGTAATGAATATACGACCTGCTGTAGCCAGGTCTTTGATCCGGATGGAACCGGGTTTGAATTCATTGCATATGATACGCGCGAATTTACGACAGACCGGAAAGGAAATCCTTATCTAAGTTATCAGGAAATGCAGTCTGTGCTTTCTAAGAGCCTGCATATTTATCAGAACGGCCATAATGGAAGAATGCCTAGAAAGGTATTTGTTCACAAGGCAACTCATTTTACAGAGGATGAGATTCAGGGTGCATTTGATGCCTTTGGACGTAAAACAGAGATCGAGCTTATACAAATCATTAGGAATACCAATTGGTATGGCTTGAAGGTTGATGGCCCTAGATATAAAGGGCAAAGACCTATACCAGCATATTATCCAGTAGATCGTGGTTTGTATCAGCCCTTAACTGAAACAGAATGTTTATTATGGACACAGGGAAGTGTTATGGGTGTTAATCAGCAACGAGCAAATCAGCCTGTATTTAAAGAAGCACCACTTAAACCAATACCTGGCCCCATTATGTTGCGCCGCTTTTCTGGGCAAGGTGGCTGGCATGATACGTGTTCAAGTATCCTGACTTTGACGAAAGTGGATTGGAACAACAATACATTGTACAAAACGCTTCCAGTTACGCTTGTCTATTCGCAAGTATTTGCCAACGTTGTTAAGCAGACTCCGGATATTGTGAATGAAATATATGATTATCGATTTTTTATGTAAAAAGTTGGATGTGTTGTCATGAGTATTTTTGATGATTGGTTTGATATTACAACCGAAGTTGTGAACGGTCATGAATACAAGGCCATAAACATTACGGCTGACAACGTAGAATCGGCCGCCTCAGATATTGCACAAATAGTTCCAGATCATTACATTGCGCCAGAATCAATTGCTCGGACCTTAGAGCGACTAGGGAAGCCTGCTGCTGCTGCAAAGCTACGAGCAAAGTTACCACAAACGAAATACCTTCGTTCTGGTGATTTGGGTGAGATATTGGCTACAGAATATATTGATTCACAGACAGAGTTTGATGTTCCAATAAGGAAACTACGCTGGCATGACCATAGGGAAATGGCCATGCGAGGTGATGATGTTATTGGAATTATTATGCCAAACAATGGACGTAGACCTCATTTTCTTAAAACAGAAGCAAAGAGCCGGATGGCTCTAGGAAGGCAGGTTTTAGTTGAAGCCCGCGAAGCTCTTGATGATGATGAGGGACGCCCCGCGCCTCATGCACTAGCGTTTGTAGCGGATCGAGTAAGAGAAGGTGGGAATGCAGAGCTAGCAGATATTATTGATGACGCACAATGGAAACAGGGTATTACGGAACAACAAATGAAACACCTGCTTTTTACATTCACAAGAGGCAATCCAGATAATCTACAAAAGGAAATATTAGAGGCCTACGATGGAGATATTGAACAACACGCGGCTGGCTTAAGGGTTACAACGCACCAACAATTTATAGCGGACGTATTTGAAGAGGTAGAAAATGGCCTCGACGATTGAGGAACTTGAGTCAGATATAACCGAAGCCATATCGCCTGGATTTAGAGGGCGTTTACTTGATCGTGGCCAGGCACGATCAATGATATGGAAAGATGGCGTATTACCTCCAGATGCTCCAGGGTTTTCCACGGAACTTAGCTATGATCTTATGTCTTATGGATACTCTCTTATTAGTATGGGGCTGCGTCTTCGGGAAGCGGGAGGTAATCCTGAAATATACCGAGCAGCATTTTCAAAAGCGGCTTCTTCTATTGAAGATGTGATCTATAAAGGTGATCCTGACGATGTGGCGCATGGATTTCATAATGTTTTGGCTGCGTCTGCTTATCATCTTGCTAGATATTCAGCGAAGGCATATTCACTTTTACGTGGTGCTCTTAATGAAGGAAATATTAGTCCTATTGAGAGGGGGGTGTGCCAGCTTATTCTACGAAATCTAGATTTATTGGATGCTGATATTTTCGAATGGAAATTGAATGAATACGGATCGGATGAAAATCTGGCAAATATAATAGATCAAGAGATAAGGGGAGCAGAAGCTGTTGAAGATGAGGATATTCTGTCCGAAGACTATAGCGTGGAATCTATCGAGCTTCCAATCGTAGATACAGCAATTACCGATAATTATTATTCGGCAATGTCTCTGTTCTTGATGGCATTAGAGAGAGGGGATGATGAGTTTTTAAATGCTTCTATTGAAATACTGCGAGTAGGTCTTGATATTAGCAGTGAGCTAAATATGGTTCCTCAGTGGTGGTTGCATCGCATCACAGTGCATATATTAGGTGATCTTTGGTCTTCGAGTTTTCATCAAATATTGCCTATTGAGCCCGTTGATGGCAATGATCCTGATTGGAAGGCTTTGCGATGGTATTTTATCGCTCTTCTTTACAAAAGAAAAAAATCAGAGATCGAGCTCTGGCCTTCTCAGTTAGAAGGAGCAAAGAGGGCGATGGATCAATCGGATAATTTGGTTGTGTCTTTACCTACGAGCGCAGGGAAGACGCGTATCGCAGAGCTTTGTATTCTACGATGTTTAGCAGCAGGTAAAAGGGTTCTTTTTGTAACTCCACTGCGAGCATTATCTGCACAAACCGAAGTAGGACTGCGAAAAACATTTACGCCACTGGGTAAGAGCGTATCAACTCTCTATGGAAGCATTGGTACAAGTGATTTTGAACAAGATGCCATTCGTACCAACCACATTGTGGTTGGTACGCCTGAAAAATTAGATTTTGCACTTCGTAACGATCCATCTTTGATTGACGACGTTGGACTGATTGTTTTGGATGAGGGACATATGATCGGCCTAAATGAACGCGAGATTAGATACGAAGTACAGATACAGCGTTTACTAAAAAGACCAGATGCAGATTCACGCCGAATAGTATGCCTTTCAGCAATTCTGCCAGAAGGAGATCAACTTGAAGATTTCGTTAAGTGGCTAAGGCGGGATGAAGAAGGAGAAGCAGTAAAGAGCGATTGGAGACCAACAGATTTACTATTTGGAGAAGTAGCTTGGAATGGTCAAAGCGGAAGACTTAATATCAAGGTAGGTGAAGAACAATCATTCGTCCCTGGATTTATTAAATCGTCTATTCCATCGATACCAAACCCCGGCGTTAGAAAAACTCCATTTCCGAAAAATGCTCAGGAGCTATCACTAGCTACCGCGTGGCATCTAATTCAAGACGATCATACTGTACTAATATATTGTCCGCAAAAATCATCTGTAGAGTCTTTCGCAAAAGTAATCGTAGATTTGCACAGGCGGGGAGCTCTGCCATCTGTATTATCAGTCCCAGAAGAAAATCTTGAACTGGCTAAAACATTGGGATTAGAGTGGCTTGGTGAAGGGCACCCTGTACTTGAGTGCCTGAATATTGGTGTAGCTGTACATCATGGTTCTTTACCAACCCCTTTTAGAAAGGAAATAGAGAAGTTATTACGGGGCGGTATTCTAAAGCTTACTATATCGTCGCCAACATTGGCTCAAGGGTTAAATCTGACTGCCACCGCAGTAATTATTCAATCACTGTATAGAAGTGGCAATAAAATTGAGGCTTCGGAATTTAAAAATGTGATTGGAAGAGCTGGTAGAGCCTTTGTCGATATTCAAGGATTGGTTATACATCCAATGTTTGATAGGCGCAATTGGAGACGTGATGAATGGAACGGTTTGATAACCGATACAAAAACAAGAAACATGGAAAGTGGGCTCTTTCGCCTTGTTTATTCTTTGGTCGCTCGCATGTATAAAAATTTAGAGAAGCCACCGTTGGCAGAGCTCATTGAATATGTTGCCAATAATGCAAGCGGGTGGGCTTTTCATGAGGTGGCAGGAGAAGGTGATAACGAACGTGCTCTGCAAATGGAAAAATGGTCAAAATATATACCAAGTCTGGACAGTGCAATACTCAGTCTTATTGGGGAAAACGAAGTAGATGATGAGAAAATTCCAGAGTTGCTAGATGAGATGCTGGCGTCATCATTGTGGCAAAGACGATTGGCAAGAGAAGAAGAGGGAATTCAGAGTCTTCTCAATACAGCGCTAGCTCAAAGAGCTAAACACATTTGGAGCAAAAGCACATCATCTCAAAGAAGAGGCTACTTTCTTGCAGGTGTGGGTCTTGATACTGGAAAACAACTAGACGCGATAGCGGATGAGGCAAATAAATTACTTATAGCAGCAAATTTGAATATTAGTGAAGGAAATGAACAAGAGGCAATTGCTACAATCACTCAACTCGCCGGTCTTATTTTTCAGATACAACCTTTTACTCCAACCACTTTCCTTGAAAACTGGAAAGATATATTGTCCCTTTGGCTAAGAGGCGAACCTATAGTTAATATTGATGTTGGTGACATTAGCGATGTGCTTCAGTTTGTAGAAGACGGTCTTGTTTACCGCCTGCCGTGGGGTATGGAAGCGGTACGGGTTCGAGCGGAGGCTAATCTTGATGAAATTAACGAAGGAATGACTATTGATGACTTTGAAACTGGATTAGTAGTTCCCGCTGTAGAAAACGGCACTCTTAATAGGTCTGCTGCAATGCTTATGCAGGCAGGTTTTAATTCAAGGCAAGCTGCGATCAAGGCGGTTACGGATTGTGATGCGACATTTACGACTTCATTTGCTCTAAATCTATGGTTAAATTCAGATGTCGTTAAACAAAATTTAATAAATGGTGTTTGGCCAACACTGGAAACAGCATCAATGTGGAAGGCTTTCATAGAAGATTTCAAACCTTCAGGGGTGACTATATGGAGTCAAGAAAGTATGCTGATATCCGTAGTCTGGAATTCGCCTCAAGCTAGGCTGGCTCCTTCGACGAATCTAAGACTGGTAAATAGTAATGATGATCGAACAAATATTGTGGCTGCTAGTGGTGATGTTGTGGGAAGAGCGGAGCATTGCCTAAATTGTATTAGTTCCGACTTGATCTGACACATCGCTTGCAAAAGTGAGAGTTACCCGTTTTGATAAAGGTGTCGAATCTTTAAATCAAAACGAAAAAAGGTAACTCTCATGATACATACTAACAATCCAA
>Ga0316205_10003079_pt1 | contig 16186 bp, 12 predicted proteins | sample 3monthpyrite_MG_FD_204941 | JGI IMG/M metagenome (GOLD analysis project Ga0316205, IMG submission 204941) | Microbial mat bacterial communities from mineral coupon in-situ incubated in ocean water Damariscotta River, Maine, United States -... | ecosystem: Environmental > Aquatic > Marine >... | reverse complement strand
TCATCTTAATTCTGTAATGAATACTGATAAGTTGAGAGTTGAACATGATAAGTGTGTGCCAAAATTAAGTGCCTACTCCACTGATATGTCTCAAAATAGCGAATTATTTAAAGCTTATAGTGAGATGAAAAAAAGTAAAGAATATGAAACATTAGATAAAGCTAATAAAAAAGTCATAGAAAACACGTTACTAAATTTTAAATTAAATGGAGTAGCGTTATCAGAAGAAAAGAAGAAACAGTTCAAGAAAGCTAAAACAGACTTATCGAGTTTAAAATCAAAGTTTGAACAAAATGTTATGGATGCAACCCAGGCATTTAATATCCATATAGAAGAAAAATCAGAACTAGCGGGATTACCCGATTTTGTGATTGATATGGCAAAACAGGCAGCCCAGGAAGAAGATCTAGAAGGCTGGTTATTTACCCTTGATGCGCCCTCTTATATAGCCGTGATGACCTATTCAGATATTAGAAAATTCAGAGAAGAAATATATATAGCGTTTACAACCAGAGCATCTAATAAGGGACCCAACAGTGGAAAATTTGATAATACAAAATTAATGGAAAAAATTGTCAGTGCAAGGCAGGAATTAGCTGGAATATTAGATTATGAAAATTATGCTGAATTATCAATTGCAGATAAAATGGCAGAAACAACAAATGATGTATTAGGATTTTTAAATGATCTTGTTAAAAAATCTAAACCGCAAGCTATAAATGAGTTTAATACTCTAAAAAAATACGCTAGAAAAGAATGCGATATAGTGAATATTGAAGCATGGGATATTATGTATGTCTCAGAAAAGCTTAAACAGAAGGAATATGGAATAAGTCAGGAAGAGTTAAAACCTTATTTTCCAGCACCTAAAGTAATTAGTGGTTTATTTGAAATAGTCAAAAGATTGTATGCTATTGAAATAAAAGAGATAGATAATATAAATGTCTGGCATAAAGACGTAAAATTTTATCAGATAGAAGATGATCAGGGGAACATTAGAGGGCAATTTTATCTTGATCTATATGCTAGAAATAATAAACGTGGCGGAGCATGGATGGATGAATGTAAGAGCCGAATGATTTGTGAAGATGAGATACAAACACCAGTTGCATATTTAACATGTAATTTAACAGCACCAGTTGGTAGTAAACCTGCATTGTTAAATCATGATGAAGTTACGACACTATTCCATGAGTTCGGGCATGGTTTACAGCACATGTTAACGAAAGTTGATCGTTTGTTTGTATCAGGCATTAGTGGAGTTGAATGGGATGCAGTCGAGTTACCAAGCCAGTTTATGGAAAACTGGTGTTGGCAGAAAGAAGGTTTAGAGTTAATTACTTCACATGTAGATACTGGCGAAGTCCTGCCTGAAAAGTTATATAAAAAACTACTAAAAGCCAAAAATTTTCAATCAGCAATGCAAATGTTAAGACAATTAGAATTCGCGATATTTGATTTTAGATTACATATGGAATTTGAAAACGAGAGTTTTGAAAATATACAGACACTTTTAGATGAAGTAAGGCAAAAAGTATCAGTCATAATTCCTCCTGCTATAAATCAATTTCAGCATGGCTTCTCACATATTTTTGCAGGTGGATATGCAGCAGGATATTATAGCTATAAGTGGGCGGAAGTATTATCTGCTGATGCATTTTCAAAATTTGAAGAAAGAGGCATATTTGATAGAGATACAGGAAAAGAGTTTCTTCAATGTATTCTGGAAACAGGAGGATCTGAACGAGCAGTTGATTTGTTTTCACGATTTAGAGGTAGAGAACCTAATATTGAAGCATTACTAAAACATAGTGGATTACAATAAACTTAAAAATAATTTAAACAAATGAAATTAAAACTTACTTTAATCATATTTATAATATCTTGCAGTCAGTTATTTACTGGTTGTTCGTTATCTATTAGTAATTTCTCAGAAAATATAAGTAAAGCTGTTAAATCAAATAATGATACAGAAACGGTAATGCAGGCATTACCATCCTATCTTATTTTAATAGATGGTTTAATCGAAAGTGATCCGGAAGATGAAGATCTTTTATTAGTGTCCGCTAATTTAATGAATGCTTATGCAAGTCTTTTAGCGGCAGATTTAGAAATGCTTTCTGTTGAAGATATAAAAGATCAAAATCTATTTTATAAGAAAAAGATAAAAAAACAGCAGCAGCAATTAACATATAAATCATTACAAAGATCTTCTAAAGCCATATGTTTATATGATGAAAATTTATGCGAATTAACAAGTATTAAATATAGTGAATTCTCAGAAAAAATAAAAAAAACTAATATAGATGATATTGATATTTTATATAAGCTCGGTACTTCGTGGGCTGCATGGCTTCAGGTAAATACTGACGACTGGAATGCAATGGCACAATTGCCGCAGATAAAACTAATTATGAAAACTGTTATCTCATATAATGAGAGCTGGGATGGTGCTGGCGCACATATGTATCTTGGCGTTTTAAATAGTTTTATTCCAGCTACTTTGGGAGGTAATCCGGAATTAGGTAAAAGCCATTTTGAATCAGCTATAAAATTAACCGACGATAAAAATCTAATGGTTAAGGTATTGTATGCTGAGTATTATGCAAGATTAACATTTAATAAAGAATTACATGAAAAATTATTAAGTGAGGTTTTAAGCTTTAAAAAAACGCCAGCAGAATATACTTTAATTAATACAATAGCACTACAAAAAGCAAAAGCATTACAGATTTCATCAAAAGATTATTTTTAAGCGAATACAAAAAATGAAAAAGATAAAACTATCGTTAGTAGTATTAATATTGTTCTTTATGAACGCATTGCAGGCGAAAACGTTTAAAATTGCAACATCTGCTCCAGATGGAACCTATTGGATGAAACAAATGCGAATAGGTGCACAGGAGATAAAAGAAAAAACTGAAGGTCGAGTTATTTTTAAATTTTATCCAGGTGGTGTAATGGGCTCGGAAGAGGTTACATTAAAAAAAATTCGTATTAAACAATTACAGGGAGCAGCTGTATCTAACGGAGTATTAACAAGTTTTTATGCTGATAGTCAGGCATATACACTGCCTATGATATTTAACTCGTTTGAAGAAGTAGATTATGTTCGCGGAATAGTTGATGAAAAAATTATAAAAGGTCTTGATGATGGTGGCATGGTAAGTTTTGGCTTGTCAGAGGGTGGCTTCGCTTATGCAATGTCCACCACTCCTATAAATAGAGTTGAAGATTTAAATACACACAAAATATGGACACCCACAAATAACAAACAGGCCGAAGTTACATTGAGGTCTTTTGGTATAACTCCGATACCACTAAATATCGGTGATGTTTTAACAGGCTTACAAACAAATCTAATAGATACAGTAGCTATATCCCCTATCGTAGCAATTGCATTACAGTGGCATACAAAAATAAAATATATAACAGATGTACCATTAACTTATTTATATGCAACCTTATTGATTGATAAAAAATCATTTAATAAAATTAGTAGTAATGATCAAGTGATAGTTAAAAACATAATGTCTAATATATTTAAAAAAATAGATACACAAAATAGAAAAGATAATATTGATGCATTTAGCGCCTTGTCTAATCAGGGAATAAAGGTATTATCGCCGAGTAGTGAAAATTTAAGTCTTTGGTATAAAAAAGGAGAATTAGCCAGAGAAACAATTAGAACAGATGGAATTTTATCAAAATCCTCATATGATGAAATAAACAATTTATTAGAACAGTTTAGAAAACAGCAAGAGAAACTTGGTGTTTCTAGATAATTCAAGAAAAATAATAAATGTTTTGCATTTATTAGAAGATATAATTGTTGGTTTAATTTTACTAACAATGATGTTATTTTCTTTATATCAGATATTTATGCGTAATATTATGGAAAGTGGTTTTATCTGGGGAGATAGTTTTCTACGTGTAATGGTATTATGGTTAGGGCTTGCTGGAGCAATACTTGCGAGTAGAAAAGGTAAACAACTTAGTATTGATGTTCTATCTCAGTTTATACCATTCCCATATAAAGTGATTATAAAAAAAATCAACCTGCTATTTGCGGCAATTATCTGCTTCATTATTAGTTATTATAGTTATTTATTCGTATATCTTGAATATGAAGATGGAACCATAGCATTTGAAAATATTCCTGCATGGGTAACAGAAGTAATTATTCCTATTGGGTTTTTAATTATGGGTTTAAAGTATATAACTCAGATTGTGAATGAAAATAAAGAATGATGACTTTAATTGTAGTGTTGGTTTTAATTATACTGGCACTATTAGGGGCGCCACTATTTTCAATCATAGCGGCTGGTGCTTTATATGGGTTTTATATTGCAGATATAGATTTAATGGTAATAGGTATTGAATTATACCGTATTGCTGAAACACCCCTTTTAATGGCATTGCCCTTATTTACATTCACAGGGTATATTTTAAGTGAAAGTAAAACCTCTCAAAGAACATTAAATCTTATTCAATCAATGGTTGGCTGGATGCCCGGTGGACTAGTAATATTTGCATTTATATTTAGTGCAATATTTACCGCGTTTACTGGTGCATCAGGAGTAACAATTGTAGCGTTAGGTGCATTACTCTACCCTGCACTTATCAAATCTGGATATACTGAAAAATTTAGTTTAGGTATGGTAACGGCTTCTGGAAGTTTAGGTTTGCTACTTGCTCCTTCTTTACCTTTAATTTTATATGGCATAATTGCCCAGCAGATGGATCTGGAAATACAGTTTTCAATTAATGATTTATTTATAGCAGGTTTATTACCAGCTGCAATAATGGTTATTGCTTTGTCTATATATGCAATAGTTAAAAATCGTGAATTTAATATAGCTACTGTAGCATTTGATAAAAAAATATTAATAAAATCTATATGGGATATGCGTTGGGAATTGCCGATGCCACTAATATTAATAGTCGGCATATATTCAGGATATTTTGCTATTTCTGAAGCGGCAGCGGTAATAGCAGTTTATATACTGATTATAGAAACGCTGATATATAAAGAAATTTCATTTGCTAAGCTAGTTGATGTAATTCGAGACTCTATGTCGATGGTAGGTAGTATATTATTAATACTTGCCGTTTCACTTGCTTTGACAAATGTATTTATTGATGCGCAATTACCCAGCAAATTATTTAATATTATTCAGAATAATGTCGATAATAAAATTAGTTTTTTAATACTACTGAATATTTTTTTGCTATTTGTTGGAGCTATACTGGATATTTTTTCAGCTCTTGTAATTATAGTACCTCTAATTTTACCAGTTGCTATAAGTTTTGGCATTCACCCTGTTCATCTAGGAATTATATTTCTTGCTAATATGCAAATCGGGTATTTGACTCCGCCAGTAGGGATAAATTTGTTTATTTCCAGTTATAGATTTAAAAAACCCATAGCAGATGTTTATAAAGCCAGTATTCCATTTGTTTTAGTCTTACTCTTTGTATTAATTGTAATTACTTATATTCCATCATTAAGTTTATTTTTTATACTAGATTAGTATCAGATGAAAACTCATGAGGTAATATTGATATCAATTTTATTTACTAATAAAGTTGATATCAATATCTGAGATATAAAATTAATTCATTACTCGAATAACACCCGGTTTTTTATTCTTATAGGCAGGCATTGTCATTCCTGCATCTGCATTTATATAAGTAGGGTCAGTAACAACAAAACGTTTTCCATTGAAATTAATTGAATCGCCATTAACAGTTTCATTAAAATGAACAGCTGCTGCAATATGTCCAGGAAAATCTAAACCTACAACTTGCAGACCAAGTAAGTTATGAACAATCCAGGCAAAGAAAACAGAGCGATCTTCACAGTCTGAATAAGGGTAATGCAGGGTTTCTTCTGGAAATAAATAATTCTCAATACCAAACTGTTGTTCGTCAGTTTTATATTTAAAGGCTGTTTGCACAAAACGTAAAATTAAATTCACAGCATCTTCTTCAGATTTACCTTCTACAAGAGGTTTTAACTGCTTAAGTAAGGGGCTTGCTGTTGCCTGATTAAGTTCTGAATTAAAGTATAAAGTGATATCCATTTGTGGATAAGTCTTAAGATAACGTACTGTTTCCTTATCGTAACCTACATTTATACGATGAGTTTTGCCTTTATAAGTAAATTTAAGAAAACGATCTTTTTGTAGTCGACCCGTATTAAAGGCACGGCTTAAACTCATATCGAGTCGTTGGTTAGCACCTGGATAATGGCCATCATAGGTATATATTTTGCCTGGCTTCTGTTTGATACCATCAAAACTTAGAGCGTAATAACGTATTTTATCAAAAGTAAAATAAGGTGCGCCAAATAGTTGTTGACGTGATGGCATTAATAAATAGATATAATTCTGATCATATGCAATGCGAGCCTGATAACCTGCTTTGGTCATAAGATACCAGGTAAAAATGGATTGATCATTTTTACTACCGGGGTGCACTTTTTGAGCAATGGTATTGGTTAATAACGCATAACCCCAGTCATTCAGAACGAGTGGTTTACGCTGTGCATTAATTTGTTTTAAAAGACCTTCGTAGTCTGCTTTACTCATTTCAGACCAGATATTACTCATTGATTTTTCGTTGTATGGTCTTTTTAAGCTTACTTTAAGTTTTGGATCAATGTAAAAATCAAGACTCTGACCATAGAATGTAATGTGTATATGTTTACCTTTAGGTTGTTTAATGACAGGTGCGGGTAATACCTTTATGGGCTCAGGCACAGGTTTAATCACGGGTACTTTTACGATGACAGGTTTAGGTACTACTATAGGTGCCTCTATAACAGGTATTTTTACTAAAGGTGTCTTGCCAGGTGATTCAATAATGGGTTTAGTTACTGGATCAGGTTTTTTAACCGGTTGTACGGGTACAGAAGGTTTTTTTGGTGCTTTAGGCATACTGACAGGTTTAGGGGTTTTATCTCGCACCAGACCCTGAAAAGTTTGCATCTCTTTCCATTGATTTTTAAGAAATCCGGTGAATTCTTTATCTCGCTTATCACGGTAGTCTTGAAAACTAGTTGTTTCCTGCTTCATCCATTGTTCAAATTCAGCGCGATTGCCGGCATTACCTGATAATGAGAGAGAGGTTAATGTGAATAAGCTGACGATCAGTATGGATCGTTTTTGCATGTTTAGTCCCTTAAGTAATTGATAATTTTGTTAAAAGTCGCCTTCACAATCCATGTGAGGCTTTGACTACTTATTGCCTAAGAGTCGTTACATCCATGAGCTTTAAGGATTATTAGTTACTGCCGTCCATTTTAGAAATTTCAGCAGCTAACTCGTCCTGGCTTTTCTGTGCTTTAAATTGTTGCCATAAAGCTCTTTCATTCTTCATACTGGTCTTAACCGCTTTTTGAGTTGCTTTCTCTACACTAGATTCATCCATACCAACAAGTACGTATAGGTTTCCAGTTGGACTGGTACGTGTTTTATAAATTTTAGTACCCACTAAAGTCTCATTAGTGATTTGTTTAGTAACAGATGTCATGACTTTATCAACAGTTTCTGAATCAGCTGCTCCAGTTGTCTCTATGTATTGTTTAACCATATTACGAACTTGAACCTGCATATTTTGAGCTAGTTGAACTCGAGCAGATGTTGAAGCCATTTGTTTCATGAAATCGTGACCTGCCCCCGATTTTTGAGCAGAACCAACTGCAGATACTTCAACACCTTCAACAGGCTCATCACAAACCCAGCCAGGTGCTGCTGTGCCTGGTGCGTCAGGGAACACACAATCAGCAACTTCTTTCTTCTCTTCACCACAACCTGCCAGTAATGCTGACATTGCGACACCTGCTATTAAGTAACCAGCCTTATTCATCTTGTTATTCTCCATAAAAGTTATTAATAATTCGTTATTAAGCTATGTGTACACTTTAATCATATAAACATAGCTGAGATAGGCCAAATTAGCAATAATAAATAGGTCACTAACGTGTAGGAATAATGGGTAGATTAATAGAAAAATAGCAGATTTATTGAGCATTCATTAGAAGCATGTACTAATGTTAATAAGTCCGTGTGGCCATATCTAACGACACTGCAGAACGTTAAACAGTTAAAAGAATAGAAAAAGATGATAATCTTTAAATTCGCATTAAATATGAGGTAAATATGCAAATTAAACTACTACTGGCTTTTATTTTTACTACATTTTTTATTCTGGCCTGTAATCAGGAAAATGTTCAACAAAAACCAGAATGGTTAACAGATCCGGGGGATGGTGCCGTTGGCTCATGCAAAACCCATGTTAAAGGCAGGCATTATCAGGAAGAACTTGCTATAGGTCGAGCTCGAGAACGTTTAGCGGCCAGATATGGAGTAGAAGTAAGTAGTATTCAGACAATTAAAGAAAAAATAGTTAATGAAAAAGCTTATGTTAGGTCTGATAAAGAGATTCTACAGACAGTAAATAAGACCACAGTCAAAGCACATGTTAGAGAAACGTGGATTGATAAACAATATGATGAAGTGTGGGTATGGGTATATCCTGTTTCGAATTGATTAATAATTATGTAATGTTATAACAGTTTGAGTAATCATTTAAATAAAGTCTAATACGAATTTTTTAATTTGATGCAGCAATTGAAATAATTACCATACTTAGAGCATATTCAAAGATTGAATGATCATTTATTAAACGAGATTGATCATTTTTTAATTCAGTTATAAAAGTATGCAATTCTTTTTCAATCACCTTATTACCCATATAGTCAACAAATATTAATTTTGTTTGAGGTTTTAAAATGGTTGATAATTTTAAACGCCTTACGGGATGTTTGTAATCAGTAAATACTTCAAACCAATTATTAATCTCAATTATGCCAGGCATATTATTTATTGCTAATTTCGAATCCTCAGTTTGTTGATCCAGAGGGCTGGGCTCTATATCGGAAGTATAGTTTTCATATAGATTATCAAATAAAATAAACTCGTTTTCATCTGATACAGTATTTTTATGTTTTGATGAAAAATATTCTGATTCACATATTTTAGAAAAATAATAATTATTAAGATTACTGGTTGCGATAAATATTTTTTCTTTATTCTGTCTTGTGTTAGTAAGGCAGGATCTAACGCTATTTACAATTCCTTTATAAATACTTCTTAATGCTATCCAGTCATCTTTGTTATCGATGGGTGAAAATGATTTGGCTAATAAACGTAAAATCCCTACAGCCTCACGCCATTCAATACTATCTTTCCCGTAACTTATAAAACGGTGAAACATTAAAGTAGACCAGTGGCTTAATATTAGAGGCTGTAAGGTAACTGGTATTTCAACGTTCGCTGTATAGTGTTTCAATTCTTTTAAAACTAATTGTTGGGTATATTCAATAGCTATAAGATGTTGAGTTTGTTTTACAGTTTGTATAAATTTATTACTCTGAATATCAGAAAGTCTATCTAAAGATGTTTTGGCTGTTATAAAGGCAAGTATATTATTATCAAAACTATGAAGTAGCTGATCAATTATATAGTCCATAGTCTGGTATAAAGTATTATCTTTATTTTCTATACCAATACCGAGATGTGCAATGCTATTTAAAACAATCCTCGCTGGATGGCTGTCATTATTAAAAAATTTAGAATCTGTTAACGATATTTTTAAAATTGGTATTTGAAGTAGTAAAAGCAAATTTTTAATATTGTCAGTTATATTTTTGTCTCTAATAAAAACACCAAAAATCATTTCAACAAAATCTATAGTTCTACTATCTATTTGGTTCATGGTTTTTGGAATGGCTGTTTTATCGAGCTTAGCCATACTTTCCATTAACGCTGATTTAAATTCATCAGTGTTTATGTTAACAGATTTTCCTGGGACGTAATTTGGTTTAAAAGTAAGTTGTATATTGGTAAGTGCAGTAATAATTATTTGTCTGTTATATTGTTGGCTGCGTGCGACCGATGCATCAGCAGAGATACGTAATTCATTCTTATCTTTATTAAGAATGAAATGATTAATAACTTTAGAAATATATTGCGGATCTGAAATGTTCTCGCTTGCCTCGATAGGCGAAGATTTAGACAGGTCTACAACATTTTTTTTGTCATTCATATTAATCAGACAGGCAGGAAGCAACCACGCATTGATTTCGACCATTTTCTTTTGCTTTATACAAAGATTTATCAGCACGCTCAAAGACACTACTTAATGAGTCATTTTCATTAAAGCAACTAACACCACAAGAAATTGTTATTTTTACAGACTCTCCATGGTAATGAAAACCGCAGTTCTCAACCTTTTGTCGAAGTTTATTAACAAGTCGTAGTGTTTCTTCCTGCTTAGTTCCAGGTAAAAGCATGACAAACTCTTCTCCGCCATAACGGGCTAAAAAATCTGTCTCTCGAATACTTTTTATCAGTAATTGAGCAACTGTTTTTAAAACCTTATCACCTGCCTTATGGCCATAAGTATCATTAACGCTCTTGAATAAATCAATATCCCAAATTGCAAGACTTAATGGGTTTGAAAACCGTTTCCAGCGTGCTATTTCTTCTGCAGCTTTCTTTTCATAAGATAAACGATTGGGTATTTCGGTTAGCGTATCGAACATTGCCTGTTTATTTTTTTCAATAACAACTTTTTTTAATTGCTTGGCTTCAGTCTCTAAAGCCTGCATTTTTGAATGCATAGCTTCTACTTCTTGCTGCGATTTTTTAAAACGCTTATTTTCTGATTCACGATAAAGTTGAATGTGACCTGATATAGTGTCTAACTTAGAATTGACATTATCTTTGAGGCTGGAAATTTCTGTGGCTTTGTTTATATCCTGTCTTATCTCTTCTACGCTGATATCAACTGTTTTATCAAATTCCTGGCCCTGATTCTCTGCACTTATTAGATTTGAAGTTTCGTTTTGCAGAAAATGATCCATAGCCTTTAGCCGATCAGTAACCTGTTGTAAGAAATCTTCAAATTCGTGTTTTTCTTTTTGTAATCTACTTCTTATTGAGTTAATAAGTAGAGCAACATCTTTTAATAACTGTTTCCAGTTTGTGGGGTCGGTTTCCTGCTCTAACCGATGTTTCATTTTATCGGCTTCATCTTGAAGATCGACAGGAACAATAAGTTGCTCTAAAAGACGAATTAGGAGTTCTTGTATTGATGGTTGTAAAGTCGGATCATTCTCTGCACTATGAATAGTGTCTGTTATTTCATCAATTTTTTTGTCAGTTTCAGTTTCAGATTTTTCCTGTAATATTTTTGAGAGTTGGTCAGAAAGATTATCTAATTCATTTTTATGTTGTGCATCACGAGCACCAATTTTTAAAGCGGCTAGTTTACCATTTGGTGATTTGGCATTATCAAGTTTATTTAATAACTCAATAAGGCAGTTTTTATAAGTGACTAGTTGTTGCTCAGCAGTATTTTCTGTTAATGCTTCTTCACTAGACGGCTTATCTTCAGGATTTGAAGTATTTGAATTAAATAAGCGCCCCATTAAACCTGTTTTTTCAGTTTCTATTGTTTCTGTATTAATGACAGAGACTAATAGTTTCAATGTTTCAGCTACAAGATCATCGCGCTTTGTATCATCTGCCGCAGATAGTTTTTTCAGTAACTTATTTCGTGTTTTTTCTACGTCTTTAGGTAGTGACAATTTATTTATTAAAAGCTCAAGTGTGTTTATAGAGTCACGATTTGGTCCGCTAGACGTTTCTTCAAGCTTAGATAGAACTCGAGATATATCATCAACAACAGATTCTAGCCGTTGTCGATTTATATTGTTTTTAATGGCAGTACGAAGTTCGCCAATATGTCGATCAAGGCTTGAATGCTGACCTTCAGCTGCCAGGCTGAGCCTACCAATAGTTCGCTTTAATGTTGATTCAAGTTGTTCCCAGTCTTGTTCCTTTTTTTCCAGACGATCGAGCTCGTCATAGTATTTTTGTTTCCATTGTTCTAGTTCCATTGTTCTGGTTCCATGACTTAGTACTCTTTAACTATTAATAAAAAAGGGAGCCAATGGGCTCCCTTTAAATATAGTATTCAATATGTGACTAAACAAGTTTAAGTCTTAATTACATAGCCTTTAACGTGTTGTAAATAACATATGAGACAGAAATCATTTAGATTCCTGTTTAATCAAGTGATTTGTCACCTTGACCATGCCGGCGTAACTACCGGCCTGTGAGCCAGAAACCGTGTATTTTCCATTTACGGTTAACAAGGGTACACCGTTAACCTTATATTGTTGGCCTAATTGCATAGCGTGTTTAGCGCGCATTTCTACAGCAAATGAGTCTAAGGTTGCAAGAAAGGTCTCTTTATTTACACCCTGTGTAGCAAGAAAATCTGCTATGGCGCTTTTGCTATTCAGTTTTTGCTTTTTAACATGCATGGCAGCAAATATCGCTTCATGGTGTTTTTCACCCTCACCCATTATCTGTAATGCATAAAAGGTCTTTGTATGAACCATCCAGCGTGGATTTAACGGGGCTGGAACGCGTATAAATGTAACATTTGCCGGTTTAGTCTTCTTCCATTTTTTTAACGTGGGCTCAAAGCTAAAACAGTGAGGACAGCCATACCAGAAGAATTCCAGTATTTCTATTTTATCACCGGTTTGTGTGGCAACGGTTTCAGAGAGTTTCGAGTAGGACTTACCCTCCGTAAAATTTTCTGCTTGTGACAGTGTAGGTATTAGAAATATTAAAGCCAGTAAGCTGATTTTTTTGATGAAACTCATTTTGATATCCCCGAGTATTTTTTAATTATTTTAAGTCTGACAGGCTGAATGCCAAAAAATTTCAGCCATTATGCCATAGCTTCTAAGTATTGATAAAACTCAGGCATAAAAAAGGCTGCAAGAGCAGCCATTTTTAATGAATAAGTCGTAATTCTTATTTCATTTGTGCAAGGTAGTTAGCTACAGCTTCAATCTCAGCTACAGTCATCTTATTAGCGACATAACGCATCATTTTATTATTATCATTAGCACGTTTACCATCACGGAAAGCATTTAGCTGGTTGATAGTGTATGTAGCATGCTGGCCAGCTAAAGATGGGAATTTAGCAGTTGGGTTTCCTGAACCGTTAGTACCATGACAACCCATACAGGCTGGCAGGTTTGTAGTTGTATTACCACCACGGTATATGGCTTTGCCTAATGCTACTTTAGATTCATCGGCTGTAGCAGCAGTTGCTTCTTTACTAGCAAAAAATGCCGAGACATTTGCTACATCAGCTTCTGTTGCCAGTGTTGCAGCCATGCCAGTCATAGTATCGTCCTGACGGGCGCCACTTTTATAATCATTCAATTGTTTAGCGATGTACTGAGCATGTTGCCCTGCTAATTTAGGGAACATATCTACAACGCTATTACCATCTGGCATATGGCAACCAGCACAGATAGCACCCGCTGTTTCTTCACCAGCAGCCAAATCAATAGTCGGCTCACTAGCCTGATCAGTAGCGTGTGCTGTAACATTAAGGCCAACCGTCAGGCCAAAGATTGCAAGCAGAGATTTAAAATTCATTGTTTGTTTTCTCCAAACGATTATACGTCTTGTTAATATGACGCTAGAAATAATAAGGCTGCCATTATGTGTTCTAAATTGAACCACGGCAAAAAGTGGCGCAATATTACACCAGATCAGCTATTTCAGCAATTTTGACTGGCTGTTTAGGCTGAATTTAGATAGAAAATTCGCTGTATGCCCATAACATTGGTAATATCCGCCGGAATTATTATACGAAAAGAGTACTCCATGGTTAATTACTATCGCACTGCCTCCTTTTTAACTAGTGCCAGCAAGTCCAGCCAGTTTCCAGAGCATGATATGTTAGAGGTCGGCTTTGCAGGACGATCAAATGCGGGTAAGTCGAGCACTATTAATACATTATGTGATCAGAAATCACTCGCACGTATCAGTAAAACACCGGGGCGTACACAGTTAATCAATTTTTTCCCATTTAATGACGAGTGTTGTCTGGTTGACCTGCCGGGTTATGGTTATGCCAAAGTACCCGAGAAAATGCGCCGTGAATGGCAGAAGTTGATGGAATCGTATCTGGGAGAAAGAAAGCAGCTGCAGGGTCTCGTTATTATTATGGATATCCGTCATCCATTAAAAGATTATGACCTGCAGATGCTGGAATGGTGCGGCCAAATGGAGACACCAGCCCATATAGTATTAACCAAAGCAGACAAACTTAAGAAGGGTGCCGCGAGTAAGCAATTATTAGGTGTCAGAAAAGCCTTAAAAGATGAAGGCATAGAAGCAACTGTACAAATGTTTTCATCATTGAAGAAAACAGGCGTGGATGAGTTGCAGAAAGTATTGAATGACTGGTTTGAGCTAGCGGAATAAAAAATTGGTGAATAAAAAAACCCTAACCACCAGGGAAGTGGTTAGGGGTAACGTAGAGGCCGGCTTGGGGAGGCTAGCCTCAATTTGCTCGCTTAAGGGAGGCAAGCGAGCTTGCGCCGGGCTTTAGCGCAATTCGAAAAACTCTTAGCTTCCTGTTATTAAGTAAAGTTCAATTCAGTCACAAGTCAAAATGAAGTCGACGAGTGGTGAGCCATTTTTAGGCAAAAAAAAACCCCGATTTCGGGGTTTTTTCAAATAACTCTTAAGAAATAATTAAACAAGTTTCTCTATATATTTGTTATTACTAAAGGTTTTAAATGTCTTTCTAATGAGCTTCATCCCAGTTAATGCCTACACCGATATCAACCAGTAAAGGTACATTCAGATCAGCGGCACTTTCCATTTCTTTATGAAGTAAGGTACTTAAATCATCGACATGATCTTTTGCGACCTCAAATACCAGTTCATCGTGAACTTGCATAATGATTAGAGCAGATATTTCAGAGTTCTGAAGACTGTTATACACATTTATCATGGCGCGTTTAATGATATCTGCAGCAGTTCCCTGCATTGGCGCATTAATAGCCGTTCGTTCTGCATATTGTCGGCGCATTCCATTACGTGAATTAATTTCAGGTAAATATAAACGGCGCCCAAATAAAGTTTCTACATAACCCGTTTCATGTGCCTGTTCTCGAGTATTATCCATATAATCTTTTACACCGGGGTAACGTTCGAAATAAAGATCAATGTAGTCCTGAGCCTGATAACGAGTTACGTTTAATTGTTTGGCAAGACCAAAAGCAGACATCCCATAAATTAAGCCAAAGTTTATGGCTTTTGCTGCCCGTCGTTGCTCTGTTTCTACATCATCCAGTGCTACATCAAAAACTTCTGCAGCTGTGGCACGGTGAATATCCTGCCCCTCTTTAAATGCATTTAACAGGCTTTTGTCTGCGGACAGGTGGGCCATAATACGCAGTTCAATTTGCGAGTAATCGGCCGCCAGAATACAGTTACCCTCATCAGCTACAAATGCCTGTCTAATGCGTCGGCCTTCTTCTGAACGAATAGGTATGTTCTGTAAATTAGGGTCACTGGAGGACATTCTGCCCGTTGCAGCACCGGTCTGGTGGTAGCTGGTGTGTACCCGCCCCGTATGAACATCAATCAGTTTAGGCAGCTTATCTGTATAGGTAGATTTGAGTTTACTCAAACCACGATGTTCCAGAATGAGTCTGGGTAATTCAAACTCTTCAGCAAGCTCCTGTAAAACATCTTCAGCTGTAGATGGCTGGCCTTTCGGCGTTTTACGTATAACGGGTAATTCAAGTTTTTCAAAAAAGATAGCCTGAATCTGTTTCGGTGAAGCTAGATTAAACTCTTCGCCGGCTACTTCATAAGACTGCTGTTCAAGCTGCGCCATACGCTCTGACAATTGTTGGCTTTGAGTGGCTAACATGTCAGCATCAATTTTCACTCCATTACGCTCAATATGTTGAATGATGGGCATCAGAGGAAGTTCGATTTCTTCATAAACTTTAAGTAATTCAGGGACTTCTTTTAACTGAGCATGAATACACTGATGTAAGCGAAGTGTTATATCTGCATCTTCAGCTGCATAAGGGCCGGCTTTTTCCAGCTCAATCTGGTTAAAGGTTATTTGTTTTACGCCTTTACCGGCAATATCTTCAAAATGAATGGTGTTATGGTTAAGAAAGCGGCTGGCCATACTGTCCATATCATGGCGTTTTGTTGAATCCAGTACAAATGACTCAAGCAGAGTATCATCACTAATACCCTGCATATAGATG
>Ga0316205_10003077_pt1 | contig 16198 bp, 10 predicted proteins | sample 3monthpyrite_MG_FD_204941 | JGI IMG/M metagenome (GOLD analysis project Ga0316205, IMG submission 204941) | Microbial mat bacterial communities from mineral coupon in-situ incubated in ocean water Damariscotta River, Maine, United States -... | ecosystem: Environmental > Aquatic > Marine >... | reverse complement strand
GTCAGTCCAGAGGAATACCGGCGTGATAGCATTCATGATTATTCCAGCCTTATCCTGGGATCAACCAGCGTATAGGAAATGTCAGTCAGGATCAGGCCCAGTATGTAGAGCACTGAGCCCAGAAAGACCATCGCCCGCACAATGGAAAAATCCTGATGATTAATCGCATCGATGGTATAGCTACCCAGCCCCGGAATTCCAAAAAATGCTTCTGTCACCAAACTGCCAATGAATAAAAGCGGTATCAGCACCACCACCCCGGTCAGAATGGGGATCATGGCGTTTTTCAACACATGTTTGAACAACACCTTTATTTCAGACAAACCCTTGGCTCTGGAGGTGCGCACATAATCACGGTTAATTTCTTCAAGAAAAATGGTGCGGTACCAGCGAGTGCCACTGCCTATACCTCCGATTACACCGATGATGACAGGCAAGATGAGGAATTTAAACGCATCCGTACCCAAGTCGTAGCCTGAGATCGGCACCAGATGCCACAGTTTACTCATCAAGTACTGTCCACCAATAATATAAAACAATGATGACACTGACATCAGAACCACACCAATAATAACACCACTGAGATCGATATAGGTTCCACGAAAAAATGCCAATAGCATCGACAGTGTGATATTCAACAATAACCCAACCAGCAAAGTCGGTAGAGCAATAGCCAAACTCGGCCACATACGCTGACTGATATCATAAGCTATATCACGACCATCGTCTGACTGACCAAAATCAAACACAAACAAGCGCACCGATTTATCGTAAAAAATAGTCTCGGTTAAACTATCCAGCCCATCTGCATCACTGTTATACAGTAAGGGTTTGTCATAGCCTCGCTCCTGCTTCCATTTTTGGACGGCTTCTTCGCTCACACGTTTTCCACCCAGTTGCATGTAAGCCATGTCATCGGGAGAGTTCACAAAAAAGAACAATGTAAAAGTAAGCAGGTTTACCCCGATAAGTATCGGTATCGCATAAAGCACGCGCCGTATGATGTAGGCCATCATAGCTATTGCCCACCCTTGGCTGAATGATGTTCTTTTTTAATGTAGGTAAAAACACCCGGTAAAATCATCAGGATCAAAATAACAAATATAATCATCAGTGGCTCGATAATCGGTTCATTCCACGCTTTTCTTTTTTGCTCACGAAGCTCTGCATCAAGACGTTTGTACTTCAGTGCATTGTTAGCCATCAAATTGGGCTTTACGTTTTGATACCATCCGTGAAACAGACTAAAAGCAACCGGGTGATACCCGAACATCCATGGACTATCACGTCTGAGCACATTCAACATATCGTTGATAATAGATTGACGCTCAGGACTATTTTCCATGGTATTCATTTTTTCAAATAAACGATCGAATTCATCACTGGTATAATTCGATGCATTCTCACCATTGCTACCGACTTTTTTATTAGGACCATAGAGCAAAAATAAAAAATTCTCCGGATCTGGGTAATCCGCATTCCAGCCCCAACGATAAATCTGTGCCGTGCCTTTACGAATTTTTTCTTGAAAGCGATTGTAGTCAGTGTTTCTGATAACCAATTGTATATTGAGTTTTTGAAACTGTTTTCGTAACCAGTTTAAATAAGCTTTGGCATCAGGCCCAGGCATTGCAGTGTCAAAATATAATAGCAGCGGTTTTTTGGTCTTAGGATCAACGCCATCCGGATATCCCGCTTCAGCCATTAACTGCATAGCTTGCTTGATTGATTTACGTTTTACGCGCCCATTGTTCCACTCATAGATATAGGGGTTGATACCCTCTTCGCCTTCGAGGTTACCGAAAATCCCTGGTGGGATCGGGCCATGTGCCGGTATGCCCCGACCATTGGCAAAGATGGTAATCATTTCCTCAAAATCGAGCGCGATAGCAATCGCTTGTCTTAATTTACGGGCACGCTGACTATCGCCACCAACTGTCTTATCCAGCATATTAAAACCCATGTAGGATATGGATGTGGTAACGGCGGTTATAAGACCAATGCCTTTCTCTTTCATTTCATCCGTCAGCGATGCATCGCCCTTGGCTCCAAACTGGACGGCTTGGTCAAAACTGTCTGAGCTGATGGCGGATTTATCGTAATAGCCTTGTAAAAATTTATTCCAGTAGGGTATCGTTTCTTTTTCAAGATTGTGCACGACTTTTTCGATAAATGGCATGGGCTTACCCGCATCTTTCAATAAGCCAGATTGCTTGTCTACTTCCTCACCTTCAGTCGGATAAGTCTCTCCATGAAAATTAGGATTCCGATCCATCACCATTCGCAGGTTTGGATTATTTTCTGTCAACATATAGGGGCCAGTTCCTATCGGATACCAGTCCAGGGTGATATTCCGCTCCACTAATCCTGGCTGATGATAAAAATGTTCTGCTTCTGCCGGCATCGGTGCAAAAAATGGCATCGCTAACCAGTAAACAAATTGTGGATACTTACCATGGATAGTAATTTCATAGGTGTATTTATCGAGGACTTTTACGCCAGGAAGATTATGCTGATTTAAGTCCAAATAGGCTGGTTTATTATTATTTTGCTTTTGGGTTGATACGGATAGTTTTTCTAACAGCTTTGCGAACTCCCCCAAGCCGACGATATATTCAGCCATGACCCCAAAGATAGGAGAATGCAAACGTGGGTGTGCCAATCGCTTTATTTGATACACGTAATCATCTGCAACCAGCTCACGTGCATCCGTTCGATCAAAGTCGCCCAGGGTATTGATATCATCCAGTTGCTCATCACTGAGCTGATGGTAGGCATAGCTCCCCTTGTCATCTTTCACAAAAGCAGGATGCGGTTGATACATAATACCTGGCTTAATATTGATCCGATAGACACTGTAAGCTATGTCATTCACTGAAGCATCATCAGGTAAGGGTTGTTTTTGATGATCCAGATAGACGGGATGGGGCACCTCGGTAGCGGTTAATGTCGTCAGCTCATACGGTCGTTTCAGGTAATGATACTGAACAACTGGCTCATAAACCTGTGCAATAATTTCATACTCATTTGAGGAATAGGACCGGATGGGATCCAAATGCTTAGGACGTTCAGAAAACTCTGAATAGAGTATATTTTGCCCATCCTGGCTGGCTGGATAGGGATTATTCCAGGGGCGATCATCGCAGCCTGACGACAATGTCAGTATCGTAAGCAAACAGATGATATGAATAGAACGAATAATGTTAATCCTTGGCATCAAATGGTTGTTTTTTCACTGTCGATCCAGACCAGTTTTGATTATACTCTGATAATAACCTGGTATAGCTACTACTTTACCGGAAAACAAAACAAAATCCATTGCTGACGAAATAATTTGCCTTTGTTACAATCAACGGCTTCCACAACAATAATTAGCAAACAACGAGATAATGCTTATGGGAATTCTAACCGGCAAAAATGCACTGATCGTCGGACTTGCCAGTAACCGCTCCATTGCCTGGGGCATTGCCCAGGCACTTCGACGCGAAGGCGCCGATCTGGCATTTACTTACCAGAATGAAAAACTACGTGATCGTGTCGAAAAACTGGCTGCTCAATGTGACTCAGAAGTCATTTTACCCTGTGACGTTAGCGATGATGAACAGATCAATGCTGTTTTTGAGCATTTAGACGATTATTGGGATCATCTGGATATTATTATTCACTCAGTTGCATTTGCCCCACGTGAATCTCTGGAAGGTGATTACCTGGACAGCGTCACTCGCGAAGGTTTCTCAATCGCTCATGATATCAGCTCTTACAGTTTTGCCGCATTGGCCAAAGCTGGCAGAAATATGATGCAAGGGCGAAATGGTGCACTGATAACCTTGAGTTATTTAGGTGCTGAAAAAGCCATTCGAAATTACAATGTCATGGGCCTGGCAAAAGCCAGCCTGGAAGCGAATGTGCGCTACATGGCGCAAGCATTGGGCCCAGAAGGCATTCGTGTCAATGCGGTATCAGCAGGCGCCATACGCACGCTCGCAGCTGCTGGGATTAGTAACTTCCGTCGTATGCTGGATTTTGCCGAGAAAGTCTCTCCGCTACGACGCAATGTCTCTATTGATGAAGTGGGAAATGTGGCTGCATTCCTATGCTCGGATCTGGCCTCTGGGGTCACAGGTGAAATTGTGCATGTCGACGCGGGCTATAATACGGTTGGCATGACCATGCCTGAAGAGACTAAAGAAGCCGCTGAGGCTAAAGACTAAGTTGCGAATATGTTTGATTCGGACTGGCCTTGCTAGTCCGGATCAATTGAATTGAGTGTCGACATCATCCTCTTCTTCACTCTCCAATATTCCTTCCTCACCCTGTGACTTCGCAATCACAACGGCGCCACACGAGTCACTAAATACGTTAGTCGCGGTTCTGAACATATCCAGTATTCTGTCCACGGCCATAATCATGGCAATACCATCTGCGGGTAAGCCGATTGCTGCCAGAATAACGGTGATGGCTACCAGGCTCGCTGATGGGATAGCTGCAACACCAATGGAAGTCATCAACGCAATTAACACAACCGTGAACTGCAAAGCGAAAGGCAATTCCAATCCATAGGCTTGTGCAATAAACATGGCCGCCACACATTCGTACAAGGCAGTACCATCCATGTTGACTGTTGCACCTAATGGCAACACAAAACTGGCGGTACGGTTAGAAACACCGGCATTTTTTTCAACACACTCCATTGTCAATGGTAACGTGGAGGCAGATGAAGAGGTTGAAAAAGCGGTTAACATGGCCGGGGCCATGGCCTTGAAATGCCGCCAGGGATTCACTTTGGCTACAAAACGCAATATAAGAGGCAGGGTTATCAACAAGTGAAATGCCAGTGCAGCAACGACCGTTAAAAAGAAAACCCCGACGGTCCTTGCCAGTTCATCAAGTTGCGATGTATCGGTATCTGCAACTACTTTAGCAACCAAGCCAAAGACTCCCAGCGGCGCAAACTGGATAATCAGGTCAGTTATTTTCATCATTACCTGATTTATGCCGGACCAGAAACTGTACAGGACCTCGGAGTATGGATTTTCAATACGGGTCATAAAGAAACCCATCAGGATACTGAATACAATCAGTCCTAGCAGCTGACCATTGCTACTCGCAGCTTCAATAATATTGGGAGGAAATAATTGCAGGAATATACCTGCCAGGTCACTGGCCCCTTTACCTTCAACACGTGTTAATACTTCTTCGACAGAATCAGGGTCTAGCTGCCCCATCACTTCACGTGCAGGTTGGCCATCGATAATTCCTGGCGTGAATGAATTCACCATCACCAGGCCAACCAGTATTGCCAGCAGACTGGTAGTCATGTAATACACTAATGTTTTTCCACCCAGGCGGCCCAGAGCACCTGAACTGCCGATACCCGCGATACCGATGACAACAGAAGACACGACCAGTGGGACAATGATCATTTTCAGAGCATTAAGAAAAAGTGCTCCAACAAAGGCAAACATTGAATAAAATGTGATGCCAAATAGTCCAGCCTCTTTACCCGCAAAAGCGCCCGCCAGTACTGACAGAACAATCGCAATCAGGATCTGCCAATGGAGTTTAAGCTTGAGAAAGGCGGTAATCATAAGATTGGGTTATAAGATGTCTTCACTGGAAAGACGTTCTTCAAAAATCTCTATATCTGCCTGAGCTTTTAACTGTGCGATAAATGCAGCTAACTCAGCAGTGGTTTGCGAACGCTGCATGAACTGACTCATGAAGTTCCGCATCGGATCTTCCGCCTTCACTTCACCGTCTTTGATACCTTTGACTGCGTAAATAACCCCATCACCTTCAATGGTCACGCTCGTCGAGTAACTGGCTTTAGCTTGAGACTTTTTAGGCGTTTTAAAAGCACTGCTCAAGAGTATCGGATCATAACCTTGTTCGCCTCGTCCTATCCATCCAGCATCCTTGTAGAGCACTGATTGTTGCTGCGCAAGCTGTTGCATATCAGCCCCATCCTGAATCTGCTTTAACCAGGACTGCATATCATTATTCATCGCTTCACTCGCCAGTTTGTTTGCCAACGTGGTTCTAATTTCTGCTTTCACTTCTTGCAATTTCTGAGGCTGACTGGGTTGATAATCGGCCAATCTGACAACAGCGACCTGCTCGCCCGTTGCACCTGGCAACGGTTTTAACTCAATTAAACGACTGTTAATAGAACGCCCTGGATTACCATCGGAGAACACATCATTACTGAATGCGGCTGCGAGTACATTCGGATCCGACAGGAACTTGTCTGCTTCGAGACCGTTGCGCCCAAACCAGGGTGTTGTCTTGATTTCAAGATCCAGATCGCGTGCGGCTATCTCCAGAGACTCAGGGTTTTCGAAGGTTAAATTATAAAGAACTTCTTTCTGATCAAGAAACAGATTCTCAGCGCGGTCTGCAGCCATTGTTTTCTTAACGTCATCACGTGCTTCTGCAAAGCTTTTATTCGTCGCAGGCTTAATAGCCAACAGTTTGATAATATGATAGCCAAGATTCGTTTCTACCGGTTTGCTGTATTCCGCTACTTGCAACTCATTTACTGCTGATTCAAAACCGGCTGGCATAATGCCAGGCTCAAGAAATCCAATATCGCCACCCAGGTTGGCTGATCCGGGATCATCTGAATATTTTTTTGCCATCTCGGAAAAGTCTGTACCCTGCTGTAGTTCAGCATAGACTTTCTCAATTTGTTGTTGTGCTGAAGGGCTATCTTCTTTATCTGATGGTGATTTTTTCTCTATAAGAATGTGAGCAACCTGGCGTTGTTCCAGAGTGGTAAAGCTGTCTTTATGCACCTGATAATATTCCTGCAATTGTTGTTCAGATAAATTGATTTGCTTTTGAATGGACTCACTGCTTAGCAACAAATAGTTTAAACGGACTTTTTCAGGAGTCACAAAATTCTGCTCATGCTCCTGGTAATATTTTTCGATTTGTTCATCGGTGACACTGAGATTCTGCTTATATTTTTCCAAAGGTATTTGAATGTAACTCAGCTCGAGTTGCCGACCCTGTAACTTGAGTAACTCATTCACTTCTTGTGTAGTGACAAATCCGGTATTAAGTATGCCGCCGATATATTGTTGAATCAGTAGTTCGCGAGCCAGTGTGGCCTGATAGCCTGTTGGGTCAAGACTATTGAAGCGTAATAATTCTTCATAGCGTTGCTGACTAAATGCACCATCGACCTGAAAATTTGGATTGTTACGTATCTTGTCGACCACCAGCGCTTCGTGAACAGTTAGACCACTATCAACTGCTGCCTTATAGAGTAATTCCTCCTGAATCATTTTATCCAGTGTGTCCCTTCTGAATTTTTTTAATTCTTCCCCTTCAGGCCGATCTTTTTCTCCACGCAGTTGTAGATCTACCTGGGAATTGAGCGTATTTCGGCTGATGGTTGTACCTTCAACATTAGCCACATTGATGGCTGTGCCACCCCCTAGATATTCCTGAATACCCCATAATGCAAACGGCACGATGAGCAAGATCACGATGACCCAGGCGAACATACCTGTCGCACGATCTCGAATTGACTGTAACATAATGACTTCCCGTTAAATGCTGATTTGACAGAATTGATTAATGATTAAATTTTTGATTTGGCGGATATGATACCCGAAATAAAAAAAGGGTGCTTCCTGTTCTGAAAGCACCCTTTTAGAGTTGGCGGAGCGGACGGGACTCGAACCCGCGACCCCCGGCGTGACAGGCCGGTATTCTAACCAACTGAACTACCGCTCCATTGATGGTGGGTGCTGAGGGGATCGAACCCCCGACCCTCGCCTTGTAAGGGCGATGCTCTCCCAGCTGAGCTAAGCACCCGATCAAGAGCGCGCTAGTTTACGGCATCTTTGAGCGCTTTTCCAGCCTTAAATCCAGGAACTTTTGCGGCTGCAATCTGGATCGCTTCGCCAGTTCTTGGGTTCCTGCCTGTGCGTGCTGCACGGTCACGCACCAGAAAAGTACCAAAACCTACGAGAGTAACCTGATCACCATTTTTGAGTGAATTTGTGATTGCTTCGATCACACCTTCAACGGCTTTAGTGGCATCAGATTTGGATAGATCGGCTGCATCGGAAACGGCTTCAATTAGTTCGGATTTATTCATGAGACTCTCCTGTGAATATTTATTTAGTATTATTTTTAAAGTATTTATTTAAGTAGTCGGCAGCAAAATTATTAAATACGAGCAACCCAGTCTGTCCAAGCTGACAACAAAGAATGGAAACGGCTTTATACCAATTGCATCAACAGAGTGTCAAATTCTAAATCAGATCAGTTATATAAAGAACGTAGGTAAGCTAATGATTAATCTGTTTACTGCCTTAAAGTATATCATTGCCGGGTAAATAAATTAACCAAGGTTTTAACTTAAAACATTTCGATAAGTTGTTGTTTTAGATGCTGAGTATGCTTATATCAATCAATTTAACCTGCCTATTATTGGCAGGTTAAATTGATAGTTCGGGCATAAAATAATCTAGTGCGCCCTTAGATCATCTTTTTTTGATGATTTTTTATCATCGACAGCTGCGACATTTTTTGCTTTAGGGGGTAAGGCCACGGGCATATGTTGCAGTGCGACTTTCAGTACATCATCTATCCATTGTACCGGTATTATATCAAGTTGCTCCTGGATATTAGGTGGCATCTCTGTCAGATCACGGCGATTCTCTTCAGGAATCAGAACCGTTTTTATACCACCCCGATGCGCGGCTAACAATTTCTCTTTCAGACCACCAATTGGAAGCACTTCTCCACGCAAGGTTACCTCACCGGTCATAGCAACAGTTGCCTTGACCGGGATCTGCGTCAGAGCAGAGACTAATGCTGTACACATCCCCACACCGGCACTGGGGCCATCTTTTGGCGTTGCGCCTTCAGGTACATGGATGTGAATATCGTTATTCTGATAAAACTCCTCCTCAATACCCAAGCTCGCAGCACGACTGCGGACAATAGTCATCGCTGCCTGTATGGATTCCTGCATGACGTCACCTAACTGGCCCGTATGAATCAGCTTGCCTTTGCCTGGCACCAGTGCAGCTTCAATGGTTAGTAATTCACCACCCACTTCTGTCCATGCCAAACCAGTGACTTGTCCGACCTGATCCTGTTCTTCTGCCAGTCCAAATCGAAAGCGTTTTACACCCAGGTATTTATCCAGATTTTCTGTCGTCACTTCGATAATCGTATTTTCGGGTTTCAGTAAAATTTCCTTCACCACTTTACGACAAACTTTTGAGATTTCGCGTTCCAGATTACGCACACCAGATTCGCGTGTGTAATATCTTACCATGTCATAGATTGCATCTTTACTAATGGTTAATTCATCTTCCTTCAGACCATTATTCTCAAGCTGTTTAGGTAACAAATATTTTATCGCTATATTCACTTTTTCGTCTTCGGTATAACCCGGAATACGAATGACTTCCATACGATCCAGCAGTGGTGCTGGTATGTTTAATGAGTTTGCTGTCGCTACGAACATCACATCCGATAAATCATAATCGACTTCCAGATAATGGTCAGCGAAGGTGTTGTTTTGTTCCGGATCAAGCACTTCTAACAGCGCTGAAGAAGGGTCGCCACGGAAATCCGTGGACATTTTATCAATCTCATCCAGCAGGAATAGCGGATTACGAACACCAATTTTTGACAGGTTTTGAATGATCTTACCCGGCATGGAACCGATATAGGTACGTCGATGCCCTCTGATTTCAGCTTCATCCCGTACACCGCCAAGTGACATACGTGAGAACTTGCGATTCGTAGCGCGCGCAATAGAACGACCAAGGGAAGTTTTACCGACGCCAGGAGGGCCTACCAGACACAGAATCGGACCTTTTAATTTTTTAACCCGTTGCTGTACTGCGAGATACTCAAGAATTCTTTCCTTAACTTTTTCCAATCCGTAGTGATCGGCATCAAGCACCTCTTGCGCTTCATTCAAGTCATGATGAACCTTCGTCTTCTTTTTCCAGGGTATGTTGGCTAGTACGTCTATATAGTTTCGCACAACGGTAGCTTCGGCTGACATCGGTGACATCTGCTTCAGTTTATTCAACTCGGAAACCGCTTTCTCTTTGGCTTCCTTGGGCATTCGGGCTTTTTCGATTTTTTTCGCCAGCTCTTCCATTTCGTTAGGAACTTCATCCATGTCACCCAGCTCTTTCTGAATGGCTTTCATTTGCTCATTCAGGTAATACTCTCGCTGACTTTTTTCCATCTGGTGTTTAATACGCGAACGAATTCTTTTCTCTACTTGCAAGATATCAATTTCTTCTTCGATCAGAACAAGCAAATGCTCGAGCCGCTCTTGCAAATTTATCATCTCCAGAATTTTCTGTTTCTCGTCCAGCTTCAGTGCCATGTGAGCTGCAATCGTATCGACAAGACGCGCAGAGTCATCAATACCTGATAAGGAAGTTAGAATTTCAGGAGGGACTTTTTTGTTTAATTTCACATATTGATCAAACTGAGTCATCAGCGAGCGCGTCAGGACTTCAACTTCGCGTTCGCCGGATTCATCTTCATCAAGAAGTTTAATCTGGGCAGAGAAGTGTTCATCGTTTTCAACGTAGCTAACCACTTGTGCACGTTCTGCACCTTCAACTAGAACTTTAACCGTGCCGTCAGGAAGTTTTAATAATTGCAGGATTGTTGAGAGTGTTCCTACGCGGTGAATATCTTCAGCAGTTGGATCATCCACTTCGGCACTCTTCTGGGATACCAACAGAATTTTCTTATCCGCATCCATTGCATCTTCAAGTGCCTTGATGGATTTTTCTCTTCCTACAAACAGCGGTATCACCATATGCGGGTAAACCACTACATCGCGTAACGGCAATACAGGAATGACTAAGGATTCACCCTCTATCACTTTAGGTGTTTTATCTTCATGATCCATTAATATTCCCTCTCATGGAATAAGGTCTCTTGAAAAGACGACATTGTTACAATTCTTTAAGACTATATAGGGTCAATTGGGCTAATTTCAATACAGTCCTCACACTATTTAATAATTCGTAACGAAATAAAAACGTCTGAGTGGATCAAAATAAACGGGTGTAACTGCCAGAAAATTCTGGCAACTCGAATTGCAGGTTATACATATAAGGCAAGTATAACATATGCCAGCAGCCTTTAGGCTGAATGATAGAAACAGGGTACAGTAGAAGAAAATACGCACCTACATCCATGTAAGTGCCAGGATCGAGCAGAAGTCTACAAATGATGCCTAATCAGAAGCAACCCGCTGTTGTTGATCATTTCCGTTATATATCATGTAAGGCTTGGCCTCGCCTTTGATCACTGCTTCATCGATGACGACTTTGCTAACATCTTCCATGGAAGGCAGGTCGTACATGGTGTCCAGGAGTACATGCTCTAAAATGGTCCTTAAGCCACGAGCGCCTGTCTTACGCTCCATCGCTTTAACGGCGATGGCTCGCAGGCCATCCTCTCTAAACTCAAGCTCAGAACCTTCCATTTCAAACATTTTTCCATATTGTTTGACGAGTGCATTTTTGGGCTCGGTTAAAATGCGTATCAAGGCTTCTTCATCCAGTTCTTCAAGCGTTGCAATCACTGGTAGACGTCCAACGAACTCAGGTATTAAGCCATATTTGACCAAGTCTTCTGGTTCGACATCATAAAGCGTTTCGCCTACGCTGACTTCTTCATCTTTACTCTTCACTTCAGCCGAGAAGCCGATACCGCCTTTTTCTGAGCGACCACGAATGATTTTTTCCAGGCCGGCGAATGCACCACCGACAATGAAAAGGATATTTGAGGTATCGACTTGCAAAAATTCCTGCTGAGGATGTTTTCGGCCTCCTTGTGGAGGTACTGATGCAACCGTTCCTTCGATGAGTTTCAACAAGGCTTGCTGGACACCTTCACCGGACACATCGCGAGTTATTGATGGATTCTCTGACTTGCGCGAGATTTTGTCGATTTCATCAATATAGACGATACCGGTCTGTGCCTTGTCGACATCATAATCACATTTTTGCAACAATTTTTGAATGATGTTTTCAACATCTTCACCGACGTAACCCGCTTCCGTTAATGTGGTCGCATCGGCAATAGTGAACGGGACATTTAATAAGCGTGCCAACGTCTCAGCCAGCAGTGTCTTACCACAACCGGTTGGGCCGATTAACAAGATGTTACTTTTAGAGATTTCGATATCTGTTTCAGTCTGTGCGATTTCCAGGCGTTTATAGTGATTATAAACTGCGACCGACAGAACCTTTTTGGCTCTGGCCTGGCCGATGACATATTCATTCAGGACATCGTTTATTTCATTTGGTTTTGGTAATTGGCTGTCTTCAGTGGTTGATTTTTCCTGCATTTCTTCACGAATAATGTCATTACAAAGCTCGACACATTCATCACATACAAACACTGAGGGTCCTGCAATCAGTTTTCTGACTTCATGCTGACTTTTTCCGCAAAACGAGCAATACAGCAATTTACCGCTATCATCACCCTTATTGTGTTTATCATCACTCATAATCAACCTCGTATTACGGTTTATCTATATTAACTACATTGCCTTATATCGGTCTGTAATTCAAGTCAGTTGCAAGACCTGTGCCATTATAATTATTTACAATTATCAGGCTATTCCTACCCAAATATTACCGTTCTAGCTTGTCGCTGGCGGCGGCTGGCGACTGTCCAGTACTTCATCGATAATGCCGTATTCCACCGCTCGCTCGCCATTCATGAAAAAGTCGCGGTCTGTGTCAGTTTGAATGGTTTCAATGGGCTGACCCGTATGTAGCGCTAGAATTTCATTAAGTTTTTCACGTATATACAAAATTTCCTTGGCATGAATCTCAATATCGACTGCCTGCCCCTGAAAGCCACCCAATGGTTGATGTATCATCACGCGAGAATGTGGCAAACAGTAGCGCTTACCTTTCTCACCACCGGCCAATAATATCGCTCCCATACTGGCAGCCTGACCGATACAAAGAGTGCTGACATTTGGCTTGATGAACTGCATAGTGTCATATATTGACATTCCTGCTGTCACTGAGCCACCTGGTGAATTAATGTACATATGAATATCCTTATCCGGATTTTCTGATTCCAGGAAGAGCAGTTGAGCAACGATCAGGTTTGCCATGTAATCTTCCACCTGACCTACCACAAAAATAACGCGCTCTTTGAGCAGTCGCGAATAGATATCATACGATCGTTCGCCACGTGCGGTTTGCTCTACCACGATAGGTACTAAACCTACCGCTCTGGGATCCAATCCACCTCTATCCAAAATATCGGTCATTATCAGTTTTCCTTTAGTTAATCCGGCCTGTTATTGAGAAGAGTTCTCATTCATAATCTCATCAAAAGCCACTGTTTTCTCGTTAATTTGTAGCTGATTACTCAGAAATTCTACAACTTGATCTTCCAACACCAACCCTTCCAGACTTTGCATGAGTTTTGGGTTCTGACCATAGGCCTTAATGACTTCTTCAGGCTGCTCATAGGTATTGGCGATTTCAGTCAATTTATTCTTTATCTTTTCCTTATCGGCCTTGATTTCATTTTGTTGAATAATCTCACCAACAAGCAAGCCTAATGTGACACGCTTTTGTGCCTGCTCCTGGAATAATTCTTTGGGCAAATTTACATCTTTCAAGGCCTGCTGACGATCGCCCATGGCTTGTTTCATCATGTTGTTGATTTCATCATCAACTAAAGCTTGCGGAACCGTGACATCATGCGTGTCTATCAACACGTCCATGACTGCATTTTTTACCTGGTTCTGTAATCGTGTTGCGAGCTCACGCTCCATATTGCCGCGTACTTCTTCCTTGAATTTTTCGAGGCCATTTTCAACACCAAAAGATTTAGCAAACTCATCATTAATTTCAGGTAACACCGGTTTATTTACGTGCAATACATCAATATCAAATTCAGCGTTTTTACCCGCCACTTCTTTACTTTGATAATCTTCCGGGAAGGTAACTTTAATTAGCTTATGATCGCCTTCTGATGTTCCGATTAATTGTTCTTCAAAACCCGGAATCATACTGTTTGAACCGAGAACCAAGGGAACATTCTCCGCTTTGCCACCTTCGAAAGCTTCACCATCGATACGTCCGAGGAAGTTAACAATGACCTGATCTGCTTCTTCTGCGGGGCGTTCAGCTGGTTGCCATTCAACTCGCTGAGTTTGTAATTTTTCGAACATTTTGTCGATGTCAATGTCTTCGACATTGGCAACCATTTTTTCGATTTCCTTGCCTTCTAATGAGACCAGCTCAATTTCCGGATAAACTTCGAAAGTGGCGCTGTATTCCATCGCCTGGCCTGGTTCCATATTGACGCTTTCCACTTTTGGCCCTTCTGCAGGCTTGAGCTTTTCCTGACTAATGGCTTCGTATAAAGTCGACTGTACGACTTCGCCCATCACTTCCTGGCGAACACGCCCGCTATATTTTTGCTTGACCACTTTCATCGGGACTTTGCCAGGACGAAAACCATCTAGCCGAACGGAACGACTCAGGTCCTTTAGTTTTTTGTCTACAGCATCATCTATCTGTTCTGATGGCACTTGTACCGTGATCTTGCGACCCAGTGCACCGGTCGATTCCACTGAAACTTGCATGTTCTTTCCTCAAATATTAACTGTCGACACAATGGATGATTGTGAGGTTGAAAAATCGGCAGATAAGCTGCCGGTAGTGTTTGGTGCGAAAGGAGAGACTCGAACTCTCACGGGTTACCCCACAGGAACCTAAATCCAGCGCGTCTACCAATTCCGCCACTCTCGCATATGTTTGTAATGATTGACAAAATTACTGAGTGCCAAGGTCATCATCAGCAGTACCTCTGATTGGTAGATCAGGTACTGTGTTGGCTTCTGGCACAGCAAGATACGTCTGTTTTGTCAGTCAATCAAGCATTATAACGTAACTATATAGCAATTTGCATAACTGATTAGTTTAACTCAGGGTTAGCGGTGCAGCAATAAATAATATGATTATTCAATAACTTGAGGTGATAATACTGATGGCTGTGGCGAGTAGTCTGTTGGAGAAGGCTCAGGAAATGAGGGTAAGATCGATATCCATGTTTTGAATATCATCATAATGGCATATTCGTCTGCCCAATGATTTGGCGGCGCGCATCGCATGGTCGGCACATTTCATTAAATGACTCAGCGTGGCTTCTGAGGATAACCCCAAGTCCTGCGGCAGAGTCGACAGACCAATAGACAGGCGCATAGAGAGGAACAGCTCCACATTCTCCTGAGCATCCAACAGAACGTGTAGAATCCGTTCTGCAAATTGTTTGGCGTTCTGGATATCATTTTCGGGCATCGACAAAATGAATTGATCGCCGCGCAAATGAGCCAAAATGTCAGCTTCACGAATATGCATTTTGAGTATATCTGCCAGTGCTTGCGTGCGCTGATCCTGCAGACCCCAGCTGTCTTCACCCAAGCTGTCAATTTGATGTTTAACTTCCATAATGCAACAGCTGAATGGGTGCTTATAGCGTATTGCACGTGCCAGGGCTGCATGCGATTCGACCGTAAAAAAGCGTCGGTTAGGTAGTCCTGTCAGCTCATCTATAAATACATTTTCTTTTAAATCCTTTTGGAATTTTCTCGCTACTCTTAGTGCTTCTTCGAGTTGCTCAGTACGTTCTGCAACCTGTTTTTGCAAGTCATGAGCATAACGATAATTCAATAATACTTGTACAAAACATTTGGCGAATAATGAGAAAAATTGCTCATGGGAGGATTTAAAATAATCGCTTTTGCTATGATGAAGGCATAGGACACCATGGACTTTTTCATTATCAATTAAAGGCACACAAAGCATTGAACTGTTTCTTGAACGATGCCCGACGATGTCCATTTCATCCAATGAGTAATCGTGGAAGTTAACAAAAAAATCGGGCAACTGCTGACACTGCTTGATAAGAATCTGGCGTGATTCCAGTGCTTCAACAATTGTTTCATGATCGTCTTTTACATCGTATTTTAACCAGGAAGGTTCGCGTTCACGCGTGATGATGTCGCTGTCACCCCAGGCTGCTGTCGCTTGTAATAGCAAACTCCCCTGGTGATTAATGAACATAGCGCAGTGCTCGATATCCTGATTTTCGAGCAGAATACGCATCACGCGCGATAATAATTCTGCCTCACTCTTTGACCTATTTAAAT
>Ga0316205_10003076_pt1 | contig 16211 bp, 10 predicted proteins | sample 3monthpyrite_MG_FD_204941 | JGI IMG/M metagenome (GOLD analysis project Ga0316205, IMG submission 204941) | Microbial mat bacterial communities from mineral coupon in-situ incubated in ocean water Damariscotta River, Maine, United States -... | ecosystem: Environmental > Aquatic > Marine >... | reverse complement strand
AAATTATTCGGATGTTCAATACGGCTTTCAATCACTTAACGGGTAATCAGGATGATTATTATCCGGAGACTTTACATAGCTCGATTGATGCAATAAATGGTCGAATTTACAATACCATTAACAATGGAGTCTATTTAGCGGGATTTGCGACGACTCAGGCTGCCTATGAACAATCTTATACGGCTCTATTTGAGGCATTGGATTGGGTCGAAGGGATATTGTCCAAACAGCGCTATTTGGCTGGCGAGAAAATCACAGAAGCCGATTGGCGTTTATTTACAACCTTGATCCGTTTCGATGCAGTCTATTTTGGACACTTTAAATGTAATCGACAGCAGATTGCAGATTTTCCGAATATTAGTGGTTATCTGCGTGAACTGTATCAGGTTGCTGGAGTGGCTGAAACGGTGAATTTTGAGCATATCAAAACTCATTATTACGCCAGTCATACCACCATTAATCCAACCGGAATTATTCCGTTGGGACCTGAGCAGGATTTCGATAGGCCGCACGGTCGGGGTTAACGGTTTATTCACCGCGGCGTAAACCCCTTAAAAAAGAAATAACTTGTAAAGTCCCATAATGGGGCTTCTAGTACCCAATATGGGACTTTTCAGGTTAGGTGAGTTATGGATAAAACGACAATTGGTGATGTGCGGGATCAGATGAACTTGAAATAACGACTAATAATGAGTCAAATGTAGACCGCAAACGCGGCCTTTTTATGCCCAAACTTCGATTTAATTCTTAACATCAAACACCTTAGAAACCCCTCGGTCCCGCGGATCAGACGCAGGAATAATTTTATCCCCATCCACCCATATCACCTGAACATCGCCAAATTCCCAGCTATGTGGTTCGACTCGATATCCGCGTTGATTGAGTTTTTCAATTGTTTGGTCGACCAAAGGCAGAGAAGGGCTTTGAGTGATTAAATCGGGTGGTAAAAGTTGATGATGGAAACGAGTTGCCCCAACGGCTTGCAGTGGTGTCATATTAAAATCTAAAATATTTACTATAGTCTGGAAGGTTGAAGTAAAAATAGTTGAGCCACCGGGTGTGCCAACTACCATAGTCGGTTTAGCATTTTTAACTAAAATCGTAGGCGACATGGACGATAACATACGTTTTCCCGGTTGAATTTCATTGGCTTTGTTGCCGACAACACCAAATATGTTGGGTACACCGGGTTTTACGCTAAAATCGTCCATTTCATTATTTAATAAGAAGCCCGCACCTTTGACTACAACGCCGGTTCCAAATGCCCAATTGATGGTGTAAGTATTAGATACTGCATTACCATCTCCATCCATAATAGAGTAATGGGTAGTGTTGGGCGATTCTAATCCAGGCCTAACGCTTTCCAGTTTAGAAATATTAACCGGATCGACTTCCAACGCGCGTCTTTTAATATACTCGTCGCTGATTAATTCAGACATATCAATATCCACAAAAGCCGGATCACCTAAATATTCGGCTCGATCAGCGAAAACTCTTTTTTCCATTTCGGCGACCAAATGAACATATTGTGGTGAATTATGTTCGACCGACTCAAATTCTTTTGCCAGATAGTCTTTCATTTTTAATAGCTGAATAACACCAAACCCACCGGAGCTTGGAGGCGGGGAGGATAACACTTGGTAATCGCGCCAGTTTGCTTGCAATGGTTCGCGCCAAACAGCTTTATATTGGTTTAAGTCTTCCAGGCTGATAATTCCTCTGCTGGATTGCATTTGCGCGACAATTAATTCTGCTGTTTTTCCCTGGTAAAAATCTTTAATGCCCTCTTTAGAAATGCGCTTGAGTGTTTCCGCGAGCTCTGGTTGCTTAAAGTTTTGTCCGGCAACCACGTTACCAAAATACTGTTGAAAATTAGTACCGGTTCCAAACCAGTCAAAATGAGACTTAATTTCCTTGGTAAGATTTTTGTGTGGGATAAATCCTTGCTCGGCAAGTTTAATGGCCGGCGCCAGAACCTGCTGCCAAGTTAGTTTGCCGAATCTTTTGTGCGCTTCCCAAAATCCGGCTACTGTGCCCGGAACCCCTGCGGCTTGAGCGCCGATTAAGCTCGCATTTTTAATTACGTTTTTATCATCGTCTAAATACATATCCCTATGTGCCGCTAACGGGGCGGTTTCTCGGTAATCGAGAAAATAAGGTTTACCTTTTATGTAGATCAACATAAAACCACCGCCGCCGATATTGCCGGCGTCAATGTAAGTGACCGCGAGGGCAAAACCAGTGGCAACTGCCGCATCAACTGCATTGCCGCCTGCTTTAAGAATATCTTCAGCCACTTGAGCGGCATATTTATCAGGGATCGCAATCGCCGCCTGTTTGCTGGTTATTTGTTCAACCACCTTTTTCTCTACGACATTTTGCGCTTCGCCATTTTCCTGTTCGTTTGAACATGCAGTCAGTAGTAAGGAAAATACGAGTAAGATTTTGCAAGAATGGGATATCATTAGTTGGCTCCTGAAGTGTTTACGTCGCTATCGTCTATTATGTTCTAGTGCGGTGTGTAAAGCTAAGATCGGACGATTCTTGTTATTCAGTGTTTGGCATATTGTGCGACTATTAAAAATAAAGAGCAAGGCCCTAATACATTGTTGAAATCTTAGGTTAAAATAGCCGGAATATTTATCCATAAGTAAGTGATTAAATGTCAAAAATAGAGTTCAACAAAGAAGAAAAAGAAGCCATTGTTAGAAAATTCAGCTTTATTTTGATCAAGAGCTCGATCAGGAGATGGGCCAGTTCGACGCAGAATTCCTACTGGATTTTTTCTCGGAGGAGGTTGGCAGTTATTATTACAATCGTGGATTGTGTGATGCGCAGGCCTATTTGGAAAAGAAAATAGAAACCATTTCTGAAGATATTTATCAGCTTGAAAAGCCAACTGATTTTGTACGGTGATCGTTATTGAACTAGCTGTTTTGTAGTTGGCTTATCATGCGGGCCAATCGCTCTATTTTAAGATTAGATAACTGCCGGTAATCAAAATAAGGACAGACTATCAAACGATTATTCTGGTCAATTGCAAATTCATCATCTAACCAGTTTAAATTGGCAGTTAGTTTTCCAGTTTCGATTAGTTGTCTTGCATAGGTTTTTCCGCAAATAATATGATATTTATAAGCATCTGGATCTAATTGAGGTGGCGAGAAAAGTAATGCAGTGTTACTTTTTGATTGCAATAAAAAGGAATCGCGATATTGTTGCCAGCTAGGGGCTAGTTGAGAAAAGCTAAAATCATTTTTATCTAAGCTATACAATAATTTTGCGTAGACATTAAAAACTTTCCGCCAGCCATTTCCACAAGCCTGACCTATCGAATCAATTTCAGCGTCTACTAAGGGGGTTATCGCCGACAAGTCCAAGTATTCAGGCATTGACGGAATGTTACCGATATAAACGGCTAAGTTGAAATCGGGACAGCCTAAGCCGATGTTTTGCTGGAGTTGTTTCAATTAATTATTCTAAATTCAATTTACTTGGTCGAACTCAAATAATAACAAAACTAATTGCCAAAAGCAGCCTGCAACAACTGTTGCTAACAGGTCACACTACTTACTGATAATTTAGCGACAGGCGATTCATTTTGATAAGTTTCTTTTTCTGAAACCGCATCAAAGCCGCGTTGAAAATCATCAATTAAATCGTCAATGTTTTCGATACCCACAGATACTCTCAATAAATTTTGAGTAATGCCCGCGATAGCCTGCTCTTCAATCGAAACTGCCGCGTGAGTCATGGTTGAAGGATGACAAATCAAGCTTTCAACGCCACCTAATGATTCCGCTAATGAAAATACCTGTAAACCCGATAAAAACGATTTTACTTTCTCCACATCCCCATTAATCTTAAAAGAAATCATAGCGCCAAAACCTGATTGTTGTTTTTTGGCAATTTCGTGACCGGGATGACCGACTAATCCAGGATAATAAACATGCTCTACTTGTGGATGTGCGACTAAACAATCTACCAATTTGCTCGCGTTTTTAGCGTGTCGTTGTACCCGAACATCTAAAGTTCGAAGGCCACGTAAAGTCAAAAAGCTGTCAAATGCCGCGCCGGTTATACCGGTACAATTGGCCCACCAGGCAATATCTTCATAAACCTGTTTATCTTTGGCGATTACTGCGCCGCCAACCACATCACTATGTCCATTGATATATTTTGTAGTTGAATGGACAACGATATCAGCACCTAACAATAAGGGTTTTTGAAAGACTGGAGATAAGAATGTATTGTCAACCGCCACTAGTGCGCCTTGTTGTTTAGCAAGCTTTGAAATCTTTTCAATATCAACGACTCTTAATAGAGGATTGCTTGGGGTTTCTATCCAGACGATTTTAGGTTTCTTTTCTAGAGCCGCCGCTAACGCTTGCTCATCAGTTTGGTCAACGAAATCGAGAGTGATTAAACCTTTTTCCGCGTAAGATTTAAATAACCGAAAAGTGCCGCCGTAGCAATCGTGAGGAGCCAGAATTCTTTCGCCGCCCTTCAATAACTGTAACACAGCAAAAATCGCGGACATACCGCTAGAGGTCACAATGCCGCTAAATCCACCTTCAAGATCCGCTAGCGCCTGACCTAACAGTTGCCTTGTAGGATTGCCAGAACGGGAATAATCAAACTCTCGTTTTTCATCAAATCCAGCAAAGCTGTAATTACTTGATAGGTACAATGGAGGCGTGATTGCTCCATGTTGGCTATCGGTTTCAATGCCAGCGCGAACGGCAATGGTTTCTATCGATTGATGATTGTTGGCAGTCATTTTGTACTCCGGAGATCATTTTGTATTAAAAACGTTTATTCGTCAAAAAGACGTTTAGCCGTCTATATGTCCGAAAGTATATACAGCTTTAAATCGATGTCAAGATGTTTAGATGGCTAAACTGGTGTAGAATGACCCCACAGATACAAAAATAAGGTGGTAAACAATGAAAGGTGGTAAACAATGAGAAGTTGGAATGGGGATTACATCAATCCATATGTCGAACATGGCGATAAAAAAGAGAACGTCAAAAAAATAACCGTCTCAATTCCTTTTTCTGTACTCAAAATTTTGACCGACGAAAGAACTCGTCGACAGGTCTCAAACCTACGCCATGCAACAAATAGCGAGCTTTTGTGTGAAGCATTTTTACATGCTTATACCGGTCAACCTTTACCAACTGACGAAGATTTGGAAAAGAACAAGTCTGAATAGCGCCTCTGTCTTTTCTATCCGTCTTCATTAATCTATCTGCCTGAATATCTTAATTTGTTTATAACTACAAATTATGGCTGAAAGGAAGTAAGTTGAGAATTGGCTTTGTTTAATACACTCGCCATATAACTACCAAATCTGAGTGATCCTTGTCATTTAGGCGGCTCAATGCTACATTTACACATGTAGACGTCTAAACGTCCAATTATGTTGCTGTTAATAAGATGATGAGAATCTCCCCATGAACGATACCACTCGATTATTACAAAAGCGCCTGGCAGAAAGCATTCTATTATTAGATGGCGCGACCGGGACTATGTTGCAATCTCATGATCTGCAGGAGAATGATTTTAGGGGTGACCGTTTTTCAGATTGGCCGTGCGATCTTAAAGGCAATAATGACCTACTTTGCCTGACTCAGCCTGCCATTATTGAGTCGGTTTATCGCGCTTACTTAGAAGCCGGATCGGATATTATTGAAACTAATACTTTTAACGCCACCAGTGTTGCGATGGCTGATTATCAGATGGAAACTCTAAGCGCAGAGATAAATTTTCAGGCAGCAGAAATAGCCAAACGCGTTGCTAAAGAATTTTCTACGCCCGAAAAGCCAAGATTTGTTGCCGGCGTTTTGGGACCAACCAATAAAACCTGCGGTTTATCGCCTGATGTCAATGACCCGGCATATCGAGCTATCAGCTTTGATGAAATGAAATTGGCTTATTATGAGTCGACTAAGGCTTTGGTCGATGGCGGTGCAGATATTATTTTAATCGAAACTGTGTTCGATACGCTTAACGCCAAAGCGGCAGTATTTGCGGTCGAAAGTTATTTTGAAGACTCAGGTAATTTCCGGCCGGTGATGATTTCCGGGACCATTACTGACGCGTCAGGCAGAACATTAACCGGGCAAACGACCAGCGCTTTTTACAACTCTCTGAAACACGCTAAACCGATCAGTTTTGGATTAAATTGCGCGTTGGGTGCTAAGGAGTTGAGACCCTATATCGCAGAATTATCCTCGATAGCCAATTGCTATGTTTCCGCTCACCCTAATGCTGGGCTACCCAATGAATTTGGCGGGTATGATGAAACGCCGGAAAATATGAGAGATGAGTTGCTCGAATGGGCTCAGTCAGGATTACTTAATATAGTCGGTGGTTGTTGTGGCACAGGACCGGCTCATATTAAAGCACTAAATGTCATCGTAGAAACCTGCAATCCAAGAAAAATACCACAGCTTAAACCGGCGACTCGTCTTTCGGGTTTGGAGGACTTAATCATTGATCCAGAAAGTCTATTTATCAACGTGGGCGAAAGAACTAACGTCACTGGATCGGCCAAATTCTTAAGATTGATTAAGGAAGATAATTTTAATACGGCGCTGGATGTTGCCAGAGAGCAGGTTGAAAATGGCGCATCGATTATTGATATTAATATGGATGAAGGCATGTTGGATTCGGTTGCTAGTATGCGTCGATTCCTTAACTTGATTGCCGCAGAGCCAGACATTTCTAAAGTGCCCATCATGATCGATTCATCGAAATGGCAAGTGATAGAGGAAGGTCTAAAATGTGTACAAGGCAAAGGCATTGTTAACTCGATTTCTTTGAAGGAGGGGGAAGCTGAATTTATTAAAACTGCGAAACTTGCTAATCGATACGGCGCCGCCGTTATTGTGATGGCATTTGATGAAGCCGGTCAGGCCGATACCTATAAACGCAAAATAGAAATCTGCCAAAGAGCCTATAATATTTTAGTGAATCAAGTTGGATTTATTCCACAAGATATTATTTTTGACCCCAATATTTTTGCAATTGCTACAGGAATTGAAGAGCATAATAATTACGCTGTAGATTTTATTGAAGCGACTCGCTGGATCAAACAAAACTTGCCTGGCGCTTTAGTTTCCGGCGGTGTTTCTAACGTCTCTTTTTCTTTCAGAGGCAATAATAAAGTAAGAGAAGCGATCCACTCGGTATTTTTGTACTACGCCATTAACGCTGGCATGGATATGGGAATTGTCAATGCAGGGCAGCTGGAGATTTATTCAGAAATAGATCCAGAACTCAAACAAGCGGTCGAAGATGTGGTGTTAAATAAAGATCCAGATGCCACCGAAAGACTGGTAACCGTCGCAGAAAAATATCTTGGTATCAGCAGTGAAGAAAAGCAGGAAAAACAGCTCGAATGGCGAGAAAAAGAAGTCAATGACAGAATTCAATATTCGTTAGTAAAAGGTATTACCAATTTTATCGACGAAGATGTCGAAGAAGCTCGGCTCACTTTTGATAAGTCTTTAGAGGTGATTGAAGGCCCATTGATGGACGGTATGAATGTGGTAGGTGACTTATTTGGCGCTGGAAAAATGTTTTTACCGCAGGTGGTTAAGTCCGCCAGAGTAATGAAAAAAGCGGTCGCCTATTTAGAGCCCTTTATGGATCAGGAAAAAAAGGCGTCAGGTCAAGCGCTTAGCGCAAAAGGTAAAGTGCTGTTGGCTACGGTTAAAGGTGACGTGCATGATATAGGCAAAAATATTGTCGCCGTAGTTCTACAGTGTAATGGCTACGATGTGGTGGATCTTGGCGTGATGGTGAGTTGCGATAAAATTATCCAAACGGCTATTGACGAAAAATGTGATCTGATAGGCTTGTCTGGTTTGATAACTCCCTCGTTAGATGAAATGGTAACGGTTGCAAAAGAGATGCAACGAGTGGGCCTCGAACTTCCTCTGTTAATTGGCGGAGCGACCACTTCGCAAATTCACACCGCAGTAAAAATCGAGCCGCATTATTCTCACCCGACGATCTATATAACCGATGCATCAAGAATAGTTAATGCGTCCAGAAAATTACTAAGTCCAGAACATAAAAACGAATATGCACAAAGTATTAAATCGGAATATGAAAGCCTTCGAGTCAAACGCGCTCAAAGAGAGCTCAAAAAAACTCAGACTAGTTTGACGCAATCTCGTCAATTTAAAGCCAACATAAACTGGCAAGGTTATAAGCCGGTAAAACCCAGTTTTGTTGGAACTAGAATTTTTGAGGATTTTCCACTAGAAGAGTTGGTAGAAAGGATTGATTGGACTCCTTTTTTTAGAAGTTGGGAACTAGCCGGTCGTTATCCTAAAATTTTAGAAGACAGTGTGGTCGGCGAATCGGCGAAAAAACTGTTTGAAGATGCACAATCTATGATGAAACAATTGATTGAAGAAAAATGGTTAATGGCTAAAGCCGTGGTTGGTTTTTTTCCAGCAAATAGTTTAGAAGATGACATCGAAATCTATGCTGATGATAAACGAAGTATTGTGCAACACAAGCTATTTTGTCTTCGTCAACAAAAACAAACCCGAGAGGGAAAAGCCAATCACTCTTTGGCAGATTTTATCGCGCCAAACAATTCTAACGTACAAGATTATATCGGCGTGTTTGCCTTGACTACTGGTATTGGTATTGATGAAAAACTCGAAGAGTTTGAAACTCAGCATGATGACTACTCCAGTATATTATTAAAATCATTGGCGGACCGATTGGCGGAAGCTTTTGCAGAGCGAATGCATGAAAAAGTTCGTAAAGAGTTGTGGGCTTACGATCAATCTGAGAAGCTAACCAATGAAGAATTAATCAAGGAGAAATATCAAGGCATTAGACCAGCGCCGGGTTATCCTGCTTGCCCGGATCACACCGAAAAAGAGACTCTTTGGGCGCTATTAAAACCTGATGAAAACATAGGGCTTAAGATCACCGAAAATTTTGCCATGTACCCGACGGCAGCGGTTTCCGGATGGTATTTTTCTCATCAAGAGTCTCAATATTTTGGCGTAGGAAAAATCAATCGAGAACAGGTTGAGGACTATGCTCAGCGCAAAGGTTGGAGCCTAGAGGTAGCGGAAAAGTGGTTGGCGCCCAATTTAGCCTATGATGTCTAGGACTGGTCTGCCAGGCTAGTGCAAATGATCCTGCTAATCGAAAAACAAATTAGTTGTCCTTATTGTGGCGAAACTATCGATATATTGATCGACCACTCAGCTTTAGAGCAAAAATATATCGAAGACTGTCAAGTTTGTTGTCGTCCGATCCAAATGAACATTATGCAAGACGAGCATAATCAAGTGTTAGTTCAGGTATCCCACGAGGATGAGTAAAGGAATTTAATATGTTAATTGGCTATTAGATCAACAATCCTCCATACCCAAATGTTCTCAAAAATACACTTTAATATGCTACCAACGCATACTTTCAGCGCTATAATTATAATGATGCCGTAGATGCAAATGAGAATAGACACGTCTGTGGCAAGTCGAAGTCCTTTATAATGGGGAGTGAGGGTGATTGCTAGTAGTACTTTATTGGAGTCGAAGGAAAATTCAGGTGAACTTACACTGGATGAATCTAACCAGCTAATTAAAGTTCAAAGAGACATTCTGGAAATTGTTGTGACAGGCAATGATTATCAACATGCCTTGAATTCGCTTTGCCGCACGACTGAAGGGATAGTTGACGATGCAGTAGCGTCTATTATGGTTTATGACGACAATAAAACCGAGTTGCTGGTGCGAGCGGCACCAAACGTAGCAGAGCAAATTATTTTAGAACTTAACGGGATGGTTTCTGGCCCAAACCAGGGATCCTGCGGTACAGCTGTTTTTAAGAAAACTCCACAGTTTGTAAAAGATACCAGTACCGATAAACGGTGGCAGGGGCTTCGATCATTAGCTAGCAACTGTGGCATTCACGCTTGTTGGTCCATGCCGATTGTAGGTGCTGATAATGAAGTTATCGGCTCCTTTGCATTATCCAGTTTTTGCAAACGGGCGCCTAATAAATTCCAAAAGAATCTACTGCGTACTGCCAGTTATCTAGCAAGTCTGGTATTACGCAGAGAGCAAGAAGCCAATATTCTTCAACAAGCCGCTCATAGCGACTATTTAACAGAATTACCCAATCGAAACTTATTTGTAAAACGAGTGGATCAAGCTGTTGCAAGAGTCAGTCGTTGCAGTGCGCCGTTAGCGGTGTTTTTCATTGATTTAGATAATTTCAAACAAGTGAATGACGAATACGGGCATGAAGCTGGCGATAGGGTACTTAAGGATGTTGCCACTCGCCTTCAAAGTAAAGTTCGTAAAGAAGATACTCTTGCTCGATTAGGTGGGGATGAATTTGTTTTGCTGGTGGAGGACATGAAAGATGTTGGTGAATTAAGATTAATCGCTAATAAAATGCTGGAAGTTCTCGATGCACCCTTTGACCATGGGAGTAAGCAATATTATATCACCGCCAGTGTTGGCATCAGCATTTATCCAATCAATGGTCTTTCAACTTGTGAACTGCTTAGATGTGCCGACAAAGCGATGTATATTGCTAAATCACTCAAGAAAGATAAAATTCAGTTTTATTCCGCCTAACAGGTTTATTGATTGATGTTCCCTCATTAATGTTTTAGCATTTGCCACCCGTTAAAAGTATTCCTGGTGTTTTTTTGAAACGATTTTTTTGGGGCGTTTGTTTACTCCTACTAACCGCTTGCACCTCTATCCCACTTTCAAGCATGTTGAAGATGGTGAGCCTGGATAGTGATGATATTTCAGCCATAGATCCCAAGCAGGTCAGAGTGAGGTTATCAATTACCGAACCGGTTGAACTTCAAACTAAAAATGTCAAATTGGCATTACAATTGGAACATAAAGAAAAAGGGCAATCGGAATTTCAGTATTTGCTGGAAATCACCGATGACAGTGTAATCGAGCCCATTTCAAGTTGGTTTTCTAAAGAGCCCTCAAAGCATGCCTACGAATTTAAGCTAGCTAAATTATCTCAACTGGAATTTAATAAATACCAAAAGAATTTTGCCAGGTACGGAAAACCAGAGCGATATCACTGGAGGGTCTATTATTATTTGAAAAAAAGACCACAGCAAGGAGAGGGGATCACTATTGATATGGAATTGAAATTTTCCCAAGACCAGGACTATTTTTATCTTCTAAAGAACGCAAAGGTTGACACAAATTGATAAGGACTCTAAATGATTAACTATATCGTTTCTATTGAAAATACCAATAGCCATCTAATTGATCTCCGTATGACCGTCAAACAGCCATTACAAAAAGGGCAGGAATTTTGGCTACCAAACTGGATCCCGGGAAGTTACATGATCCGGGATTTTGCCCGAAATATAATAACCCTGAGTGGCAAACAAAATAACCGCATAGTAAAAATGAGCAAAATATCCAAATCTGTTTGGCGGCTTGAGGAAGATGTCGGGCATATCGAAATTGACTATCAAATTTACGCGTGGGATTTATCGGTACGTTCAGCTCATTTTGATGATCAGCATTGCTTTTTCAATGGCACCAGTACCTTTTTAACTGTGCGAGGACTGGAGGACTCGCCACACCTGGTTAAGATTATTAAACCTTCCTTTGCAAAAGATAAAGACTGGAAAGTGGCCACCTCGATGCCCATCTTAAAAATTGATATTTCTGGGTTTGGCGAGTATCAAAACAGCAACTATGCAGAGTTAATCGATCACCCCTTCGAAATAACTGATTTTATAGAATCAAAATTTGTGGTTGATGATGTCGAACATCGAATGATATTTGCCGAGGCTCCTGAAAATATCGACTTAAAAAGGATCGCAAAAGATGTCCAACGTATTTGTCAGTATCAGTGCGATTTTTTTGCCGATCAAAAACCACCATTCGCGCAATATCTTTTTATGACATTTGTTCAAAAACGTGGTTTCGGTGGGTTAGAACACATGTCCTCAACGGCGTTACATTGCAGTCATAGTGATTTGCCAAAAATAGGAGATGATCCAACTAAAAAGACCGAGGATTATCAAAAGTTTCTAGCACTTTGCTCTCATGAATATTTCCATTGTTGGAATGTTAAACGGATCAAACCGGCAAGATTTGAAATCTATAAATTACAACAAGAAGTGCATACTGAATTACTGTGGTTTTTTGAAGGGATTACATCTTACTACGATGAATTATTCCTAGTTCGATCCGGGGTAGTGACTCCACAGAATTATCTGGACATGCTGGCCAAAAATATTACTCGTTATATGCGAGGCAAAGGTAGACAAAAACAATCCGTTACCGAATCCAGTTTTGATGCCTGGACCAAGTTTTACAAACAAGATGAAAATGCGCCTAATGCGATAGTCAGCTATTATGTCAAAGGTGGTTTAGTCGCTTTCTGTTTGGATTTTGAAATAAGACGATTGACTAATAAAAATAGAAACCTGGATGATTTGATGCGAATGGTCTGGCGAAAACATGGTAAAAGTGGCGTAGGAGTAAACGAAAACGGTATTCAAAAGCTAGCAGAAGATCTCGTCGGAAGTTGCATGCAAGATTTTTTTAAATCTATTTTATATTCTACACAAGAGTTAGATTTGCAGGGACTGTTGAATCATTTAGGAATTAACTACCAGCTACTGCCTGAATCAAAACAAATGGATAAGGGTGGCTATGTTAAATCGCCAGTAGAAAGGAACGCGACTTGTTCGCTAAATATCACCCACAGAGAAAACCCTGTAGGCGCTGAAATTGTTACTGTATTAGAAGGCGGCTGTGCGGCGAACATCGGGTTGTCGAATAAGGACATTGTCATAGCGCTGGATGGTTATCGAGTCGATTCCAGAGAACTGGATAAACGAATCGCTGATTATCCACTGGAGAGCCATATTCAAATCAGTTTTTTTAGGCGAGACAAGTTGTACCATCGAAACTGTGAGCTAATAGCCAGTGAAGCGAATACCTGTTATTTGAGTTTTAAAGAGAGTCAGCCAAGCTCGATTTTTAATGATTGGATGAATCCAACGGCTACAAAGTAGTAATGCTTAACAGATAACAAAATGAAAACAAACTTTCGGAGTCAATAAGTGAAAATTATATCATTCAATATTAATAGCCTTAGAGCAAGACCTCATCAACTGGAAGCGATCATCGAATCACACGATCCTGACGTGATCGCCTTACAGGAAACCAAAGTCCACGATGATGATTTTCCTCATGAGATGATTGAAAAGACTGGTTATCATGTGATTTATCATGGACAGAAAGGTCATTATGGGGTGGCAACTTTATCTAAATCACAACCGGTTTCTTTTGAAAAAGGATTTCCAAAGGATACAGAGGAAGATCAAAAACGAGTCATCATAACCGAACATCAGGGTAAAACGGATAGCGTATTTGTTTTCAACGGATATTTTCCCCAGGGGGACTCCATTGCCCACCCCACTAAATTTCCAGCCAAACAAAAATTTTACGCTGATCTGAATGAATATCTCGATTCAAAACGCATGAAAAATAACTGGGTAGTGACTGGCGATTTTAATATTTCACATAGAGACGATGATATTGGTATTGGCGATAAAAATGCTAAGCGATGGCTTAAGACTGGAAAGTGTAGTTTTCAGCCAATTGAAAGAGAATGGTTAGCTAAAATTGTTGATAAAGGATTTCAAGATACTTTTAGAAAATTTTACCCGGAAGTAACCGATCGTTTTAGCTGGTTCGATTATCGTAGCAAAGGTTTTGCCGATGATCCGAAAAGAGGGCTCAGGATCGATCTGGTTTTGGCTACTGATAAACTATATCAGTCTTGTACTGAAGCAGGTGTGGATTACGATATAAGAGCAATGGAAAAACCATCGGATCATTGTCCGATTTGGGCGACCTTTGATATTTAGATAGGTTTGCAGCTGTTCAGTTTACAGATCCCGCTTCCTTGTGCTGTTTCATAAGCATATTTTTTGTAGGAGCGGTCTTTAGCCGCGAAATGATGGAAGGTATACCACAATCTATCGCGGCTAAAGACCGCTCCTACATTTTTCTCATATAGCAAATGCTTCAGCAAGGTTTTCTTTGATAGTCAATCTTCCTATCTCTTTAGTTGTAATTTTAGAGATAAAAATAACTTTTCAAACAACTCTTCTGTTTTAAATCTCAATTCGAGATTTGCTTTTCCCTTTTGACCGGAGTATAACTTATCTTTAATAGAAAAAAGGATACGTTGTACCGCATTACAGGGAATGTTGTCTCCTCCTGATAACCTATCAAAACCCAAACAAAGTTGAGCATTGCTGGATGCTATTTATTAGTTTTGCTGAGTGCTCAGTATTTAATAAAAACAATAAAAAATTCCATACAATTTCTTAGGCTTTGCCACGGCAAAGCCTATCGAACAAGCCATTTGGCTTAATAGTCAGTCTTAATAGTTTTAACAAATAATATGATGTAGAAAATTATTTTCATTTTGCTGAGATATTGTTCTTTTAAGATGCACTAATGAATATTAAGAGGGCTATTCTTAGTTGTGAAAATTGAATTTTGCTCTAAGCCGATGTATGTGAGGACGGGCGGTAGCGTGCCTATTTTCACAGAATGTAAAACAATTTAATCGTTAGGACAAATTACATGAGCAAACCTATTGTCGTACTTATCCATGGAATGGGTAATAGCACCGCACCGAAACCAAGTAGTAATGAACGTGGTTCCTTTGGAAAGGAATGTATTGACACGTTCGACAGAGCGTTTCAAATGTACCCTTCGCTAAAATCGTCAAGGATAGAAGATAAGGTTGATTTCGTCGAAATTCATTTCAACCATATTTTTGATAATATCCGTAAAGAAATGGCAGAAAATGGTCAAAAGTTTCAGGACTTATTGCAAGGTGCAGGAGTAACAACGCCATTAGTGAATATTCCGGGACTAGTAAAATCCATTATTGATTTCGAAGCGTCACTTGATAAAGACGAATTTATCTACACTCATTGGCTAGACGTTATTTTGTACAAACTTTATTTCGGTGAGTTTGTTCGAGTTCACGTTGCACAAAAGCTTGGCGAAATTATATCCAAAAATGGCACCAAGAATATTCACATTCTGGCTCACTCGCTAGGAACCGCGGTGATTCATGATACTTTGTCGAAAATCTACAGTCACGAGTATGCAGACAATGATGACATTGCAGATTTGTCACCAATAACTCATAAGCTAGCGTCGGTATGGCAAATTGCCAATGTCAGTCGTTTGGCAAATAGTATTTTGAAGGTTGCTGATCCCTATACGTCATTAGTTAAGCCGGGTAGTCAGGGAGTTGCGTCGAAAATGATGAATATCCATCATAAATATGATCCTTTCACCTGGCCTAAACAGTTTAAACGCTCGGATAACGGAAAATGGATACCCAAGAGTATTTTCAAAAGCGCTTATCGTGATATAGAAACAACAACAGTTACCCAGCTTAATACTCATTCGATTACTCAATATCTACATGATCCTGCGGTTCATCTCTATCTTTTTAAAGCTTTGGGAATTTCCATTCCTCCTAAACCGCAGCGCGATATAGCGACGGAAGCATACAAAAATTTGATAATAGAAGGAGCCGTTGACAAATTAAAGGCAGAGTTGGTCGATGTTGTTAGTAGTAACGCCGGAACGTTAAAAGATTATTATGTTGCCGCAAGACAATTGATGAACCTGATCAACGAACTGGGGATTTAGTAATGATGATAAAAAAAATAATGTTACTTGCCCTCATTTCTTTGAGCATATTTAATGCTTCAATTTCCGCGAAGGAAATATGCGATCAGTTTGAATCAGAACCTGTTTACTTTAAATCACTATATCTACAAAGCAAAAATTTGGGTAAGAAAATATGTTTGGATTTTGGAACAAAAATTGATTCGGACGAGCTACTATTCGAATACAAACTGTTCGCCGAAACAGTACTTAAGTCGGTTTCATCGAAATTTAAAGGGCAGGACTTTAGACACGATCTACTGATCCAGATGGATCATTTTATTGAGTTGGCAAAAAAAGGAGTTGATAAGAATAAGTTGCCAATATTTAGAGTTGCACCGGATGATTCTGGTCTTGATTCAACAGGACTTGAATTTCAATTCACTGACTGGGATGTTCTTGCTGTCGCTGAGGTTGAATCCGCAAAGTGCAAGAAACCTGGATTACCAACTTGTAAAG
>Ga0316205_10003074_pt1 | contig 16221 bp, 6 predicted proteins | sample 3monthpyrite_MG_FD_204941 | JGI IMG/M metagenome (GOLD analysis project Ga0316205, IMG submission 204941) | Microbial mat bacterial communities from mineral coupon in-situ incubated in ocean water Damariscotta River, Maine, United States -... | ecosystem: Environmental > Aquatic > Marine >... | reverse complement strand
TGGCTTTGGCTGGTCATCCAGATTTATCTTCAATGAATAGATTGCGTGAGTTTAAAGAAATTTCAAACGATGCTAAATGGCGTTTAGCAGCTGCTTACGCTTTGGCAGGTCAAAAAGAAGCTGCAACAAGAGTATCTAATACGGCAAATATTAATTTTAAACCTATTAAATACGATTATTACACGTACGGTTCGGTTGATAGAAATAGAGCAATGGCAATGGAAACAATGTTATTAACGGGTAATTCTGAAGCAAGAGAATTGGCAAAATATATTGCAAAAAGATTATCATCAAAATCGTGGATGAGTACTCAAACAACTGCGTATAGTTTACTTTCAATGGCTAAAATGGTTGAAATTAACGGAGGGAAATCAATTAAATTAACCTATAATTTAAATGATGGAAAGCAAGAAAATGTAAACTCTAAATTTTCAATTGCACAACGTAAATTAAGCATCAAAGAAGGTGAAAATTCTATCACTATTACTAATAATGATGCGAACTTAGTTTTTGTTAATGTGCTAAATTCTGGAATTTTACCTTTAGGTGAGGAGATTGCTGAAAAACGAGGTTTGAGCGTTAAAGTAGCTTATAAAGATACACAAGGAAATAGCATTGATATTTCTAAATTATCTCAAGGAACTGAGTTTGAAGCTTGGGTAACAGTTCAAAATTTAAAAGTTAGTGAAGTTCATGATATAGCGTTAACAGAAATTTTCCCATCAGGTTGGGAAATAGTAAATACACGATTTACAGATTTTGGAACGTCAACTGTAGGTAGTGCTAATTTTACAGATATGCGAGATGATAGAGTTAATTTTTATTTCGATTTAAACAGAAATGAAATAAAAACTTTTAAAGTATTATTAAATGCTTCATACTTAGGAAATTATTATTTATATGGTGTGCAAGCTGAAGCCATGTACGATAATGAATATTTTACGAGAACAAAAGGACAGTGGATTGAAGTTGTGAAGTAACATGAAACCTTATTTATATAATCATAAATACAAATTAATAATAGCCGTTATACTTTTAACGGCTTATTATTTTTCGTTACCAAAACAATTATTTAATAACCCAACTTCAACAGTAATTGAGAGTGCTGAAGGAGAATTATTAGGTGCTAAAATTGCTGATGATGGGCAATGGAGATTTCCTCAAAACGATAGTGTTCCACAAAAATTTGCAACTTGTATAGTTCAATTTGAAGATGCTTATTTTTATAAGCACCCAGGTTTTAACCCTATTTCAATTGTAAAAGCATTTTACGAAAATTTTAAATCAAAACGTATAAAACGAGGTGGAAGTACACTTACGCAACAAGTAATACGGATGTCTCGTAAAAATCAAAAACGAACCTATTTTGAAAAATTGAAAGAGTTAATTTTAGCTACTCGATTAGAATTTAGATATTCAAAAGAGAAAATTTTATCGCTTTATGCTTCAAACGCACCCTTTGGTGGAAATGTAGTTGGTTTAGATGTTGCATCGTGGCGATATTTTGGTCGATTCTCTAATGATCTTTCTTGGTCAGAAAGTGCAACTTTAGCTGTTTTACCAAATGCTCCAAGTTTAATTTATCCGGGGAAAAATCAACAAAAATTAGTTAAGAAACGGAATAGGTTACTTAAAAAATTATTCAATAAAAAAATTATTGATACACTTACTTATCAATTAGCTATTGAAGAAAAATTACCTCAAAAACCTTATAAAATTCCTCAAATAGCACCTCATTTATTACAAAATGTTGCTAAAACCAAAAAAGGAGATAGAGTAAAAACATCAGTTAAAATTAATTTACAACAACGAGTAAATTTAATAGTAAAAGAGCATTATAACGAATTAAGTAAAAATGAAATAAATAATATAGCGGTATTAATTTTAGATGTAAAAACAAGAAAAGTTTTGACTTATGTTGGTAATTCACCAACAACAAAATCACATCAAAAAGATGTAGATATTACTAATAAACCAAGAAGCACAGGTAGTATTTTAAAACCATTTTTATATGCAGCTATGCTAGATGCTGGAGATATTTTACCCAATACTTTAGTTGCAGATGTACCAACACAAATAGGAAGTTACAATCCACAAAATTTCAATAAAAAATTTGATGGAGCAGTTTTTGCAAGTACTGCACTATCCAAATCGTTAAATGTTCCAGCTGTTAGAATGTTACAAAATTTTGGATTAGACAGGTTTCATCATTATTTGAAAGAATTAAACTTAAAGGACATTAAGTATAATGCAAATCATTATGGTTTATCGTTAATTTTAGGAGGTGCAGAAAGTAATTTATGGGATTTATGTAAAAGCTATGCATCAATGGCTTCAACAATAAATCATTATGATGATTTACAAGGGAAGTATTATAAAAATGAATTTTTAGAACCATCATATTTAGAAAATTTTGAACCAAAATTTGGTGAAGTTTCATCTGAAAAAACAATTTTTGATGCAGGCTCAACATATTTAACTTTTGAAGCACTAAATAAAGTAAATAGACCAGAAGGTGAAGAAAATTGGCAATTTTTTGATGCTGCAAATAAAATTGCTTGGAAAACAGGTACAAGTTTTGGGTTTAGAGATGCTTGGGCAATAGGAGCTACAAAAGATTATGTAGTTGGAGTTTGGGTTGGAAATGCTGATGGAGAAGGAAGACCGGGTTTGGTTGGAATTTCTGCAGCGGCACCTGTTTTATTTGATGTATTTAATATGTTACCAAAAAGCAATTGGTTTGAACCACCTTACGATGAATTAGTTGAAGTACCAATTTGTAGTAAAAGTGGTTATAGAGCTAGTGATATTTGTGAAATAAAGGATACTGTTTTTGTACAACGGTCAGGTTTAAAAACCAAACCCTGTCCATTTCATATTTGGGTACATTTAGATGAGAATGAGAAATTTCAAGTAAATTCTTCATGTGAAATATTAAAAAACATGATTCATAAAAGCTGGTTTGTTTTACCACCATTACAGGAGTTTTATTATAAAAACAATCAACCACTTTATAAAAATTTACCAAAGTTTAGGAACGATTGTATAAGTGAAGAAAAGTACCCAATGGACTTTATTAATCCTAAAGAAAACACAGTAATATATTTAACAAAAGATTTTAACGGAAAAAAGAATAATTTATTTTTAAATGTGGTTCATACCAACCCAAACTCAAAAGTATTTTGGTATTTGGATAGAACATTTATTGGTGTTACAGAGCATATTCATGAAATGGAAGTACTACCTAGTGTTGGAATTCATAAAATAACGGTTATTGATGAATTTGGAAATGAGATAAAGAGAGAAATAGAAATTAAAGATTAACTTTTTTGAACATATATTCAAATGTTGTATCTTGCATTAAAAATTAATGAAAACTAATTTAACGTCCACACATTAAATATGCTACAAATTTTACTAGTTGATGACGAAAAGGATGCTTTAGAAGCTCTTGAATGGAAATTAAACAATTACGTTGAAAACGTAGAAATTACTACATGTAATTCACCTGTAAAAGCAATTGATATTATAAATAAAAAGAAGCCAGATGTGGTGTTTTTAGATATTCAAATGCCTGAAATGGATGGTTTTACAATGATTGAAAAAATTGAAAACAGAGATTTCAACCTGATTTTTACCACTGCACATGATGAATTTGCTTTGAAAGCAATTAAAGTGTCAGCAATAGACTATTTATTAAAACCTGTTGATAAAGACGAATTGTTAGCCTCAATGGAGAAAATAAAAGTTTCAAATAAAGGAGATATTTTAGAAGATAAGTTAAAATTATTATTAAATAATTTAAACGAGAATAATAACGATAAAATAAATATTTCTGCTGACGGAAAAGTATATCTATTAGATAAAGATGATGTAATTATGTTAAAATCTGATAAAAGTTATACAACAATCTTCTTAAAATCTGAACAACAAATTTTAGTTTCAAAAACATTGAAAGAAGTTGAGAAAAAATTTCAATTCCCTGAATTTTTCAGAGTTCATAATTCGTATTTAATTAATTTAAATCATATAAAAGAATATTTAAAAGGTTTAGGTGGTGAGTTAATTATGACTAATGGTTTAACAGCTAGTATTAGTAGAAACAGAAAAGCTGAATTATTCAAAAAACTTTATTTAGACTAACGAATGCTTTTAGATTTTCATTCTGAAATATATTCATGGATACGTGGTGGACTTTTTGTTTTATTCATTTATCATTTTTTGATTTTTTTTCAGAATAAAAGTAAACTGTATTTATATTATAGTTTATATTTATTAGCATTAACAGTTTATTTGTTTCAGCATATTATTTCTGATGACTTTTCTAAACTTTATGATTATCTAAATTTTCCTATTCAATTTTTAGCCTATGCAGCTTATGTTGCTTTTGCCAGAGATTTACTAGATACTCGAGCTCATTTATTAAAATGGGATAGGTATTTTGAAATTGAAATAAAAATATTATTGATTTTAGCTGGTGTTTTTGTTTTAATTCAATTGCTATTTGGTAAAAGTTATCAAATTGAAGCTTTTATAATTATAGCTCCATTATTAACACTTTTTACCTTAGTTTCATATTATGTTATACTCTCTAAAATTAAAGATAATTTTGCACATTATTTTGTGGTTGGATCTTTAATATATGTTATACTAGCAAATGTAAGTTTTGTAGAAATTATTACTGGACCTGATTTTTTTATAAATTCTGGAGTTCAACCTATGTTTTTCGTTTATTTAGGAGCTTTCCTTCAATGTATTATTTTTTCAATGATTATAGGTTTTATAATTAAAAGAATTCAGGATAAAAGTAAAAATGCTGAGGTTAGATTAGCTGTGAAATTGAAAGAAATGGAGGAGCTTAAAATGACGGCCTTACAAAGTCAAATGAATCCTCACTTTCTATTTAACTCTTTAAATTCGATAAATAATTTTGTTTTAAAGAATGAAGTAGAAAAAGCATCAGATTATATTACAAAATTCTCAAAGTTAATACGTGTCATACTAAATAGCTCTTCAAGCCCAACATCAAGCCTTTCAGAAGAACTTGTAATTTTAGCATTATATGTTAAATTAGAACAAATGCGTGTAACAGGAGGTTTTAGCTATAAAGTTACAATTGATAAAAATTTGAATTTAGATAATATTCAAGTACCACCACTATTTTTACAACCGTTTATAGAAAATGCAATTTGGCATGGGATTATGAAAAAGGAAGGTAAAAAATTAATTGATTTATCAATAAAAGAAGATAATGGAAATGTTTTATGTGTTATACTAGATAACGGTGTTGGGATAAATAAAACTAAAAAAATTACTCATTTATCCCAAAAGAAAAAGTTTTTTGGAGCAAAAGCTACTGAAGACAGAATTAGAATTTTACACCAAAATGAAGGTGTTAAAATTGAAATTAAAGACATTTCTTCTGAAGAAATAACAGGAACCAAAGTTTCAATAAGGTTCCCTCTTTAACAAAGTTAAAACCCATTTATTTAATAAAGCTAACTATTTACATGTCAATATTTAATTTTTTATCAAGATATAATCCTAAAATACTATAATTGACCATTTACTTCAAAAATTAAACCATTTATTTGTTTTTTAACCACATTTGTTTATTTAGTAAGAACAAGTTGTTAAATTAATGTATATTTGTTACGTATTAATGTCAAGAGGGGTTTTGACATTTTACATTAAAACATTAAATAAGTCTTTGGGGTTGATTTATTTATTCCTTGAACATTGTATATTCGAATTACAATGTTCAAGGTTTTTTTTTGGAAAAAGGTTGATTTCAAATTTCTTCTTTACACTTATAATAAATATATTTGAATGATTTTATGAGAAAAATTACACAAATATTTATTTACCTTTTAGCACACATTATATTTGGTCAAGTTGATTATTCAAACAGTTGGGAAGATTTCTATTCTTATAACAATGTAAAAGATTTTATAAAAACTGAACATAAGTTATACGCTATAGTAGATAACGCTATTTTTACCTATAATATAAGTACTAATGAGATAACAAAAATATCTTCTGTAAATGGGCTTTCTGGTGAAAACACTTCTAGTTTACACTATAGCGAAAATTTTGATAAAATTATTATAGGATATGATACAGGGTTAATTGAAATAATTGACAATAAAAGTAATATTACGATAGCAAAAGATATTGTAAATTTTAATTATTCGGGTAATAAACAAATTAACAGTATTACAGAATACAATAACAAATTATATCTTTCAACTTCATTTGCAATAGTTGTTTACGATTTAGAAAATGCTCAATTTGGAGATACTTATTTTATTGGAAATCAATCTTCTGAAATTATAATTAACCAAATTAAAATTCTTAATAATTCTATTTATGCAGCTACTGAAGATGGTGTGTATACTGCTGATGTTAATAATCCAAATTTAATTGATTTTAATAACTGGACACAACATTTTACAGGTAATTTTTCATCTATAGAAGTATTTAATAACCAAGTTTTTGTTTCGAGTAACCGAAATTTATACACTATTGAAAACAACACACTTTTATTACAAAAAACATACCCGTTAACCATTAATAGTTTAAAATCTTATGATGATAATTTAACGATAAGCACGCAAAGAAGTGTGTATGTAAATGATCTAAATAATTTAGAAATATTAAATTATACAACAAACTCAACAGATGTATTTTATTTTAATTTAAATACTGCTTTTTTTATTGATAGTAATCTGTATTTAGGTACTCAAGAATTTGGAATATTAAAAAGTGATTTTCAAAATATAACTGATTTTGAAGAAATTCATCCTGAAGGACCAGTTTCAAATTTATCTTTTTCAATAGCGGTTAAAGATAATAACCTTTGGGTTGTTTACGGAGGTTATACAACATCATATAGGCCATTAGGAAGAAGACAAGGGTTTAGTCATTTTAATGGTTCAAACTGGCTAAACACACCATATTCTGATGTTGGAATTAAAGATTTAGCACATATTACCTTTGATCCAAATAATGTAAATAAAGTATATATAAGCTCTTGGGGAGATGGAATGTTAATAGTTGAAGACGATGTTATTACAACTTATTGGAATAATACAAATAGTGGATTAGAAAAGTTAGATTACCCAAATCCAAGTTATATTAGTATTAGAATAAACGGATCAGCTTTTGATAATGAAGGAAATTTATGGATAGCAAACGCTTGGGTAGATGACAGAATAAAAAAATATAGTGCAGATGGAAATTGGTCTAGTTTTGATATGGGTTCAGTTATAACCAATCCAGCTTTTGGGTTAAATGAACTAGTTATAGATAAAACAACTAATATTTGGATTGGATCTAGAAGAAATGGAGTGCTGGTTTTTAATGAAAATGGTAATAAAAAGAAATCATTAACAACAGAACTTACCAAAGGCGCATTACCCGATTTAAATGCAAGAACGGTTAAGGTAGATAACAATAATAGAATTTGGATTGGAACTAAAAAAGGCTTGGTAGTTTATTATAATGCTGCGAATGTTTTTAATGATAACAATATTGATGCTGAACCTATTATAATTTTAGATGATGGAATTCCAAAAAAACTATTAGGTGAACAAGTTGTTAATTCAATAGCAATTGATGGTGCAGATAATAAATGGTTTGGAACAGAATCTGGTGGTGTTTTACAAACCAATCCTAGTGGAATTTCAACCTTAAAAAGTTTCAATAAAGATAATTCACCATTACCATCAAATAATATTTTGAAAATTGATATAGATAATAATTCAGGAAAAGTATTTTTTGCAACAGATAAAGGAATTGTTGCATTTAATAGTAATGTATCTTCATACGGAGAAACTTTACCAGAGGTGTATGCATACCCAAACCCTTCAACAAAAAGCAATGAATTTATTACAATTGACGGAAGAAATGGAACGCATTTACCTAACGGCACTAATGTTAAAATTTTGGATGTAGCTGGAAATTTGGTGTTTGAAACAAATACTAAAGAAGGACACGAGCTATTTGGAGGTAAAGTAGTTTGGAATAAAACTAATTTAGCAGGGAACAAAGTAGCATCAGGAATTTATATTGTGTTATTAATTACCGAAGATAATATTGAAACTACTGTAGCTAAAATTGCCATTATCAATTAAAAATGATTGAAACCAGCAAAGCAATTGTTTTAAACTCCATAAAGTATGGAGATACAAGTTTAATAACAACTTGTTACACTAAAAAAAGTGGTGTTAAAACATATATGCTTAAAGGGGTTTTAAAGTCGAAAAAATCGAAGATTAAGCCAGCTTACTTCCAACCTTTAATGCAACTTACTTTAACTGCAAATCATAATAATAAAGGAAATTTAAACTCTATTAGAGATTTAGAAGTTACGTATTTTTACAGTTCAATTTATACTGATATTAAAAAGCAAACTATTGCTTTATTTTTGGCTGAAATATTATACAATACCATACGCGAAGAAGAGCAAAATAGTACACTTTTTCAATATTTAGAAACTGCATTTTTGTGGCTAGATACGCACGACACTATTTCAAATTTTCACTTATTATTTTTATTGAATTTAACTAAGTTTTTAGGCTTTTATCCTATAACAAATACAATTAATGCATCATATTTTGATTTGTTAGAAGGAACATTTACAAATGAGATTAGAAACAATACCGTTTCGGGCAATGATTTAGTACAATTTAAAAAGCTTTTAGGCATAAATTTTGATGTTTTACATACAGTTGATTTTAGCGCTTCAAATAGACAAGTAGTATTGTCTATTTTAATTCAATATTTTGAATTACATTTGGAGGGCTTTAACAAACCAAAGTCATTAGACGTATTAAAATCTATATTTAGCTGATTATGAGAATATTGTGTTTTATTTTTATTTTTTTAATAACACTTTCTGTAAAGGCTCAACAAGTAAAAGTTTTAGAACAGGGAACAAATTTTCCTATTGAAAATGTAACCATTTATAATGATACTAATGGTGCTATAGTTTATACTAATAAAAAAGGTGTTGCTGACTTGTCAACATTTAAAAATTCAGACATAGTTTTCTTTAATCATTTGTCATATATTGAGTATGAAATTTTAAAAAAGGAATTAAATAAAATCAATTTTGTTGTGCATTTAAATAAAAATGCAGAACAGTTAGAAGAAATTGTTTTGTCTGCTTCTAAAGGAAAAGAAAATAGAAGTAGAATTGCAGAACAGATTGACATAATTTCAAAAGAAGAGATAAAAAAAATAGCTCCACAAACTTCAGCAGATTTATTAGCAAGTTTACCAGGAATTAAAGTACAAAAAACTCAATCTGGAGGTGGAAGCCCTGTTTTGAGAGGTATGGAAGCAAATCGTGTTTTGTTAGTAGTAGATGGTGTAAGAATGAACAATGCTATTTATAGAACAGGACATTTACAAAATTCAATTACAGTTTCGCCAAATATAATTGAAAGAACTGAAGTGATTTTTGGCCCATCATCTGTAATTTATGGTTCTGATGCTCTTGGAGGTGTAATTCATTATTATACAAAAACACCTAAAACAAGTAATATTAACAAAGTAAATTCATCATTCTATTCTCGCTATAGTTCTGTTAATAACGAATTTACTAATGAAGGAAATGTTGAATTAAGATTTAAAAAATGGGCTTCTTACACCAGTATTTCTCATAGTAAATTTGGCGATTTAAAAATGGGTAAAAACAGAACTCATGGTTTTGATGATTGGGGTAAAGTTTTCGACTATTCAACAAATACAAACACTTTTTATAGCGAAAACTCTATTGAAAATCAAAATGAACATATTCAAAAAAATACGGGATATGATCAAACTGATATTTTACAAAAAATAGGAATTCCTCTTTCAGATAAAACCGACTTACTATTCAATTTTCAATATTCAACATCATCAAACATAAATAGGTTTGATAATTTAGCTACATATAGTGGTGATGAATTAAAATATGCTGAATGGTATTATGGCCCGCAAAAAAGATTGCTATTATCTTCTCAGTTAAAAATAAACCCAAATAAAAAATGGCTTCAAAAGGGTACCTTAACTGCGGCATTTCAAAATATAAAAGAATCTAGAATAGACAGAAGATTTTCAAGTTTAGATCGTTATTATGCTTTTGAATATGTTGATGTTTATAGTTTAAATGGTGATTTTTTTGTTCCATTAACCAATTCAGATGATAGAATTATGTCGTATGGCTTTGAAGTTGCACATAATGAAGTTGCTTCTAATGCATTTGGCAGAACGTTAACTATTGAAGGTAATTCAATTACGGGTTTAAGCGATAATTTTGTTGAACAATCACGTTATCCTGATGGTGGAAGTACTTATACAAGTATAGCTTCTTATGTTAATTATAGACAAAATATTAGCAGTAAATCTACATTAAATACTGGTGTTCGTCTTGTAAATACGAAGCTTAATGCAACTTGGATCGAAGATACTTTTATAACATTACCAGATTTTGATATATCTTTAAATAATTCAGCAGTAACAGCTACAATTGGCTATGTATATAAGCCAACTGTAAATTGGCAATTAAACAGTATAATTTCATCTGGATTTAGATCACCAAATATTGATGATGTTGGGAAAGTAAGAGAAAAATCTGGGAACGTAACTGTACCAAACATTTATTTGAAACCAGAATATGCATATAGTTTTGAAACAAGCGTTTTAAAGTACTATAACAACAAAAAATTTCAAACAGGTTTAACATTATACTATACACTTTTAGATAATTATATTACACGCGATTTTTTTGAAATAAATAATTCTTCAACAATTGTTTATAATGGAGAAGAGGGGAATGTAATGGCCAATGTAAATAAAGGGAGTGCTTATATTTTAGGGAGCACAGCTAGCTTTAAAGGTAATTTAAATTCAAATTGGATAACTAATGGCTCAATTACTTATACAAAAGGCAAAGCGTATGATACTGAACTTCCGTTATCAAGTATACCGCCATTGTTTGGTAATTTAGAAATTAGTTATCGCAACCAACGTATTCAAGCTGGATTAAGTTGGAGATTTAACGCTAAAAAAAGCATTAAAGATTATAATTTAATTGAAGGAATTGATAATGAAGAGCAAACTCCATTTATTAGTTCTACAGATACTTATTATGGAAGCCCTAGTTGGAATACATTTAGCTTTAACTCCAATTTTAAGATAAATTCAACATTAACGTTATACGCCAATATTGATAATGTTTTTGATGTACACTATAAAGAATTTGCTTCTGCAATTAGTGCTCCCGGAAGAAATTTATCAATTTCTATGCTACTTAATTTTTGATATTTACCCTTGTTAATTAGGAAGTTAACTTTTTTTTTGTTAAATTAGCAAGTCTAAAACCCCACGAATATGAATATACCACTACGCTTTACCCCTTTACTCATCACTAAATCATTTTTTTCTATAAACATCACTTTTTGCTAAATATCTGCTAATTAAAAATGAACTTTAATAGGTTCTTATTTTTAATTGAATTTTAATATAACATTTTAACCCCTATGTTATGAAAAAATCAATAATACAATTTTCTGTTTTTTATAGTTTTTTAAAAGTTAATTTAAAAAACAAGCTCAATACACCAAATAAAAATTTAAAAATAAATTTTTCATTTAAAGAGTCATTTTTAGGTATTATAATACTATTAATTTCATTTAGTGTTTCAGCACAAGAAATTGAAGTTACTGATAATTTAAGTAATGACATAGCCGATGATTTTGTTAATTCGCCCTCTTTAACAAATAATACTGACTTTGGAACACTTACAACAGGATCATCGTCAACTTATACTTATACAGTAGCCAATGTTGCTGGAGGGGCTCCTTCCATATTAACAATTTCAAACCCTGTGTTTACATCAAATGCAAGTGGTTATTTTACTGTTTCTAGTTTGGGAAGTACTTCATTAGGAAAAGGAGGTTCAACAACTTTTACAATAACTTTTACACCGTTAACAGGTGGAACATTTACTGCAGATATATCAATAACAAATAATGACTCGGATGAAGACCCATTTAATTTTAGAGTTCAAGGTATTGGACAGGCTGTATTGCCAGAAATTGATATCCAAGGTAATTCAACATCAATAACTGATGGAGATAATATACCCTCACTAACTGATGACACTGATTTTGGTTCTGTTGCAACGGGCTTTACGTTTGACCGTACCTTTACTATACACAATACAGCTGTAGCGTCTTCTACACTAAATTTAACTGGAGTAACTTCTTTAGTAAATATTAGTGGGGATGTTGCCTTTACTGTTTTAACACAACCTTCTGCTTCAACAATAACAGGAGGAAATTCCTTGACTTTTGTTGTTAGATTTGCTCCAACTGTTGGAGGTACTGTAACAGCTATTATTTCAATTGATAATGATGATAGTGATGAAAATCCATATAATTTTACAATACAAGGTACAGGAACAGCGCCATTAACTGTAGGGCCTGGAGGAATTATATCTGATTTGAAATTATGGCTTAAGGCGAATGACGGATTATCCTATTCCGATGGGCAAAGCGTTTCCTTATGGGCAGATCAAGGAGCTGGTTCAAATGCAACCGTAAATACAGCGGGTCAAGAACCTACTTATAGAGATAATGCTTTCTATAATGTAAATTTTAATCCTGTTGTGGATTTTGACAATAGTTATAATCCAGTAGCGGTAGATGGAGATTATTCATTTGATGATACAACCACACAGTTTTTAGAAGGTAATGGAGGTATGTACACACAAGATATATTTGTAGTGCTTATTCCTGATACTACAGTTGATGCTACTTTTGGTAGTATGGATGTTTTTTGTGGAGATGAAGATATTTCGAGTGATCAAACTGATGCAACAGGTATAGGATTAGGTGCATATACAGCAAGATTTTCAGGTGAAATTTTGTGTTATGCAGTTGGAACCACAAGTTCAGGAGACGGTTACGGTGTTGCTGAAATTGGTACTGGAAATACATATAGTAATGTTGGGATAATTAACGCTAGAAATAATTTAGGAGTTACTCAACAAGAGTTATACTATAACGCAAATAACGTTGAAACAAATCAAAACGATTTACCTGATTTTTCCAATGTAAATAATTCTCGTTATTGGATTGGAAGGAGTGAAGGTTGGGAAGCAAGTACAGATGCTAGAATAGCTGAGATAATTACCTATTCTTCACGTCAAGATGATACTACTGAACGAAGTAAAATAGAGAGTTATTTAGCAATTAAGTATGGAATTACTTTAGGAGTTAATGGAACAAGTCAAGATTATGTTGATTCATTTGGAAATGTAATTTGGGATGTTTCAGTCAACATAGGATTTAATTATGATATTGCAGGTATTGGACAAGATGATGACTCTGAATTAAACCAAAAACAATCTAAAAGTGTAAACCCTGAAAGTATGATTGCTATTGGATTAGGAGAAGTAGCCACAACTAATAATACGAATTTAAACAATTTTGCAACAAACTTAGATTTTTTAGTTTGGGGTAGTAATAATGGTAATTTTAATACAGCTACTGAAGTAGCTCAAAACATAAACTTAAGTGGGACAACAACAACATTTACACCCGTTTCAAGAAAATGGAAAATCTTAGAAACTCAAAATGATGTAGCAGAAGTAGTAATTTCTATTGTTACATCTACTTTAACAAGTAATATACCTTTAGCAGCTAATGAAGAATATATGTTAGTTGTTTCAGATAATTCAAATTTTACACCATTAGATATTATTGATGTAGTGCCACTAACAACAAATGGTACAAATTCAGAAGCCTGGTACGATTTTGACGGTACAAAATACTTTACAATTGCTAAAGCTTCAAGAGTAGAAGAAAAACGCCGTGTAGATTTTACAACAGGAGAATTTTTATTGGGAGATAATAGTTTAGAATTGACTAATAATTTTACAGTTTCAGCTTGGGTAAAAAATATTTTAAATGGAGGTAGCTTTATTTCAAAAGGAACAGGCTATAGTTTTAAAATTAATGGAAGTAACCAGGTTGAAATAGATTGGAATGGAGCCACTAAAGTAACCTCAATAAATACAGTTGATTCAAATTGGCATCATATAGCATTAACCTACAGCGGAGGAACAGCAACTTTATATATTGATGGAATTTTAGATATTACGGTAAACTCACTAGCAAATCCAGCTAGTTCATCAAATAAATTTGCAATAGGTGCCTTATATACAAATAAAACAACAGTTAATTCATTTGATGGATCTGTGGATGAAGTAAGATTTTGGAACGAAGTTTTAACAATTACCGAGATTCGTTATATAATGAATCAGGAAATAGAAGAATTTAGCACTAAAGTTGATGGTGAAATATTGCCTCAAAATATTACTAAGAACGATATAAGTTTAAAAAATTGGAGTGCTTTACAAGTATATTATGATATGAATTCTTTTTATGGAACAACTGTAGAAGATAATTCAAATAATAAAAATTGGGCACGAATAAAATATTTAATTAAAGATAAACAATTAGTAGAAAATCAAACGGCACCTTTACCATATGAATCAACTCAAAATGGTAATTGGGATACATCAACCACTTGGTTAAATAATACCGTTCAATATTTGCCAAATACTACTTTAAATGGCACACAAGTAGATTGGAATATAGTAGAAACTAATAACAATGTAAATACAACTAGAAATGTTATTGTTTTAGGGTTGAAAAATAATGCCAATGAATTATCTATCAATGCTGACAATTCACTAACTATTTCACATTATCTTTTAGTTGATAGTTTTATAGATTTAGATGGTGAATCACAATTAATTCAAACAGAAGGAAGTGATTTAGACGAAAACAGTAGTGGTTATATAGAACGTGACCAACAAGGAACAGCAAATAGCTTTAATTATAATTATTGGTCATCTTCTGTAGGGTCAATTGGAGCTGGAAGTAATAATAATGACTATTCCCTTTCAGGAATTTTAAATGATGGTACAGATGAATTAAATCCTGGAAATATTAATTTTTTAGCATCTTATGATGCGGCAGATTCAGGAGTTTCATCTCCTATTAATATTAGTACTTTTTGGTTTTATACATTTAATGGAACAAGTGACGATTATGGTTCTTGGAATTCAATAGATGAAAACACAGCTTTAAAAGTAGGTGAAGGTTATATAATGAAAGGATCATCAGGAAACACACCATTAACAAATAATCAAAATTATGTATTCAAAGGAAAACCTAATAATGGAGATATTACTTTGCCAATTATAGTAGGCAATGATAGGTTAATTGGTAATCCATACGCTTCAGCAATAGATGCAGATGAGTTTATTAAAGATAATATTAAAGAAACTATTAATAGCAAAGTTGGTAGAAATACTGCCAATATATTTAATGGAGCCTTATATTTTTGGCATCATTTTGGAGAAGAAAATTCACATAATTTAAAAGATTATGTTGGTGGTTATGCTACTTATACTTTAATGGGTGGTACACAGGCAATTTCTAACGATAGTAGAATTAATGATAATTTAAGTACTGGAGGAAAAGCACCTGAAAGATACATTCCTGTAGGTCAAGGTTTCTTTGTAAATGCATATTTGCCATCTAGCATAGCTGGAACAACAGCCACTATTGATGGTGGAGACATAATATTTAAAAATAGTCAACGAATATTTCAGGTAGAAGTACCTAATGCAGGAAATGGATCGGTATTTTTTAAAGGAAATCCAAAAAATATAAAAGAATCTTCTGAAATTGATAATGATTCTCGACCAAAAATTAAATTAATTTTTGATTCACCAACAGGTTATCACCGTCAGTTACTGATAGGAGCCGATAAAAATGCATCTAACAAGTTTGATATGGGTTATGATGCACCAATTGCCGATATAGGAAATGAAGATATGTTTTGGATTGTTGATGATGCTAAATTTGTAATTCAAGCTGTAAAAAACTTCAATAAAAATCAAGAGTTTCCAATAGGTTTAAAAATTGAAAATGGTGGATTAGTTAGAATTAAAATAGACACTTTAGAAAATTTTAATAAAAACAAACAAATTTTTATTAAAGACCAACTAACTCGTAAAGTACATCCTATTAAGAGTGAGGTCTTTGAAATTAACTTAAAGAAAGGTGAATATTTAGATAGATTTTCGCTAGTATTTCATCCTAGAAAAAAACGAGTAAAAGATAGAATAATAGAAGATGATCAAATTTTTGTTCT
>Ga0316205_10003073_pt1 | contig 16222 bp, 18 predicted proteins | sample 3monthpyrite_MG_FD_204941 | JGI IMG/M metagenome (GOLD analysis project Ga0316205, IMG submission 204941) | Microbial mat bacterial communities from mineral coupon in-situ incubated in ocean water Damariscotta River, Maine, United States -... | ecosystem: Environmental > Aquatic > Marine >... | reverse complement strand
TTCTTCTTTTTATCCAGTGTAAACTTAATAGCATCAACAGCACTCTTGGTACGTAAGTAATACATGCCTGTTTTTAAACCGCTTTTCCAAGCGTAAAAATGCATGGATGTTAATTTTGCCATAGTGGCACCTTCCATAAATAGGTTAAGTGATTGAGACTGATCGATAAAGTATCCTCGTTGACGAGACATATCTATAATATCTTTCATACTCAATTCCCAAACTGTTTTGTACAATTCCTTGATGTCTTGAGGGATAACATCAATTCCTTGAACAGAACCGTTGGCTCTCATGATTTCTTGTTTAAGGGCATCATTCCATAGGCCAAGTTCAACTAAATCTTCTAACAAATGCTTGTTAACTACAATAAACTCACCAGACAATACGCGACGTGTGTAAATGTTAGATGTATATGGTTCGAAACATTCGTTGTTTCCTAAAATTTGTGATGTACTAGCTGTTGGCATTGGTGCTACCAATAATGAGTTACGTACGCCATTTTTAAGCACTTGCTTACGTAATTTTGCCCAATCCCAATTACCACTTAATTCTTCATCTTTAATTCCCCAAAGGTTATGTTGAAATTCTCCTTTACTTATTGGAGAGCCTTCATAGGTTTGGTAGGCTCCATCTTCTTTTGCTTCTTCCATACTTGCTGTTACCGCAGCAAAATAAAGCGTTTCAAAAATATCTTGATTTAGTTTTTTTGCTTCATCGCTAGTAAATGGTAAGCGCAATTTTATAAAGGTATCTGCTAACCCTTGAATTCCCAAACCTATTGGTCTGTGACGGAAATTAGAATTTTCGGCTTCTTTTACAGGGTAATAATTCCTGTCTATCACCTTGTTTAAATTTTTAGTAACACGTTTAGTAATTCTAAATAACTCTTTGTGATCGAACGTGCCATTGTTCTTCACAAACATTGGTAATGCAATGGATGCTAAATTGCATACAGCCACCTCGTCTGGAGATGTGTACTCCATGATTTCGGTACATAAGTTTGAAGAGCGGATGGTACCTAAATTTTTTTGATTAGATTTTCTGTTAGCAGCATCTTTATAAAGCATGTAAGGGGTTCCAGTTTCGATTTGAGATTCTGTTATTTTTTCCCAAAGTTCACGTGCTTTAATCGTTTTTCTTCCTTTTGCTTCAGCTTCGTATTTTAGGTATAATGCTTCAAATTCTTCGCTATGTGTTTCTGGTAATCCTGGGCATTCGTTAGGGCACATTAGTGTCCAATCTCCATCTTCTTGTACACGCTTCATGAATAAATCGGAAATCCACATGGCGTAGAATAAGTCTCTTGCACGCATTTCTTCTTTTCCATGATTCTTTTTTAAATCTAGAAAATCAAAAATATCGGCATGCCAAGTTTCAATATAAATTGCAAAACTTCCTTTTCGTTTTCCTCCACCTTGGTCTACATAACGTGCTGTATCATTAAATACTTGTAGCATTGGCACGATACCATTAGAGGTTCCATTTGTACCAGCAATGTAACTTCCAGTGGCACGTATATTATGTATTGCTAAGCCTATTCCTCCTGCAGACTGAGATATTTTTGCTGTTTGCTTAAGTGTATCGTAAATACCATCGATACTATCGTCTTTCATTGTTAAAAGAAAACAAGATGACATTTGTGGTTTTGGAGTACCTGAGTTAAAAAGTGTTGGTGTAGCGTGTGTAAAATATTTTTTAGACATTAACTCGTATGTTTCAATGGCTGAGTCTAAGTCGTTTAGGTGAATACCAACAGAGACACGCATTAACATGTGTTGTGGGCGCTCGGCAATTTGCCCATTAAGCTTTAATAAATAGGAGCGTTCTAATGTTTTAAATCCAAAATAATCATACCCAAAATCACGATTATAGATAATAGTAGAGTCTAACTTCTCTTTATTTTCCATAATAACATTATATACCTCATCCGATAGTAAAGGAGCGTCTTTACCAGTTCTTGGATTTACATAGGTGTATAAATCGTGCATTACTTCACTAAACGTTTTTTTAGTGTTTTTATGTAAATTTGAAACGGAAATTCTTGCTGCTAAACGTGCATAATCAGGGTGAGCTGTGGTTAATGTTGCAGCAACTTCTGCTGCTAAATTATCCAATTCGCTAGTAGTTACACCATCGTAAAGGCCTTCAATAACTCTCATGGCTACTTTTACTGGATCGACAAGTTCGTTTAATCCATAACACAGTTTTCTCACTCTAGCAGTGATCTTGTCGAACATCATTGGTTCTTTTCTTCCGTCTCTTTTTACTACATACATAGGTTTTTAAGTCTTTATTGTTTTCTGAAACTTCTTCAGAAAAATGATTGGTTAGTTAGTTTTCAAATAATTAAAGCGGTTTCCTTCTACTTACGTTTTTCGAAAAACGCTTCATTTTTTTGTTAAAATTATTACTAGATTTCCCAGTATTTTGGGAATGATATTTAATTCAAAAATGAATTAAAAGTCGGCGTCAAAGCTAAACTTGTCTTTTTCTTCTTCTTTGTTAAGGACTCCTGCTTTTTGATATTCGGACACTCGCTTTTCAAAGAAATTTGTTTTCCCTTGTAGCGAAATCATATCCATAAAATCGAACGGATTTGTTGAATTATACACTTTATCGCATTCAAACTCAACCAATAATCTATCGGTAACAAACTCTAAATATTGTGTCATTAATTTAGCATTCATCCCTATTAAACTTACTGGTAATGACTCGGTTATAAATGACCGCTCAATATCTAAAGCGTTAGTTAATATTTTTGTGATGCGCTCTTTTGGTACTTTATTTATCATGTGGTTATTGTGCAAATGCACTGCAAAATCACAATGTAGTCCTTCATCTCTAGATATTAGTTCGTTTGAGAATGTTAATCCAGGCATTAAGCCACGTTTTTTAAGCCAGAAAATAGAACAAAAACTACCAGAGAAAAAGATGCCTTCTACTGCTGCAAAAGCAATTAAACGCTCAGCAAAACTTGGAGAGTCAATCCATTTTAAAGCCCAATCGGCCTTTTCTTTAATGGCTGGAAATACTTCAATAGCCCTAAAAAGCTGGTCTTTTTCGACTTCGTCTTTTACATAAGTGTCAATTAATAATGAATATACTTCTGAATGAATATTCTCCATCATTATTTGGAAGCCATAAAAGAATTTGGCTTCGGTATATTGTACTTCGGACACAAAGTTCTCAGCCAGATTTTCGTTTACAATGCCATCACTAGCAGCAAAAAATGCCAAAATATGCTTTATAAAATAACGCTCGTCGTCGCTTAGTTTAGCATCCCAATCTATTATGTCTTGATGAAGGTCAATTTCTTCGGCTGTCCAGAAACTAGCTTCTTGTTTTTTATACCATTCCCAAATATCATGATGCTGAATTGGAAAGATCACAAAACGATCTTTATTTTCTTGTAAAATGGGTTCGGTTTGGTTTGACATAATTGGTTGAAATTTTGAAAATTTGGATTAATAAATTAACTTAAACTCTGGACTAACAAATATTCAAAAAAGACCTTGGAAATGAAAGTCTATTTTATAAACATTGTTAACAAGTTTTTAACAACGAGTGATTGTTTTCCTACATTTAGTAATATTTCAATATTAATTTAACTTATTGATTATTAGGTATTTATAAATAAAATATATTTTGAAACCCTTATAGAATAAGGATTCTTAAAAAATTAGAATTGTAAAATAGCAATGGGAAATTTGGTTTTACTTAGGCATTATTTTTTAGTTAGCTTGCCTTTAAAAAATTTATGGTTTTTGAATATGTTGAATTTGAATAATTGCAGAAAAAAAACACATATTTAAGACATGGTTTCAGCTACTTTTTCTAGCTCATCATACCAATCTTCACCAAACTTTCTAATTAGCGCCTCTTTTACGAATTTATACACAGGCACCTGAAGTTCTTTGCCTAACTGGCATGCATCGTCACATATATGCCAATGATGATAGTTTACGGCTGAGAATTCACTGTAATCTTTAACACGAATGGGATACAAGTGGCAAGACACGGGTTTTTTCCAGTTAACCTCTCCTTGGTTGTAGGCCTCTTCAATACCGCATAAAGCTGTATTATGCTCATCAAAAATTACGTAAGCGCAATCGGCTCCATCTATTAAAGGTGTTTCAAGTTCTCCTTCTTCTGTTTTTATAAAAACACCTTGAGACTCAATGGCATTAATGCCTTTTTTCCTTAAAAATGGTTTTACTTTTGGGTAAATATCTTTTAAAATACTGGCTTCGTGCTTTTCTAAAGGTGCTCCAGCATCTCCATCAATACAACAAGCACCTTTGCATGCACTTAAATTACATACAAAATCTTTTTTAATAATATCTTCAGAAATTATGGTCTTCCCTAATTGAAACATACTACAAATATAATGGTATTTACACAGCAAATGCTATCAAATTGTAAACCCTAAATATTGGCTTTGCTTTGTTATTATAATTACATTTTAAATGCCGAACTTTGCACAAAATTTTAATGAAAGACTTATGGAATTAAATTTTAAAGAAATATTTACTGCTTTTATGGTATTGTTTGCAGTTATTGATATTATAGGGAATATTCCTATAATCATTGATTTAAGAAAAAAAGTTGGACATATTCAAAGTGAGAAAGCTTCAATAATTGCTGGTATTATAATGATTGTGTTTCTTTTTTTAGGCAAGAGTTTGCTGTCATTAATTGGAATTGATGTTAACTCTTTTGCAGTTGCTGGTGCTTTTGTTTTATTTTTTATAGCCTTAGAAATGATTTTAGGAGTCACACTTTATAAAGATAATAATGACAGTGGTGTAACAGCTTCAATTTTCCCATTAGCATTCCCATTAATTGCTGGTCCTGGGAGTTTAACAACATTGTTATCTTTACGTGCCGAATTTAGATTAGAAAACATAATAGTAGCTGTAATTATTAACGTAATTTTAATTTATGTGGTATTAAAAACATCGGCTAAAATCGAGCATATTATTGGTAAAAATGGCATTAACATTATAAGAAAAGTGTTTGGTGTTATATTACTTGCCATTGCTGTTAAATTATTTGCTGCTAACATAAAAGTCTTATTTTAATCATGAAAATTTTTACATATATACTAAGCATCATCGCTTTGGGTTTAATAATTTTTAATCTGACACAAATAGATTATAACGATCCTCTTGGTGATAAAAGCACTGTAGCATTAATTACAATTTTAGCTGGATTATGCACTATTTTATTACTTGCTATTTTAAGAATCTCCAAAAAAATTGAAGCCAAAGTAAAAAAGCGACGCTAATGTTGGATGTTTTAATAATTGGTGCTGGAGCAGCAGGAATGTCGTGCGGTTTGGTTTTAGGGTCTGCGAAGAATAGGCCATACGTAGTAAATAAAAAAATAGCTGTTATTACCCATCAAAAAACGTCTCATTTACAAACGGCTTTGTTTAACAATGTGCTGGGAGTTTTTCCGGGAACAACTGGAGTTTCCATTCTAGAAAACGGCAAAAAGCAACTTAAAGATTTGTATCCTCATATTGCCCAAATTGAAAACGAAAAGGTTGGTGATATTAAAAGAGGTTCTAATTACTTTGAGGTTACGACCAATAAGAATAACTATAAGGCAAAAATAGTGGTTGTAGCTGTTGGTTATACAGATTTAATTACAATTGATGGATTAAAAGATTACATTGAACCGCATCCAAGAACTGAAAAAGAAAAAAACAAAATCTGGTTAAAAAATACTGATCACTTGGTTGCTAAAAACCTATATGTTGCAGGTACTTTGGCTGGTTGGCGAAGTCAATTTGCCATGGCTTCTGGAAGTGGTGCTCATGTGGCTACAGATATTCTCACTTTATGGAACGATGGCAAACACACTAAAGTTCATGATAAAATAAATGGCTAATTATTTCCTGCTAGCTCTTTAGCTTTTTCTAGCATTGCATCATTGATATTTAATACTTGCATATGTGCTTCACTACCATATAATTGTTCGGCAAGTGTTGCTTTTATATAAAGCTTAACTTCTTCTCTATAGGCTACAAATGTTATTTTATAACGTGTTCTTTTATTTAAGTAGTCTGTAAAGCGTTCTAATTGTTCGTTGCTAATAATATGGTTTTTTACAAAATCCTCTTGGGATATGTTTTGATAAAGTGTTCTATCTTTATCTAAATCTTCAAAAATAAAATAACTCATAATGCCACTATCAACGATTCTATCAATAGTGCGATTTTCCATTTTCTTATCAATAGGCACAAACACATCGGGAATAATACCTCCACCACCATACACCTCTTTGCCATTTGGTGTTGTGAACTTTAAAGAATCGGCAACAGCAATACTACTAGCATTCGATAGTTCACCATTATCTACTCTCTTATAATATTCGTGGTAATAATCATCATTACCGTTTTCATAAGAGCGCTGTATGGAGCGTCCTGTTGGTGTGTAATACCTTGAAACAGTTAATCTTACTGCGCTTCCATCTCCTAAAGCCATTTCACGTTGTACTAATCCTTTTCCGTAAGAACGCCTTCCTAAAATAGTTCCTTTATCATTATCTTGTAATGCTCCAGCAATTATTTCGCTAGCTGATGCGGAGTTTTCGTTAATAAGCACATAAACTTCTCCATTTTCAAAATCACCTTTCTTTGTGGCAAAATATTTTTCAACCCTTCCTTTTTTATTTTTTGTAAACACAATAAGTTTATTATTTGTTAAAAACTCATCGGCTATTTGTTTAGCAATGTGTAAAAACCCTCCAGGATTATCTCTTAAATCCAAAACCAATTTTGTAGCGCCTTGATCTTGTAATTTATCTAGCCCTTTTTTGAATTCTTTATAAGTAGATTCAGCAAAACGATTGATTTTTATGTACCCTAAATTTTGTGACAACATATAAGAAGCATCAACACTTTTAAGTGGCACTTCACTGAATTTTACTTTAAAATCCAATAATTTTGGTTCGCCTCTTCTATATACTTTTAAGTTAACCTTAGCGTTCTTTTCTCCTTTTAATTTAGCTAAAACATCATCGCTGCTCCAATTTGAGCCAAAAATAGAATCTCCATTGGCTATTAAAATTCTATCTCCTCCTTTTATACCAGCTTTTTTACTTGGACCTCCTTCTATAGCTCTTATAACTGTAACAGAATCTCTATAGGTATAAAAACTTACACCAATACCTACAAAGTCACCTTTCATGTTATTGGTTAATTTTTGAAGATCTTTTTTAGGAATATATGTTGAATGAGGGTCGAGATTGTCTAATATGCTATTTACAGTAACATCTACAATACTGTCTGTATTTATTTCATCTACATATTCGTGGTCTATATAATCTATAAGCCTATTGATTTTATCTTTTTTAGAATTAGATGTAAATAGTCTATCAGATTTATCGTTAAAACTTAATTTCCCGCCAATAAATATTCCTAGTGCAATAGCTACACCTATAATTATTGGTAAATATTTTTTATGAATGTGCATTAGTACAATTCGCTAACATGTTTTACATCGATTCCGGCTTTTTCCAGAAACTTAATTCCAGACCTGTCTTTATAGGCTTCGCTAAATACCACTCTAACAATTCCTGCTTGATGTATTAATTTACTACATTCTTTACAGGGAGACAAAGTAATATATAAAGTCCCTCCTTTGCAGGATTGCGTTGAAGAAGCTACTTTGGAAATGGCATTGGCTTCGGCATGTAATACATACCATTTTGTGTAGCCTTCATGATCTTCACAAAAGTTTTCAAATCCTGTTGGTGTACCGTTGTACCCATCAGAGATTATCATTCTATCTTTAACAATAATTGCGCCAACCTTCTTGCGTTCACAATAAGATAACTTGCCCCATTCTGTAGCCATACGCAAGTAGGCTTTATCATATTTTAATTGCTTTTGCATGAAACTCTTTTTGTTGCAATAGGACTTCAAATGTAACGATTATCTTTACATATATATAGACTGCCTGCCCTAACTAACGTTAAAGTTTTACAAAACTTTTGTAAGATTATCATAAATCAAGAAAATATATCACTTTCAATAAGCATAGGAATTACCAATCCTACAACTATTGCCGAGAGTACCATTATCCAATCTCGTCTAGAAAACCTAAAAATGGTTTGTGTAAAGAATCCTAAAAACAGCACAACAAAAACAATAATTACCTGTGCAATTTCAATACCTAAAGCAAACTCTATTAGAGGCATGATTTTGCTCTCGGCCTTCCCTATAAACATTTTGAACTCTCTTGCAAACCCAAGACCGTGAATAAGGCCAAAGAATAAAGTTGTTAAAAACAAAACGCCTATCTTTTGTTCCTTACTTTTTTTACCAGCCGTAAATATGTTGTACAGTGCAACTATTAAAATGGTGATAGGAATTAAAAACTCAACAAGATTTCCATTAATACTCACAATATCATAAGCTGCCAAAACAAGTGAAAGTGTATGCCCCAAAGTAAAGGTGGACACCAATATTAAAATCCGTTTCCAGTCTCTAAAAGTATAAGGAACCGTAAGTGCCATTAAAAAAAGGACATGGTCGTAACCATTGAAATCCAATACATGATTAATGCCATATTGGACATTAAACCAAAAATTATCTAACATAACATACAGATTTGAGTTAGTCAAAATTAGTAAATTAATATTTAACTATATTTAATGGCTAAACCAACCAACATGAAACAGCAATTCTTTTTTTTGTTAACTTTTTTGTTTACGTCATTTTCTCATGCGCAACTTGTAAACATAGAATCAAAAAGAATGCAAACCGATTCCATAAGATTTGTGCTAAGAGGTGATTTTTCATTTAGTTATGACAATTACGATGGCGATTATATCTATAGAATTGGTAGTAGCTTATCTACACAAGTAAAATCCAAAGATTTAAAGAAAATCTATTTTCTATTAGGGAATTATAATTTAATTCGATCGGAAGCTCAAGATTTCCAAAACACCTGGTTTTTACATTTAAGGTACAACCATAAATTATCAAATTTATTTCGCTTTGAGGCTTTTGTTCAAAGTCAAAATAATCAACTATTAGCTATAAACTCAAGAAACTTGATTGGTGCTGGATTACGTTTTAAATTGGTCTCCAAAGACAATATAAGATTGTATTTAGGCAACGCCTATATGTATGAAGAAGAAAAAAGTGATGCGTTTTATACTAAAGAATATAATCATAGAAACAGTACTTATGTATCTATGTCGGCCACAGTTGCCCAGAGCAATGTGAGTATTACAAACACCTTTTATTTTCAGCCTTTGTATAAGGATTTTTCAGATTTCAGGATTCTAGAGCAATTAAAAATTGATGTGCCATTGAGTAACGTATTAAGCCTTTATACTCTTTTTGATTACTATCATGATAATATAACTCCTTCAGGAGAGTCGCAATTTTCATCAAACATTAGTATTGGTTTAGGGATAAAGCTCTAATGCTTGTATATCTTTTATTTTGTCGCTATATTTGATAAGATATAACGATAATTATGATTTCGATAGAACAAGCCATTTCAATAGTAAAAAACAGCACCAAGCCTTTAGATAAAAGCGAATATATATCATTAAAAAATGGCCTAGGCTCAACTTTGGTCAAAGATGTTGTTTCGCCAATCAATATGCCTCCTTTTAGGCAATCTGCCATGGATGGTTATGCTGTTAACATGCATAATTCGAATCAATACTCAATTATTGATGAAGTTAAAGCTGGTGATGCGCATCAACCAACATTACAAACTGGAGAAGCTGTACGAATTTTTACCGGAGCACCTGTTCCAGATACTGCAAATGCCATTATTATTCAAGAACATGTTTCTGTAAAGGCCAATTTCCTTACAGCAAATAAACCAATAGAATTAAATGCCAACATAAGATCTTTGGGCGAACAAACAAAAAAAGGAGATATTGCCTTAAAAAAGGGCACCAAATTAACACCTGCTGGAATTGGTTTTTTAACCTCACTTGGCATTACAGAAGTCGTGGTTAATAAACCGCTTTCTATTGCTTTAATTGTTACAGGTAATGAGTTGGCAACAGCTGGAGACTCTTTGCAATATGGACAAATCTATGAAAGCAATGCCATTATGCTATCTTCTGCTTTAAATGATTTAGGTTATATGAACGTGGGAATTACGAATGTAAAAGATGATTATCAAAGCACTTATAATGTATTGCAAGATGCCATTTTAAACAATGATATGGTTTTGGTATCTGGTGGAATCTCGGTTGGTGATTATGATTTTGTTGGGAAAGCACTTTTAGAAATGTGTGTCGAACAACTGTTTTACAAAGTCAAACAAAAACCTGGGAAACCATTGTTTTTTGGAAAAAAAGATCACACTTTTGTTTTTGCACTTCCCGGAAATCCAGCTTCTGCCTTAAGTTGTTTTTATGTGTATGTAAATACCGCTTTAAAAAGAATGTCTGGAAACGAACATTTCGAATTACTAAAAACTACTGCAAAATCGCTTTCAAATTTTGTTAAAAAAGGAGATCGTGCTCAGTTTTTAAAAGCTATATATAACAATGACAAAGTGGAAATTCTTGAAGGACAAAACTCTTCAATGATTCATACGTTTGCATTAGCCAATGCATTAGTATATGTGCCAGAAAATCTTCATGAGATTACCGTTAATGATACTGTTGAAGTATTGTTACTACCAATAAATTAGTTGATATGAAGTATAAAATTAAAAGTCGCATTTGGATTGAAGCTGATGATAACATTTTACTCGGCGAAGGCCGTGTGGCTTTGCTTAAAGCTATTGAAGAAACTGGCTCCTTATCAAAGGCAGCCAAAACCTTAAAGATGTCTTACAAAAAAGCATGGTCTTTAATTGATGCCTTAAATTCTAGAGCACAAAAACCAGTAGTAACGACTAGTATTGGAGGCAAAGGTGGTGGTGGTGCTGAATTAACAGATTATGGAAGAAAATTAGTTAATGCTTTTGAAACTATAAATAAAAACTGTTGGGAATTTTTAGACCAAGAAATGAAAAAACAATTATATCATGATTTTTAATGTTGAGCATATATGGTTGTTCCTAATCATTTTGCCAATAGTAGCATTTTTATATGCAAGTGTAGGTCATGGTGGTGCTAGTGGTTATTTGGCACTAATGGCATTATTTTCATTCGCTCCAGAAACCATGAAACCAACAGCGTTGTTGTTAAATGTATTTGTTGCAGGAATTGCATCATATCATTACTATAAAGCTGGATTTCTTAATAAAAGATTGTTTCTGTTTTTTGCAATAGCATCAATCCCTATGGCTTTTATTGGTGGTACCATAGAAGTAGATGCCGCCATTTACAGAAAAATACTGGGCATTCTCTTAATATTTGCCATTTTAAAAATGCTAAATGTTTTTGGAAAAGAACGTGGTTCAATAAATAAAATTGAAATTTGGCAAGGACTTATAGTTGGTGGCATTATTGGTTTATTCTCAGGGTTGATAGGTATTGGTGGCGGCATTATTTTAACACCAGTAATTTTGCTGTTTCATTGGGGAAAAATGAAAGAAGCTGCAGCGGTTTCAGCGTTATTTATTTTGGTAAATTCCGCTTCGGCGTTGGTAGGTCAAGTTAGCAGTGGTGTACAAATTGCTTCAGATTCCTTTATTTTAGTTGGAATTGCCTTAGTTGGAGGCTTTTTAGGGAGCTATCATGGGAGTAGAAAATTCGATAATAAGCTTTTGCGTTATATGCTGGCATTTGTATTAATTATTGCGTCTGTAAAACTATTTTTTGTTTAAATGATTAGTAAAAAAAACATAACAGGAATAATACTCGCAGGTGGAAAAAGCTCTAGAATGGGGACAGATAAAGGACTGCTCATGCTTAAGAAAAAGCTCTTTATTCAACATATTATTGATGCTTTAAAACCATTGGTAGATACAATTATTATTGTAAGTGATAATCCAAATCATGACCTATTTGAGACTAAAAGAATAAAAGACCTCGTAAAAAACGCAGGTCCACTGGCTGGAATATATTCAGGGTTGCAGTATTCAAAAACAGACTACAGCCTTATGGTGAGTTGTGATGTGCCATTGATTACTTCAACAGTTTTAAATAAATTAATTAAAAACTATGAAGAAGACTATGATGTTATTCAGTTAGAAAGCCAACAAAAAACCATGCCTTTAACGGCTCTTTACAATAAAACATGTCAACAAACTATTAAACATTTATTAGACAAGGGCGAAAGAAGAATGCGCTTTGCTGTATCTCAATTAAAAACTAAAACCATTATGCTCGATGATAATTTATCATCAACATTAATAAATATTAATACAAAAGAAGACTTTGATGCAATTACAAATTAAATATTTTGGGCTTTTGGCCGAAATTACTAACTGTGACCAAGAAACACTTGAGTTTTCTAAATCACAGGTTTCAGATTTATTGGAGGAACTTTACATCAAATATCCTCTATTAAAACAAAAAGATTTTAAAGTAGCACAAAACCATGAAATTGTATCTAATAATAGCAACATAACAAACCCAGAAATAGCTTTATTGCCACCTTTTTCGGGTGGATAAAAAAAGACCTATCAGGTTTTTAAAACCTAACAGGTTTACTTATAAAGAATTAAACAAAAATAGTGAAGTTGGGATAAGGTTCCTGCTGGAGTTTATCTTGAGCGGAGTCGAAAGACAAGAATGTATGAGTAGATATAACAGACATATTATTTTATCTGACGTTGGTCCAGAAGGGCAAAACAAAATATCCAATGCCAAAGTATTGGTAGTAGGTGCTGGAGGTTTAGGCTGTCCAGTATTACAATACTTGGCTGCTGCAGGTGTAGGGACTCTTGGTGTCATTGACTTTGATATTGTTGAAGAATCCAATTTACAACGTCAAATATTATTTGGAACTTCCTCGTTAGGAAGCAATAAAGCTTTAGCCGCAAAAGAACGATTAACAGACTTAAATCCAACTATTCAAATTAATGCTTATCCAGAAGCTTTAACGCCACAAAATGCATTATCCTTATTTAACGATTATGATATTATTGTAGATGGGACAGATAATTTTGAAACACGCTACCTTATTAACGATGCTGCAATTATCACAAATAAACCCATTGTTTATGGAGCTATTTTTAAATTTGAAGGTCAAGTCTCTGTGTTTAACTATAAAAATAGGGCAAGTTATAGGTGTTTATTCCCATCACCACCCAAAAAGGGTTCTGTTGCAAATTGTACTGAAGTTGGCGTATTAGGTGTACTTCCAGGCATTATTGGAACCATGCAAGCAAACGAGGTCTTAAAAATTATTTTAGGGTTTGATGGTGTTTTATCTGGAAAGTTGTTTTGCTATAATTCTAAAACAACCGAAACTTACTCGCTCAAAATCAATAAATCTAATTCTGAATTTGAAAAAGTACTCAATAATAAAGAAAACTTCGAAAATATAGATTATGATTTTAATTGCAAGGCTATTATTAATGAAATTTCAATAAAAGATGTAAGTAAAATTAAGAATGTACACTACTTGGATGTGCGCGAATTACATGAAACACCAAAAATAAGCTTGGATAATTGTACTCAAATTCCGTTAAAAGAATTAGGAACAAAAATCCATGAAATTCCAACTGATAAAACCATTATTGCTTTTTGTCAATCTGGAATACGAAGTAACACAGCTGCAGAAATTCTGCAAAAACACAACATTACAAATTGCTTTAGCCTAAAAGAAGGTGCACAGGCAATTATTGAACAACTAAAGACCGAACTATGACAACAGAAAAAAAACCAAAAAATGTATTTAAAGAAGGTGCTATTTCATCTGAATTTATAGCCAAATCGATAGCAAAACACCAGAGCAAAACCGCTATTGGAGCCCACAATATTTTTTTGGGTCAAGTAAGAGCAGATAAAATAGATGGAAAAACTGTTTCAGGTATAGAATACACAGCTTATAAAGAAATGGCAAATGCCAAATTTCATGAGATACGTGAAGCAACTTTTTCTCGGTTCGATTTAACATGCATGCATATTTATCACAGTTTAGGAATGGTAAAAACAGGTGAAATTTGTTTGTTTGTATTTGTGTCTTCTCCAAGAAGAAAAGAGGTTTTTAAAGCTTTGGAATATGTAGTCGAAGAAATTAAAGCCAAAGTTCCTGTGTATGGTAAAGAAGTTTTTGAAGATAGCACACATCAATGGAAAGTAAATTCTTAAAGTTGATGCGTTAATTTGTTGAATCGTTTAATTGTAAATTATAGATAAATATGGCATATACGTTTTCATTTGAAAAGTTAAATGTTTGGGTCAATTCTAAAGAACTAGTTACGAAAGTTTATAAACTAACTCGAAACTTCCCTGATGAGGAAAAGTTTGGATTAACTAACCAATTAAGACGTGCTTCAATTTCGATTGCTTCAAATCTAGCCGAAGGAACCTCTAGACAAACAAAAAAAGACAAAGCTCATTTTTCAACCTTGGCTTTTGGTTCTTTAATGGAAGTTTTAAATCAACTTATAATAGCAAAAGATTTAAACTATATTTCAGATTCAGATTATAATAATTTAAGAACTCATATTGAAAAAATATCAAATATGCTTAATGCTTTACGAAAATCACAACTCAACAATTAAACGATTCAACAGCTCAACAATAATACCATGGTCGATATAACACATAAATCTAATACACTTCGAATAGCAACTGCTCAAGCCATTGTAAAGGTAAGTAAGCCTGAAACGATCGCAGCTATAAAAAATGACACTGTCCCAAAAGGCAACGTCTTTGCCATGAGTAAAGCCGCTGGTTTATTAGGTGTAAAAAAAACACCCGAATTGTTACCAGATTGCCATCCTCTACCCATTGAATATACAGGAATTGATTATGATATAAATGGATTGGAAATCACCATCACCTGCACTATCAAAACCATCTATAAAACTGGTGTTGAAGTCGAAGCCATGCATGGTGCCAGTATCGTAGCCTTAAATATGTACGATATGCTCAAGCCTATTGATAAAGGCATTGAGATTCATCATATTAAATTATTAAAGAAAAAAGGTGGAAAATCAAGTTTTAAAAACCGTTATAGAAATCAATTAAAAGCAGCTGTTATTGTATGTTCCGATACTATTTCTGCTGGACAGAAAGAAGATAAAGCTGGAAAAGCAATAATTGAAAAACTAGAAGAAAACAATGTTGCAATTTCAGAATATGTTGTGATTCCAGATGAAAAAGAAGGGATTCAGGATAAAGCCAAAAATCATGTATCTTTAGGTACAGATATCGTTATTTTTACTGGTGGTACTGGACTATCAAAACGCGATGTAACTCCAGAAGCTCTGGAGGATGTAATTGAACGAAAAATACCAGGAATTGAAGAAGCCATTAGAAGTTACGGACAAAACCGAACGCCTTATTCCATGTTATCACGAAGTGTAGCAGGAACGATAGGGAATACACTAGTTTTGGCGTTGCCTGGATCAACCAATGGTGCCAAAGAATCTATGGAGGCTATTTTCCCATCAGTATTACATGTTTTCGGAATTTTAAAAGGAGCAAGACACGATTAAGCCCCACCCAGAATTGCTTAACAGCAATTCTGACCTCCCCAAAGGGTAGGTAATTAGAAATGTTAATTAGTATATGACACAAAATAAAAAAATATTACAAGACTCGTTTGGACGTGAGCATACGTATTTGCGAATTTCCTTAACCGAACTCTGCAATTTGCGATGTACCTATTGTATGCCTGCTGAAGGGATTCAATTGTCTCCAAAATCTCATATTATGAATTTTGATGAGATCTATTCCATAGCTAAAACCTTTGTAGATCATGGTGTTACCAAAATAAGATTAACAGGTGGTGAGCCTTTAGTAAGGCGCGATGTAGCTATTATTTTAAAAAAACTGGCCTCACTTCCTGTAGAGCTTTCCATGACCACAAATGCAGTTATTGTTGACCGTTACATTAACTTGCTTAAAGAATGCAATATCATGAATCTTAATGTGAGTTTAGACTCATTGGATGCTGTAAAGTTCAAAGAGATTACGCGTCGAAACGATTTTGAAAAGGTGGTGAAAAACATGCATTTACTCATTCAAGAAGGGTTTAAAGTAAAACTGAATGCTGTATTAATTAAAGGATTTAACGACAATGAAATAATCGATTTTATAAATCTAACTAAAAACTTACCTATTTCAGTGCGTTTTATTGAGTTTATGCCTTTTGATGGTAATAAAT
>Ga0316205_10003072_pt1 | contig 16228 bp, 11 predicted proteins | sample 3monthpyrite_MG_FD_204941 | JGI IMG/M metagenome (GOLD analysis project Ga0316205, IMG submission 204941) | Microbial mat bacterial communities from mineral coupon in-situ incubated in ocean water Damariscotta River, Maine, United States -... | ecosystem: Environmental > Aquatic > Marine >... | reverse complement strand
ATCCAGCGTGAAATGGGAGAAAGCTGCCTGGCGGCCTATGAGGGCATCAACGCCTTCATGTCACGCGTCGCAGAACCGCTGACCTCGGATCGTGACTGGTATCTGTCCATTCTCGGCATCCTGCCCGAGCATCAGGGCAAGGGGCTGGGCGGCGATTTGATCCGGCCGGTTCTGAACTTGGCGGACGCTGCGGGTATCGCGACTTTTCTGGAAACCTTCACCCCGCGCAACATGTCCTTCTACCAGCGCCTCGGATATACTGTCGCGGGCTCGTTCCACGAACCCCTCACCGAAAGCCGGTACTGGCTTCTAAGACGACCCCCGCGGCCCGCCGAACCTTAGGCCCGCAGCCCGTTCAGCAGTAGATCCAGATGCGCGGCCATGTAGCGGTCCACGTCAATGGCGGGAAAATTCGGCAAAGCTCATCTGCCAGATCGAGGCCATGAGCACCGGGGCCATCACCAGACGCGGATTCCATTTCCGTCAGCCGGTTTTTGACTTTTACCCGAAACCGAACGGTAGACTCTTCACGATTGCTGAGTTTTTGACAGCTGTCCCGTCAAGCTGGAGTATCTCGTCGGCGTCTTCCTTGGTTCTGTGATAAAGCCAGCTGCCCATGGTTCGGGAAAGAAAGGCGTCTCCACTCAGGAACAGGCGGCCTGCTTCCAACTCGCGATCTACGGTCGTGCGGCTGAGAAGGATCGAGGACAAGGAAATCCGATCCGTTTCAACATAGAGGTCAACATCAAAGCCAGGGATTGACGAACAAATCTCGACCGGCGCGCCTGGTCGAGCAAGCGCCCAGTAGGTGTCATAGTCGAGTTCGGGGTCGTTGAAACGAAACCGGATGACAACCTGACGGTTAGGGAGTTCCTCGGTGTCGATCAAATTGCGCATCTGCCACATCAAAGTCGACACGTCCGTGTCCGCCAAAGCCGTTCGCGCCTCGATATTGCATTGGGCCCATTTGGCCAAAGCATCGAGAGCAGGCTCGAGGTCGATCGCGCGCGGCGTGCGCAGATAGTCTATCTGTCCCGTTGCCGGGTGTTCGAGGCGTTCAATCAGGCCGTTCGCCTCAAGTTCCTTCAGGCGCCGCGACAATAGGGCGGGGGATATATTCCCGACACCGCGCCGAATATCGTTGAACCGCGTCGAACCGCCCCACATTTCCGCGAGGATCGAAATCGTCCAACGCGGCTCCAGCAATTCGCAGGCATGGGTAATCGGGCAAACTATACCGTAGGGTTTCGATTTCATGGCCCTTCCTCCGATGACCTACCGTAGGAAATCCGTGTGCGGGGGACCAGTTCACAATCTGTAGCGGTTTAACTTCACTTCCTGCACTACGCCAATCCGACAGCTCTCTGCCATGCTCAGCGCATCAACACGAACCGCGCAGATGGAGACAAACCATGGCATATATTCAGAATATAGGACATACGACACTGGCCCCGAGCGCCAGGTTTTTACGCCTTTGGGGCGTGATAACGCAGAAAGCCCACTGGACCACAGCTATCGCTAGCGACAATGAAGCGAATTCGCCTGCATCCGCTCCGCGCAACAGAAGCTTTCCACTTTCGACAGATGTCGCCACCGATTTGGCCATTCGCGCCGGTTTGACGGCCGGACCCCGGTAGAAAATGCGCTTCGTGGCCCAACGGCCCGAATCTACCGGTTTGAAAAGCCCACGCAACCGGCTCCTGAATAGAGCCGCGAGAAGAAAAAAGGCACCCGTCGGGTCGATCCTTGACGATCTCAGACTTGCAGGTACAGCCCTAGGCCCGCAGCCCGTTCAGCAACAAATCCAGATGCGCCGCCATGTAGCGGTCCACGTCAATGGCGGAAAACTCGGAAAAACTCATCTGCCAGATCGAGGCCATGAGCACCGGGGCCATCACCAGACGCGGATATTCGCGAACCGGTCCGTCGCGAAATTCGCCCCGCTCGATGCCCCGCTCGACGATCCTGTCCACCACCCGCATACCGCGCGAGATCACCGTGTTGAAATACAATTCGCGTAATTCGGGAAACAGGTGCCCCTCGCCGATGATGATCCGCATCAGGATGCGCGCGTGGCTGTCCATCAAGTCGCGATAGGCCTTGGTAACGAACATCTGCAACAGGATGTCCGAGGCCCCCTCGAACGCATCGATCATGCTTTCGACCTCGGTCAGGACCGAAACGACCTCGGCCCGGACAGCCGCTTCGAACAGCTCTTCCTTGGTGTCGAAGTAAAGATAGATCGTGCCCTTCGCGATCCCCGCGCGTCTGGCCACGTCGATCAGCCGGGTACTGGCATAGCCCTTTTCGGCAAACTCGGCAAAGGCCGCCGCGACGATCTCACCCGGCCGCGCGGTCTTTCTGCGCCGTCGCGACACGCTCTGCCGCGCCTGTGAGTCGGTGTCGGAAATCGACTTAATCTCCTGTTCGGTCAGTAACAGTGAGTCGTGCAGGAACGCACGTTCACTCGCGACACAGTAAGCATTCAAGGCGATATTGCCAAGTTAAACGACGATTTTATTCGAATCTCAGCGATTGAAGCCAAGGCGACCTTGTATTAATGACCCATGGGTCATATTAAATACCGAAGGCGTCCGGGCGGCGTGCGATACCCGGTGCACCAGGAAAGGGCGCGACATGAATCGGTTTTGGGGTCTGTTCAAGGATCTGTTCTGGATGGTCATATCCGTGGCGCTGGTGGTCGGCGGCGTCTATGGCTACCGGCTTTTGGGCGATCTGCGGCCCGAGGTGGTTGCCCAGCCGGTCGCGCGCCCGGAAATCCTTGTCGATACGCTAACCGCACAGCCCTATACCGCGCCTGTCCCGCTGCGCGGCGAAGGCTTCATCACACCGTTTCGACAGGTAGCCCTTGCCGCCGAAACGTCGGGGCGCATCGTCAAACTTCACTCCGCGATCGAAAGCCGGGGCCGGTTTCAGGCGGGCGACATTTTGGTGCGGCTCGACGACCAGACAGCACAGGCGGCTCTTGAACAGACCCAGGCCAATATCGCCTCGACCATGGCGCGTCTCGACCTGAATGGCACCCAACTTGCGCGGGCAGAGGAATTGCGAACCCGTGGTGTGATCGCGCAGGACCAGCTTGACCAGCTTGAAAGCCAGAAATCCGAGTTGGAGGCCAGCCTGAACGCGCTCAAGGCCGCCGAACGCTCAGCCCGCGTTGCCCGCTCGCGCAGCCAGATTCGGGCGCCATTCGACGGGGCGGTGCTGTCCAAAACCGCCGAACTGGGCAGCGTGGTCAGCCCCGGTGGCTCGCTCGCTACGCTCTACACCATCGACCAGCTTGAAGTCAGCGTGCCCGTCGGCCAGTCCCAGGCGGCCCTGATCCCCGGCCTGTTCACCGGCGGGCGCGCCACCGCCCGCATTTCAGCATCCTTTGCCGGTCAGACCTACCAATGGAACGGCGTAGTGGCCCGGGTCGAAAACGCGCTGGATGCGCGCACGCGCACGCTGACGGTCATCGTTGAACTGACGGACCGCATCGGTGCCGCGACACAAGGCAATACACCTGCCTCGGGTGCGCCGCCCGCGCTCATCAATGCGTTTGCCAGCGTGGTCATCGACGGGGCCGCGTTCGGCGACCTCTACGCCATCCCCTCGACGGCCTATCGCGACGGAAACACGGTCTGGCTCTACAGCGACGGCGCGCTGACAATAGTACCGGCAAACCGCATCCATGTGGATGGCGAGCGGAGCTTTGTGCATCTGGCAAACCTGCCCGCCGGGTCCGAAATCGTGACCTCGTCACTTGAAACCGTGTTCAGCGGAATGCCGGTGCGGCGCGTGTCCACCGATTCGCTCAGCGTCTCGTCGTCGGAGTAACCGCCCATGAACGCCGTGATAAAATGGATGGCCGAACACCCGGTTGCGGCCAATCTGACGATGGTTCTGGTTCTGGCCCTTGGCCTGTTGTCGGTCGTGGCCCTGCCACAAAAGACGTTTCCCGATTTCTCACTCGACGTGATCGACATTCGCGTAACCTATCAGGGCGCTTCTCCGTCCGAGATCGAACAATCCATCATTCGGCCCATCGAGGACCAGATCTCGGGCATCGACGGCGTGGACGAGGTCACGGCAACCGCGCGCGAAGGCTCCGGCACTGTCTCGCTCAGCCTGAAACTGGGCGAGGATGTCACGGCAAAACTCGATGACATCAAGTCCGAGATTGACCGGATAACCGTGTTCCCCGTCGATGCCGATGCCCCCACGGTCGTGCAGCGGTCCAACAGGTCGCGGGTTCTGGAAATATCGGTTCACGGATCCGCCGCCGAGGGAGTTCTGAAGCAAGAGGCCGAGCGTCTGAAAGACGAACTGGTCCTGTTGCCCGAGATCAGTTTCGTTGAAACCGCCAATGTGCGCGACTACGAGATTTCCATCGAGATCGACCGCGAGACACTCAAGACCTACGGCCTGTCGCTGCAACAGGTCGCGGCCATCGTCGCCCAGAACTCGCTGGAACTGCCCGCCGGTCAGATCGAGACCAGCACCCTGACCATCCCGCTTCGCACCCTTGGGCGGAATTACAACCGGGCCGATTTCGAAAACATCGTCGTGCTGACCAATGACGACGGGGCCAAGGTTTTTCTGCGCGACATCGCCACCGTGAATGACGGGTTTGCCGATACCGATATTGCCGCCCGCTTTGGCGGCGATCCGTCGGCTACGGTCAACGTGTTCCGCATCGGCGACGAGCAGGTGCTGGACATCGTCGAAGCTTCGCGCCGCCACATCAACGACAGTTTCCGCGCCTCGCTGCCCCCCGGCATCGACGTGTCGCTCTGGCAGAACGACGCCGAGGAACTTCAGAACCGCATCGACCTTCTGGTCAACAACGCGGTCGTCGGTCTGGCGCTGGTGGTGCTGAGCCTGACGCTGTTTCTGGACTTCCGGCTCGCCTTCTGGGCCGCGGCGGGCATTGCCGTGTCCTTTGCGGGCACTTTCGGTGTCATGGCGCTTGCGGGCATGTCGATCAACATGATCTCGCTGTTCGGGTTTATCCTTGCCATCGGGATCGTCGTCGACAACGCCATCGTCATTGGCGAGAATATCTACACCAACGGCGAAAGCGGCAAAACGCCCATGCAAGCCTCGGTTCTGGGCACCCAGCGTGTGGCCATTCCGGTGATCTTCTCGGCGCTGACCACCATCGTCGCTTTCACGCCGCTTTTGCAGCTTCCCGGAATACTCGGCAAATTCCTCGGTGACATTCCCACGGTCGTCATCATCGTGTTGTCCCTTTCGCTGGCGCAGGCACTGCTGATCCTGCCGCACAATCTGTCGAAACTGGACGTATCGCCCGACTATCGCCCGGTGTTGCCGCTGCGGATGCTGAACTCGGTTCGCCGCTTTGTCGATATTGGCCTGCAATGGCTGATCCACGGTCCGTTGCATCTGGCGCTCGACTTCGCGACCCGGCGCTGGCTGGTGCCCATCGGCGCGACCATCGGCATGATGATCCTGTCCGTCGCACTTCTGGTCCACGGCTATGTGAAATTCGAGTTCTTCCCCTCCATCGACGGCGCGTTCATCACCGCCAATATCGAGATGAACGACGGCACCGCCTTTGATCGCACCCAGTCTGTGGCAGACGAAGTGCGCCGCGCAGCGCTGCGGGCGGGCGAGCGCATTCAGCAAACCCTGCCCAGCGGCGCCCCCACGGTGATCGAGAATTCCAACATGATCGTCGGCGTCGCGGCTGGCGGCGGCGGGCCTTTCGGGGATGCGGCAGGTTCGGGCGGGACAGTGGCGAATGTGGTCGTCAAAGTGACGGATGCCGAACTGCGCTCATGGCCGTCCTCGGACTTCGAAACCCTGTGGCGCGCGGAAATCGGCGAGATCGCGGGCGTGAAGAACCTGACCGTCTCGGCCCAGTTGTTCGGCGCGGGCGATCCCATCGCCATCGAAATGTCGCTGCCCGAAGGTCTGGACATCGAAGGACTGGTCGATCAGGTGCAGGATGGTCTGCGCGCCATTCCCGGCGTGTTCGCTATCCGCGACGATCTGAGCGCGGGCCGTCTGGAATACACGCTGGCGCTGAAAGAGGACGCGCGGGTTTACGGTCTGTCCCTGACCGAGCTGGCCCAGCAGATGCGCGCGGGCTTTTTCGGGGTCGAGGCGACGCGGGTTCAGCGTGGGCGCGACGACATTCGCGTCTATGTGCGTTTGCCGCAGGATCAGCGCGACAGCCTGGCCGATCTTCTGGATACCGAGATCAGAACCGAAGCGGGCGACCTGATCCCGCTCTCCACCGTGGCCGAGATTCGCGAGGCCCGCGCGCCCACCGAAATCCTGCGCCGCAACGGGCGATCCGTCACAACAGTGACGGCGGATGTGGATACTTCTGTCATCACGGGGGGCGAGGCCAACGAGATTGTCACGTCGCAAATCCTGCCACCCCTGCAAGAGGTCAACCCAGGTCTCATCATCGCGTTCGGCGGCGAACAGGCCGAGCAGGGCGATGCTGCCGCTGCCCTCGGCGCGGCCACCGGCGTGGCCCTGTTCGTCATTTTCGCGCTGCTGGCGCTGGTGTTCCGCAGCTATGTCCAGCCCATCGTGGTGATGACGGCAATTCCGCTTGGACTGATGGGGGCGGTGGCGGGCCACCTCATCATGGGAATCTCGCTGGGGCTTTTGTCGATCTTCGGAATCATCGGGCTGGCCGGGGTGGTCATCAACAACAGTCTGGTGATGCTTGATCTCTACAACGAGTATCTGGACCGGGGGTACGAAGTGCGCGAAGCGGTGATCGAGGGCACAAAGGACCGGTTCCGCCCGATCTTTCTGACCTCGCTGACCACTTTTCTCGGGGTCTATCCGCTGATTACGGAAACCTCGCTGCAAGCCCAGTTCCTGATCCCGCTGGCCGTGAGTATCGGCTACGGCGTGTTGTTCGGAACCCTTATCATCATCTTCACCGTGCCAGCGGTGTTCATGGCCACGTGGCGCGCAACGCAAGCGATCAAATGGCTGACCGGGGGCGAAATGCGTGGCGGGACCCCCAGGGGGGCGGTCGAGGCGTGGGACTAGCCGCGCGACCGTGCTACCGCGACACCCGGTGCACGGCATCCGCCCGTGCGGTCAGGCCGGGCAGCAGGTCCAGCCCCAGACCCGGCCCCTGGGGAACCGAGATCATCCCGTTTCGGATCGGCGGCAGTTGGTCGACGAAATCCCGGTACCAGGCGTAATAAAACCCGCGCGCGATCTCCTGTTCGCGGACATTGCGCGTGGCCAGTGCCATATGGGTCGAGACGGCAAGCGTGACCGGACCGGAACAGTCGTGAAACGCAATGGGGCGCGACCGGGCTTCCGCCAGCACCGCGACCTTCCGCGCCGCCGAAATCCCGCCCGCCCAGACAATGTCCATGATTGGCGTGCCGATATTGCCCTCGCCGATCAGCGCCGCGAACTGGCCGAGGCTCGCCAGCGTTTCCCCCCCCGCCAGCGGTGCCCGCGTGGACCTCGCCAGTTCCGCGACCTCACGGGGTCGATCCATCCAGACCGGGTCTTCGATCCAGTCCATGCCGATCGGCTCCAGTGCAGCGGCGATCTTCTTGGCGGCATTCAGGCTCCACAGCCCGTGCAATTCCGCCTTCAGCCGCATTCTGTCGCCATGGGCGGCGCGGATGCGCTCGAACGGCTCGATCCCCTTTTTCAGATCGGCCGGGGATATGTCGATACCATCCCCAGCACCTGCCGCCAGATCAATCGGCCAGATCTTCATCGACGATATACCCATCTCCAGCAGCGAGGCGGCCAGATCCTCGGGATGGTTCAGAAACGCCTCCAGGTCCTCGTAGATGACACCGGACGCCCCTTCTGCCGCATCTCCGAAATTATCCGGCCGGACAGCAGCGGTTTTCGAGACATAGTTCGGTCCCGCACAGGTGTTGTAGACCTGAATTTCATCCCGCACACGACCGCCCAGAAGATCGCAAATCGGCATGTTCGCGGCCTTGCCGGCAATGTCCCACAGCGCCACGTCGACCGCAGAAAGGGCGCGCAGTTCCGCGCCGCTGCCGGTGAAACCGGTATAGGGCTGCATCTTCATGTTGAGATACTCGATCCGCCGCGCATTCTGTCCCAGCAGGATCGGGGCCAGACGGTCATGGACATCCGCTTCGGTCGCCGCCGCGCCGAAATAGGTTTCGCCCAGCCCGGTCAGGCCGCTGTCGGTCTGCAGGCGCACCCATAGCAGGTTCGGATGATCGCCAAGGCGCAGGGTTTCGATGGCTTCAATCTTCATGGAGGTTCCCCAACAGGCTGCCCGCATCTTTCACCGTGCAAAAGGCAGTGGCAATCCCCGAGAGTCGTCAGGGGGCAGGGCCACCTTCGGTTCCGGGGGACAGACCGTGCTTGTGAAAAATGCCGTCCAGCAGCCAGTTCAGGGCCCGCTCGTACCGCTGCGCGGCATTTCGGTGCGAATAATGGGTCAGGTATTTTCCCATATATGGCATTTCGGCGGTGTCGATCTGACGGCCCAGCCCATCACGAACCCGCGCCGGGCGGGTCAACTCGTTGGCAATGGAACCAATGGACAGGATCGTCATGGAATCCGCGGCCTCTGCCACCGCGTCGCCCCGCAGCCCCGCATTGTGCAGCAGCCTGAACATTTCTTCCGTGGTCCTTGCCGTACCGGGGCCGACAATAGCCTGGCTGACAAAAATCATCCCGGCCCCCGGCGTTTCCAGAAGTTTGGTGCGGATGGTTATCCACATGTCAATGATCGCCTCGCGCCAGGGTTTGTCCGCCGTCGTCATCTCTCCGGCGACATCCAGAAATATCTGGTCGACGGCAAGTTTCTTGAGAAGCTCCTTGTCCTCGACATGATGGTAAATCGCCATCGCGGTCACCCCGCAGCGGTCCGCAACCTGGCGCATGGTCAGCGTGCCTGTTGGCGTCTCCTTCAGCACCTCAAGCGCTGCGTCGATCACTTTTTGACGGGTTAACTCCCTCTTTTGTCCGGTTTTTCTGGCCATTTTGTCTCCTCGAACCAATTGCATCTTTACAACGTATAAATAACTATACAAGATAAAGTTACTGGAGAATCGCAGGGAGAGCGGTATGTCATCGGGGAACAAACGGGTCGGAATAATCGGTGGAAGCATCGCAGGCTGCGCCGCCGCCATCGCATTCTCGCGCGCCGGATATCGGGTCGAGGTTTACGAACGCTCGTCGCGCGGACTCAACGACAGGGGCTCGGGAATTGCCCTGCCTATGCCGTTGCGCAACAGCCTTGTGGAGGCCGACTACCTGCCCCGTGAATATCCCGTTTGCCCACTCAGAATGCGTTGGTGGCAGTATCACGATGGAACTCCGATCGGGCGGCGGTTGTGGAGCCAGCCGACACCGACCGCCGCCTCCAACAACTGGGGAATGCTGTGGCGTGCGCTCAGGGCACGGGTCGACGATGCGTGTTATCACGAGGGCAAGCAACTCGCCGGGTTCGATGAAATGACCGACCATGTGCAAGCGCGGTTTGCCGACGGTACGACCGAGCGGTTTGACCTTCTGGTGGGGGCAGATGGCTACCATTCCGCGGTGCGAAACAAGCTGCACCCGCATGTCCAGCCGGAATTTGCGGGCTACATCCTGTGGCGCGGCAATTACCCGGAAGACGAGTTGCAGGACCGCTCTTACCTCGATGCGATGGACGCCGACAACGCCTGGCTGACGGTTCCGTTTCAGGGTGGTCACGGCGTCATGTACCCGATTCCGAATTTCGACAGCCGCACCGATCCCGGTCATCGCAGGGTCAACTGGGCGATCTATGCGCCGGTGCCGGACGCTCTCGATTTGAACTCGGTGGAATCGATCCCGCCCGGTGCCCTGACACCCGAGGTCTATCAGGCCCTGCTCGACTTGCTCGCGGCCGACTTTCCGGAAAAAATCGCCGAGCTCTTCCGTCATTCCAGGCGCCAGGAAGTCTCGATCCAGCCCATATTCGACAGCGTCGTGGACACCTATGTCAGCGACCGGACGCTTCTGATCGGTGATGCGGGGACGATGACCCGGCCCCACACGGCGAGTGGCGCGACCAAGGCGCTGGAAGACGCGCTGGCGCTGGAACGTCTGGCAAAAACCACACCAGACATGGGTGCCCTTCTAGAAGCCTATGACCAAGAACGCGCCGGGGTTGCAAAAACCATGTCGGGTCTGGGCCAGCGCATCGGTCGTGCCCAGGTGCTGCAAACACCGGACTGGGCCACGATGGGACCGGCAGAATTCGGGCACTGGATCGAGGCGACGCTCGCAGGCGATACGCTCTATCTCTATGGCGAACCAGACGAGGCGGCCTGATCCGACCGCCCCAAGACGCGGAACGTAAACGGCCCGGCTGCACGCATCAGCCGGGCCGTCTTGCCGTTATGCGGTTCGATCAAGCGCCCGCTTCAACCCGTTCCTTCAATGCCCGGTTCATGGCTTCGAACCCCTTGGCCGTGTCGGCCCCGATCAGCGGAAACAAGGCGTAGGCAAGCATGCCCGAGAATCGCTCGCCATGACGGAATGTGGTCGTGCCGTTGTCATTCGCTTCAAGGATGAAGAAGTGCTCGCCATCAAAAATCCCCTGAAAGCCCAGCCGCCCGACCCAGCGCAACTCGCGCGCCTCCTCGCTGACCAGAACGGTCGGTGTGAAGCTCATCGGGCTTTTGCCTTCGGGCTGAACCGTGACTTCCAGTCGGTTGCCGACCTCCAAAACACCCGAAAAACTTCTGATGAACGGGTTCCATTCGGAATGCGCGTCCGTGTCCGCAAGCTCGCTCCAGACCGCTTCGGCCGGGGCGTCGATTGTGATCTCGGTATTGATGGAGCGCGACGTAAATTGCCCAATGGCATAGGCTCCGATCAGAGTGGCGGCGAGTGCGGTTGCGGCGGTGGTGAGGATCGACATGGGTTTGGTCCTTTGTTGAATGTCGGACCGTCGGTCTGGCCCGTTCTTTGCGATGAACCAAAACTTGCACCCTCAGAGTTGAATATAAATTGCCAGAATATTGATGGCAGATATAAAAATATCTATACATGACCTCATGTCGACAAGCTGGGATCTGATCCGAACCTTTCTGGCGGTTGCCGAAACCGGCAGCCTGTCGGCGGCGTCGCGCAGGCTTGGGCTGACCCAGCCTACCGCTGGCCGCCATATCGACCTTCTGGAAGACGCATTGCACCTGACGCTGTTCACGCGGGGGCGCGAGGGGATGGCGCTGACCGACGCGGGTGCGCGCCTTGTCGCGGACGCGCGCGAAATGAAAGGCGCGTCGGACGGGTTCGCGCGTCAGGCAACCGGGCTGAGCGAGGACATCACCGGCACGGTGCGCATCGCCGCCAACGAAATTCTGGGCGTTTTGGTCCTGCCTCGTCTGATTGCCCCGTTCATGGCGCAGAATCCGGGGATCGAAATCGAAGTCGTGGTCAGCAACTCGACCGCCAACCTGCTGCAACGCGACGCCGATATTGCAATCAGAATGTTCCGCCCGACGCAGAACGACCTCGTCGCCCGCAAGGTTTCGGAAATTCCACTCGGCCTGTTCGCGCATCGCGACTACATCGCGGAACACGGAACCCCGGCGACAATCGCCGACCTCAAACACCACCGCTTCATTGGCTTTGACCGCGAGACCTCGCTGATCGAGGCCGCCCACGCGCTTGGCGTCTCATTCACCCGCGCCGATTTCCCCTTTCGCTGTGACAACATTCTCAGCCATGTCGAGGCCATCCGCGGCGGAATCGGCATTGGCGTCACGCATATCGACCTTGCGCGCCGCTGGCCGGAAGTCATCCAGGTGCTCGACCAAATCGACCTGCCCGCACTCGATCTCTGGGTCGCGTGCCACAGCGATCTGCGGTTCAACAAACGCATCAGGCTGGTTACGGATTTCCTGGCCGATTGCCTGAGAACGCCCTACGCCAATACCGCGCCCTAAAAATCGACCGCGATTCCCTTCTTTTCCCAGTCCCCATAACGCACCGGTTCCGGCCCTTCTCGCCCGCCCAGTTCCAATGGCAACTCCACGCCCTTGTCCATGGCCCTGCGTCTGTCGGCCTCCTCCAGCGCGCGGCGCGCGGCTTCGGAAAGCGCGGCACGGCGGGCCTGCTCTTCGGCGGGCAGATCAGGGGCGTCAGTCATCGCGGCACCTCTTGCGGATGGGTCTGCCCTGATATACCTCGCCAGACCTTGCCTGCAACCGAAGGGATCCCAATGGCCAAGCCCGGACACGCCGCGCGCCGCGCCGCTCTGACCCTGATGTCGGGGGTTCGGGTCGAGGGGCTTTCTCTGGCCGAACAACTCGGCACGGATGTTCTGGACGATCTCAGCCCCGCCGACCGCGCCCGCGCGCAGCGTCTTGCGACCGAGACTTTCCGCAACCGCGCCCGCGCCGACCGGCTGATCGACACCCATATCAAACGCCGCCCCTCGGACCCGGTGCGCGACATCCTGCGCCTCGCCATTGTCGAACTTTGCGTCGATCGCGCGGCCCCTCACGGGGTCGTGGACGGGGCCGTGACCCTGACCCGCGCGTCGCGCAAACATTCGGGGTCCGCCGGGATGGTCAATGCCGTACTGCGCAAGATCGCCGAGGTCGCGCCGGATGAATGGTCGGACATGCCGGTCCCGCGCTTGCCCGCGCCGATCCGCAAGCGGTTTCGCGCCGGCTATGGCAACGCCGTGGCAGCCATGGAAGCCGCGCATCACGCCGGTGCGCCGCTTGACCTGACGGTGAACGAAGACGCTGCGGGCTGGGCAGAGAAGCTCGGGGCCGAACTTCTTCCGACCGGCTCGCTGCGCCTGCGCGATCCGGGTCAGGTCAGCGCCTTGCCGGGCTTTGCCGAGGGCGCATGGTGGGTGCAGGACGCCGCCGCAGCCCTTCCGGTGAAACTGCTCGACCCCCATCCGGGCCAGCGCATTGCCGATCTTTGCGCCGCGCCGGGGGGCAAGACCCTGCAACTGGCCGCCGCCGGGGCCGAGGTGCTGGCGGTGGAACTGTCCGAACCGCGCCTGCGCCGGGTCAGCGAAAACCTCAAACGCACCGAATTGAAAGCCGAAGTCATCGCCGCCGACGCCCTGACATGGCAGCCCGACGCGCCGCTTGACGCAGTGGTGCTGGATGCCCCCTGTTCCGCCACCGGAACCATCCGCCGCCATCCCGATCTGCCGTTCCTGAAATCGCTCGACCGCATGGACAGTCTGCTCGGCCTGCAGGCCCAAATGATCGACCATGCGCTGAGCCTGCTCAAACCCGGCGGCAAGCTGCTTTACTGCACCTGCTCGCTTTTACCCATCGAGGGCGAGCGCCAGGTAAAATCCGCGCTGGAGCGTCACGGCGATGCCACTCTGGTCGATCTGACCGGCCATCCGCTGCTTGCTCCCGAATGGGTCACGGACGCGGGCACCCTGCGCCTGCGCCCGGACTACTGGCCCGAACGCGGCGGGATGGACGGATTCTTCGCGGCCATTCTTGTTCGAACCTGAACATGGCCAGCCACCCCCCGGTATTTCGCGCGTTCCCGCAGGCCGACCGGCGGAAATCCACTCAAAGCGGCGATGATTCGGCGGTGACTCTGGCCCCTCGGGTAAGTAGACTTTTCCCGCACAATGGGGCGTAGCGTGGCCGATCAGAACACAGCCGACATCTGGAAACGATCTGCCACCCGGGGCTTTCGCTATCGGGCAATGGATGCCTTTCACGCAAGGCTCGCCGCGCTCGGTCGAACCGCGACCGGCTTCGTCTCGGCCCCGGAGCCCCGCACCATCGGGCGATTTGCGCGCGGAAAACAAATGCTTGCGGGCAATTTCCTGTTTGCGGGCCATTTGGTTGAAACCGATGCCAAGCTGCCCAGCCTCTGGGATCTGCCGATCCCGTCCAACGACTACCGGATGGAGTTGCACGGCTTTTCATGGCTCGACGATCTGGCGGCGGTGGGTGACACGCAGGCGCGGAATCAGGCGCAACTTTGGCTGCGCGAATGGATCGCGCGCTATGATCGCGGGCGCGGCCCGGGCTGGGTGCCCGACATCACCGGCCGCCGCCTGATCCGCTGGATCAACCACGCGCTGTTCTTGCTGGCCGGGGACGGATCGCGGATGTCGGGATCCTATTTCCGCTCGCTCGCGATCCAGACCACGTTTCTGGCGCGCCGCTGGCACACCACCGCGCCTGGTCTGCCAAGGTTCGAGGCCCTGACCGGGGTGATCTATGCCGGTCTCTCCCTGCAAGGCATGCAACGCCATGTGCGCCCGGCGATGGAGGCGCTGGACCGCGAATGTGCTCGCCAGATCGACCCGAAAGGCGGCATTGCCTCGCGCAATCCCGAAGAATTGCTGGAAGTTTTGACCCTGCTGACCTGGGCCAAGGCCGCGCTCGTGGAAAGCGACATGCTGCCGATGAAAGAACACCTGGCCGCCATCGAACGCATTGCCCCGACGCTGCGTGCCCTGCGCCATGCCGACGGAAGCCTGGCGCGGTTCCATGGCGGGGGCGCAGGGATGGACGGGCGGCTCGACCAGGCGCTTGCGGCGGCCAATATCAAGACCCCGGCCAGCGACGGCGGCGTCATGGGGTTCATGCGCATGTCGGGCGGGCGCACCACGATTGTCGTTGATGTGGCCACACCGCCCGCGGGCTCCGTGTCCAGCGAGTCCCATGCCAGCACACTGGCGTTTGAACTGACCTCGGGCCGCCGACCGCTGATTGTCAATTGCGGCCCCGGTGCCACCTTCGGCGCCGAATGGCACCGGGCCGGACGCGCCACCCAGCTTCACTCGACGCTGGGGATCGACGGTTATTCCTCGTCACTGCTGGGCTCCCGGCGCGAGGGACCGGTGATGCAGGAAGTGCTGGTCGAAACCCCCCGCGCCGTCACCAGCCGGTTTCAGGTCGAAGAAGGGGCGGGCACCCTGTTGGCGTCTCATGACGGGTACCGGCGCACCCACGGGTTGACCCATCTGCGCTATCTTGAACTGGGGCAAAGCGGGCGCGGGCTGATCGGCCACGACACCATTGTCGCCAATGACGACAGCGACCGGCGCGGCTTCGACCTGGTGATGGATCAGGCGCAAATGCAGGGCATTCCGTTCACGATCCGGTTCCATCTGCACCCGGATGTGGATGCCCATCTCGACATGGGCGGGACGGCCGTGTCGCTGGTTCCGAAATCGGGCGAGGTCTGGGTGTTCCGCTGTACGGAAGCCGAAATGTCGGTCGATCCCAGTGTTTACCTGGAAAAAGGCCGTCTGAAGCCACGCGCGACAAAACAGATCGTTTTGTCCGGGCTGGCGCTGGGCTATGCGACCGAAGTCGGCTGGACAATGGCCAAGGCACAGGAAGTGCCGGGCTCGGCCCGCGATTTCGCGGTCGATGACAGGCTGACGGTGGACGTATAAGCGAAAAGGCCCTGCCATGAGTGAACCCGTAACGCCGAAAACGGCGCTGATTTCCGTGTCCGACAAATCCGGCCTGCTGGAGTTTGCCCAGGGACTCGCAGCGCGCGGGGTCGCGCTGTTGTCCACCGGCGGCACGGCGGCACTGCTGCGCGAGGCGGGGATGGCGGTCACGGACGTGGCCGATCTGACCGGTTTCCCCGAAATGATGGACGGGCGCGTGAAAACCCTGCATCCCCGCGTGCATGGTGGATTGCTCGCGCTGCGCGACAATCCCGCCCACGTCGCCGCGATGGAAGCGCATGGCATCGGTCCCATCGACCTGCTGGTCGTGAACCTCTACCCGTTCGAAGCCACGGTTGCGCGCGGCGCGGGCTATGACGAGACCATCGAGAATATCGACATCGGCGGCCCGGCAATGATTCGCGCGGGCGCAAAGAACCATGCCTTTGTCTCGGTCGTGGTCGACCCGCAGGATTACGACGCGGTTCTGGACGAAATGGATGCCCAGGGCGGTGCGACTTCCTACGGGTTCCGTCAGCGTCTGGCCCAGACCGCCTATGCCCGCACGGCCGCCTATGACGCCGCAGTGTCGAACTGGATGGCCGGGGCGATCGGAGTTGCAACACCGCGTCGCCGCGCCTTTGCCGGAACACTGGTGCAAGAGTTGCGCTATGGCGAGAACCCGCATCAGGCGGCGGCGTTCTATACTGACGGAACCAACCGCCCCGGCGTGGCCACCGCGACCCAGCACCAGGGCAAGGCGCTGAGCTACAACAACATCAATGACACCGACGCAGCGTTCGAACTGGTGGCCGAATTCGATCCCGCCGGCGG
>Ga0316205_10003071_pt1 | contig 16228 bp, 16 predicted proteins | sample 3monthpyrite_MG_FD_204941 | JGI IMG/M metagenome (GOLD analysis project Ga0316205, IMG submission 204941) | Microbial mat bacterial communities from mineral coupon in-situ incubated in ocean water Damariscotta River, Maine, United States -... | ecosystem: Environmental > Aquatic > Marine >... | reverse complement strand
ATTGGGAGGACTGGGAATGACTGACGATACTGTGGTGTCATTTTTCTACCGCGAAGAACGTGCTGGTCGAATTTATGATGGTGCTGATGAAGTACATAAAATAGTGGCTGCCAAACAATTTTTAAAGACTTAACTTTGCGCCATGAATTTTAAACAATTCAAAAATCAATATTATTTAAATGATTCAGAATTATTCGCTGAATTTTATGATTTATTTGAAGATAAAATAGAAATCAAAAATAAAAAAATTGCAGTTGAAAAACTAAAAACCATTATTAAAGCGACCTTTAAGCTTTCAGCCACACAAAGTTTTGCCAATATGAGCTTACGACAATTAGCCGATGAAACAAAAATCAGCATGGGAGGTCTTTATGCATACATCAAAAATAAAGAGCAACTATCACTCTACATACATCAATTTCTGAATCATTTTGCAGAAAAAACAATGAATGCAGTGAGCAATGAAGATGACGAATTCGATTTGGAGAGTTTAATTAAAACCCATATTTACCTCAGTGAAATTATGCAACCTTGGTTTTTCTTTGCTTTTATGGAGAGTAAAAATTTAAACAAAGCACAAAGAAAGTACGCCATTCAATCTGAACTATTGGTAGAAAACAAAATTAAAAATGCCATAATTAAAGGCCAAGAATTAGGATTATATAATACTATACTTAATGCAGAAACCATTGCTACCCACATCAAACCTTTGTTACATGATTGGTATTTAAAGCGATGGAAATACAAACAAAGGAATATTGGTATTGAGGATTTTTGTTTTTCTGTTATGATTTTTATCAACAGAGGATTAACAAGTCCTCACACACTTACCGAGCACGAAGAAAATGCAGAATGATTTAATAGATTCACCAAAGAGCGTTAGAAAAGAAGACAGTTTAGACAAGCACAAATTATCTGTGTATTTAAGTACGCATTTAGAAAATTTTAACGTGCATGATGAGTTACAAATACAACAATTTCCAGGTGGCGCATCTAATCTTACTTATTTGTTAAAATGGAACAACAAACAAGCCATTTTGCGCACATCGCCGCATGGTGCCAATATTAAAAGTGCCCATGACATGGGCAGAGAATTCAAAGTGTTAAACAAGTTGGAAAAAAGCTTTCAATATTCTCCCAGAACATTACTTTATTGTGATGACAATGAAATTATAGGCAGACCATTTTATCTCATGGAAAAAGTGACAGGAATTATTCCTAGAAAATCCTTTCCGATGCCAGTTAACCCAGAATTGGCAAAAACGCTTTGTAAAGAATTAATTGATGTGCATGTGGCTTTACATGATATTGACATCGTTAAAGCTGGATTATCTGATTTAGGAAAAGGCCAAGGCTATATTCAAAGACAAATTTCAGGGTGGAATAAACGTTATAAAAACGCATTGGTCGCAGATTCATTACCTGCTACTGAATTAATGCAATGGCTAGAGGACAATCAACCGGATGATACTGAAACTTGTTTAATTCATAATGACTATAAATTCGATAATGTTGTTATTTCTGCCGAAGAGCCGCATAAGATTATAGCTGTTTTGGATTGGGAAATGACGACAATTGGTTCACCACTAATGGACCTAGGCTGCTCATTGGCTTATTGGATTGAAAAAAACGACCCACCGCAAATGCAAGCCATACGAATGATGCCAACACAGTTAGATGGCATGATGACCCGCCAACAAATCATTGAATATTATGCTAAAAGAAGAAATATCGATATTGATGATTTTAACTTCTTTTATGTTTTTGGATTATTCAGACTGGCAGTCATCGTGCAACAAATCTATAAAAGATTTGCGTTGGGACAAACAACAAACCCTGCCTTTAAACAATTTGGTGAAATAGCCAAAATATTGATTAATAAAGCCGAATCAGTTAGAAATTGATCCAATGAAATATGTACTTTTGCCAGGGTTAGATGGCACTGGTTTATTATTTAAACCTTTTATCGATATTCTGCCTAAAAATATCGAAACTGTAATTATTAGATATCCAACTGATAAAATACTAGATTACAATGAGTTAGTTAATTGGACCAGGCCCCAATTACCGCAATCAGAATTTACTATTATAGCAGAATCATTTTCTGGCTATGTGGCGTATTTAATAGGACAACTAAACATTAAACACTTGAATAAAATTGTCTTTGTTGCCAGTTTCTTAGACAATCCAAATCCGAAATTATTATTGCTGTCTCGTATATTACCAATAAAGACACTTTTGAAAATTAACACCCCAAAATGGATTATTAAAAAATTTCTTATGGACTCAAAAATTAACAAGCAGACCATTGATCTATTTCACCAATGCATTAAAACTGTTAACCCAGTGGTTTTATTTCACCGCATAAAGCTTATATCAGAATTAAAAGGCAATTTACCGAGATTAAATATACCCACCTTTTACATAAAAGCTTCAAAAGATAAGTTAGTTTCAAAAAAAGCGGAATTAATGCTTATAAAAACATTTCCCAATATAGACCAGTATAATATTGATGGTCCCCATTTTTTATTACAAGCCAAACCCAATCAATGTAAGAATATAATTTTTAAGTCATAAATGTAACTGACAATCACTCTTGAATGTGTTACTTTAAACGTCAAAATAAAATATTATCATTATGACAAATAATAAATCAATTGAAGAAAAAAGGTCTGGTGAAGACCGCCGAAAAAATACAAATCCAAGACGAAAAGAATTTAGAGTTGAGCCTGGAAAACCTCCAAGAAGAACAAATCCTGATAGAAGAAAGCATAAATCATAATTAAATAAGGATGTTTTCATAATTAGTTTGGCATAAATTCATAACATATCCTCTCATTATTACAATATGAGATAATTTATGTTTGTGAAAATAAAGCTATTATTAATTTTACTGTCTATTGGGCTGTTTAACCCAATCTTTGCCAACACTCTTGAATGGCTATCTCAACCAGAAATTGACATCGGTGCAGTTCCAGATAATGAAACTGATAACATAAAAATATCCAGAAACGGCCGTTATGTCAGTTTTACCAGTAAAGCCTCAAACCTAGTTTCTAATGACAATAATCGGCTTGAGGACGTGTTCATCAAAGACTTGCAAACAGGTTTAATTGAATTGGTTTCCATCACTTCAAATAGTATTCAACAACAAAGTGGGCGCATTGACAGCTTATCTATGCCAACTTCTGATGGACGTTTTATTGCATTTACCAGTGATGCAGCAGAATTCCCTGAGGCCAATGGAGAGGACTTTTATTTGTATCTAAAAGACAGACAAACAGGTGAATTATCTAACATCAGTAATTACGGCGCTAATCAATATTTTGAAGTAGCTGGTGGTCATTTATTTCTATCCAATGATGGACAGTTTGTTATTTTCAGTACAAGTGTTAATATCAGTCCATTGCATGATAATTCCCGCAAACAAGTTTATGTAAAAGATTTATTTAACTCAACTTTTGAATTACTGAGTACATCTCTTGATGGTACAGAACAAGCTTTTAATAATGTAACAGTTAAATCTGTTTCAAACACAGGTCGTTATGTATTGATGTCAACATCATCGAATAATATTTCGGCTGATGTGATAAATAACTTTGGCGATAATTTTTTTATACTGGATCGACAAGATAATTCAAGAGTGTTAGTCAATATTACTCCATCAGGTAATTGTTCAACTGAATTCAATAGCACTTCAAGTTCAGCAGCAATTAGCAATTCGGGTCAAGTCGTTTTTATGTCTGAACAAACAGACCTAGTAACAAATGACAATAACAACAGAGATGATGTGTTTTATTATGACAGTGGGATTATCACTAGAATTAACCTAGATTCTAATGGCGATGAATTAAATTCATCCAGTACAGCCAATGCAGTAAATATTAGTGGCGATGGTAATCGTATCACCTTTACAGAAAGTTCAGATGAGCTTTTTCCTGCTTCGTCAAGCAACCATGGGAGCTTATATTCATATGAAACTTCAAATGGTACACTGTCATTAATATCCAAAAATGCCAATGGCCTAAAAGTTAACAATCACAGTTATAGTCCTCAATTGTCTAATAATGGCAACCGTGTTATTTTTACTTCATATGCGACAGATTTAACCAACGAACTAGTCACAGGCCATCATACTGCGATCTTCCATTATAATTTTAACAATGATGCGATGCTGAATGAATCCCAAGCTTTTGATAGCCCAAGCACATTGATTAGCAATGCAACCAACGCAAGAACAAGCAGAGACATGATGGCTGTTATCTATTCAACTGAATCACCTAATATTATTGCAGAACCCATAGATAACGATTCTTTAGATTTGTTTTTGTTAGATAGAAACACCAATACACACACAAAAATTTCTTCAAATATTTCATCTTACGAAACAGATATTTCACCGTCAGGAAGATTTATCTCGTTTCGCTCGAAATTTCTTCCACCAGAAGGCCTCTCTATTTTAGGCAGTTATCATATTTTTCTATATGACAGAGACAATATGATTTTCACTCAAGTTGCTATTGGCAATACATCCAAAGTCAATGATGATGGAATTGTCATATTTACCACATATGAAGACTTAGACATTCATGATACAAATGGGCAAAAAGATATCTATGCGTTCAATCCTTTGAATCAGAACCTGGTTTTAATTAGTCAAGAAATTAATGGCATGGCCTCATCAGCAAACGAATTAGATGTTGGATTAACTAGTGCGGACACTTGGATTATATTTTCATCGAACAATGAAAGCATCGTGGCAAATGATACCAATAATAAAGAAGATATATTTATGAAAAAACTGGATGAAAACACAGAAATTTTCCGTATTTCTGAGACATCAACAGGTGTTGAGGCCAATGGAGATTCATCCTCTCCAAAAATTTCAGACGATGGTAAAAAAGCGGTTTTTATTACTGAAGCGGACAACTTAACCGATGATGACTTAACAAATGCCTACTTTAGACAAGCCATGGTTTTTGACAGTGAAAACCACTCATTTCAATTGGCTTCAATTAATGAGTTTGGATTACCACTCACAGATAATGGAGTCAATGGCATAGATTCTGCCAGCATTTCAAGTACTGGAAGATATGTCAGTTTTACCTTTGAAGATGAAGATTATAGTCAAGATCAAGATAGATCAGATAAATTTTTAGAACAAAATGGTCCAATTGTTTCTGATTTTTCTGGAGACATAGATTCTGAATTAGATGTAGTTTTATTTGATACCCTAAGAAATACCAGTACCATGATTTCAAAACACACTAATGGTCAACAATCAGATGATAAAGCTCAACCAAATACACAAGTCATTGAAGATTTAACCGCCAATCCACCCATTGTTGGTGTTGTTTTCACAGCAGATGGAGGAGATTTAACAGGATTATCCAGTCACCCTGGCCATAGAGAGGTTTATCTGTACCAACAAGAAATTCTTAGTCCTGATCTTATCTTTAAAAATGGGTTTGAAAATTAGAAATTAAGCATTTAGATTTGTTCAGGCCTCTGGTAACATAATGAGTTTATTTTCATTTTTATTTAAAGTAGGTCTGAATCAACCCATGAATTTTTATTTTTCGGGATTCACATATGACACCCAACAACAAAAACTCTGGTTTAATGACGACCTTGTTAAACTAACCAAGAAAAATAATAAACTGTTGTTCTATCTACTACAAAACAGTCAAAAACTTGTGAATAAGGATGAATTGATTCAGCATGTTTGGGACAACAGAGTCGTCACTGGTAACACCATTGATCAAACCATCATGAAGTTACGTAAGACTCTTAATGATTCGAATCCTGGAAAGTACATTGAGGCTGTATATGGACAAGGTCTGCGATTTATTCCTGAAGTGACCGATGATAATACTCAACTAAAAAACCACACATATTTAAAACCTGCGATAATCGCAGTGACATTAATTGCAATTACTTCACTACTGACATTTAACTATTTTAATAAACCAAAGCAAGTAAAGCTCTCAAACATTGATGTAGATCTTAGTCAAAATCAATCCATTGGTATGAATCAAAACAATTGGCTGATATACGGGAGTGGTCGGTATTTGACTTATTTGCTCTCTAGATACAAAGGATTAAATGTTGATGGTTTTAGTTTCGATAATAGTCCTGAAAATTCTTACAATGTTTTGACATTAAAAATAAAAACCCATGAAAATAAAAAATTAGACTTGTTGGTTGATTTTAAAGACAGTACAGAAGATAACTTTGTTGTTAAATTGATTGATAACAATGATAATATAAAAAATTCAATCATATTCCAATCAGCAAAAATACACAGCCTTTTTGCCGACATAAGCGAATGGATTATAGCTAACCATTCAAATTCTGCAGATGTTTTAAATAACATTGAAAATGTATTCACAAATGATGAATATGCTTTGGAAAGTTATTTTAGAGGCATTGAGACCCAAAAAACTGGCAACAGCAATCTTGCCATAACTTTTTTACAAACAGCCACAAAACAAGATCCAGAATTTAAATACGCTTGGTATGAGTTGGCGATTGCATACAGAAAACAAGGAGATCCTAAAAAAGCTTTGTCTATTTTAAATGCAATAAAAACAAACAATCCTTTATTACAGTATCATGTCACTCTTGTAAAAGCGCAGTGTCAGGATATTATCCAAGACTTTAAATTAGCTGAATTGACTTATCAAAAAGCCTATCAAGCTGCCATCAACTTAAATCAAGCTGAAAAACAAGCTGCGGTCTTGGTCAGTCAAGCCATAATGAATCGAAAATTAAAGAACTACCAACAGTCAGAAACATTTTTACTTAAATCATTAGAATTAATCAACGTAGAATCAAACCCTTATTTATATGGAACAATCATAAACACCTATGCCAAGTTAGAAAGAGACCAACATAATTATGAATCTGCCATAGAGAAATCATTGTTAGCGATTGATGCTTTTAATCGATCAGGTGACTTAAGATATGTAGCTCAATCTAAGACTGCTTTATCCAGTATTCTATTACTTAGAAATAACTTGGATTCAGCAAAAAAATTAATCAGCGAATCTCTTTTTTACGCTCAAGAAGTCAACAACCTAAGAGGCATTAGCGATAACAAAACAAAACTTGCAATGGTTTACCAAAAAACTGGTCGATTTGATTTAGCAATTAAGAATTGGAATGATGTAATAGAACACACCCAAGAGTTAGAATTATTTGCAAATAAAGCACAGGCTCACTTTTGGTTAGCGAGGTTGAATCTTCATGTAAATAACAGAAATAATGCGCACACTCATATCAAAAAAATTCAACAGATATATTTAGAAGAACCAAAGCAATCAATTAAAAACTTAATGATTGAAGCACAGTTATTGATGGCTTTTACTGATAAAAATTATATCTTATCAAAAGAATTATTGTCTCAATTAGAACAAGCCAACAATTCAAATGTTCGTATGTACAGAGGTGATTTAGCTCAATTTCAAAACAAATTTGCTGCTGCTGAATTACATTATTTGGATTTTCTACACCAATCTGAAGCATCAGGTAATTATGACATGACTACTACAGCACTTAATCGCCTTAGTCACCTTTATATTCTTATGAAATCAGATAAGTTGCTGGGCATAATCAATAGAACAGAAACCTACAAGCCACTTATTTATCCCTATTTAATTTATAAATCACAAGCAGCTTATTTAATGGATAACAAGATTAAAGCCATGAGCTTGATAGAAGAAGTAAAACTAAAATCAAAAGATTTATGGCAACCAAAAGACCAAAAAATACTTGAAAAACTAAGTCAATAAAAAACCCCATTATGAGCTTATAATAGGGTTTTTCAAATCTCGTAAAAGATTGAGGATAATATAAATCAAATTACATTATAGTAAGTCTATGCCTGATTTAACAGTTTGTACAGGTGCCATATATGTTTGATTGTTTAACTGTACATTTTTGATACTAAATGGCGCAACAAGTCCAGATTCTTGAATAAATTTCTCATTAATAGATAACTCAATTGTTTGCTTTCCTTCTGCTAACCACGCAGCAGCCATAGTCATTGCAATAGGTTTGAGTTCAAATGTTTTTGCATCAGTTCCCATTATGACTCCTCGCACTTCGTATCGACCCGTTAAACCCACATCAATGCCAACTTTGAGATTTTCTTCAGAAATACTTAATTGACCATCAAATTGTGCCGTATTTAAGTTCACTACAAAACTGGTTTGCGCATCTCGCATAATATCAATGCCTTTGTCCTGACTCTTAGCAAAAACATGAACTTCCCACAAACCTACTACTAAGCCTTGTGAACCTTCAGCATCAATTTCTGCTTTATAATTCCCATCACTGCCTTGAGTAAATTCTAAATTACCTAATACACTGCCATCAGGGCGACTTATATAACCTTGTAATTCAGCATTCAATTTTTCTTCACCAAACAGCATATCTGTATTAACACTAATTTTTTGATTGGCATCAAATGTTGATTGTCCTGTTTTTAATGACAAAACATATTTACTTTTAGGTTCCAAGACATGAATAACAAAAGGTGTTTCTTCTGCAAAACTATCCACTTTTAAATTTAGTTTACCTGCTTTAGCATTTACCATTAACGCCACTGTATTTTCAGAAAAAGCTGCTCCAGTTGCTTTTAATTGCGCGCTGTCTGCAAAAACTTTTAACTCTTTGTCTTCGCCATTATTTTGTATAGAAATCATACTTGTTTCTAACTGAATAGACTTATCATTTGTCATAGGACTGATTCTTATAACTGTATTTCCACCAGTGACAGGTAAATCAACGCCATTAATCAACTTTGCTCCTGTTGAATCAATCCAATATTGTTTTGATTTCTCTTCAAATGGAATGGTATCAAAGTTTAATTTTTCATTTGAATTTAATGGATAACTATAACTGATTGCTTGTTTATTTAAATTGGCTTTTGGTGAATCGATATTAGTTGATATCAAACTTGATTTATTAACATCGAATTCTACAGACCATTGTGCTTGTTTAGCGGCATAAACTGAAGTAGTAAGTGCACATAATGCTATTGTTTTTAATATATTTTTCATGGTTTTCTCCTTACAGATCGTTACGTAGAATTGTGTCTAAACCAAAACATTTTCTTCGGCTTTGATTGTGACTTAATGGTTCTGAACCATTCATTCGAGATGTATCACGGAACCATGTGCTACCAGCTCCCTCTTGCGATGAACACTCTAAAAATCCATCAGAACATGAATTTAACCAATTCTGTGTGATTTCAAGACCCACATTTAAGTGATAGCCACCACAATAACTGTCGCCATCCCAAATTGCCGTTTCAACATCGGTACCAACAACATTCCAAAAACCTTTTGGAAGTGATGGGCGTCCAGCCGTTCCTAGCAACCAAGAACCATTATAATAGTCCATCCATGAAGTTTGCTGCATCCTTACTGCATCACTTTTATATCCTAACAACCAACCTAATGCTGATTCGAAAACATTGCCTTGCATTACAGCATTTGCCAATGGAGTGCCTTTTGAAGACGGTGCCAATGCATTGACCCAACGAATTTTACTGATGATATTTGGATACCTAGAATCCCATGTAGGATTTGACATTATCCAACGTATGACATTACCGCCATTTGAATGAGTAATAATTACCAAATCAGTAATGCCTTTTGAATTGATAAAGTCTGTTAATTGTGTTGCCAAACAGCCTGAAGCTGCTGAATCCCACATGTACTTTTCAAAGTTACAATTGATTACTGTATAATTACTCTGATTAGATAATCCTTGTCTAATAGAATTTACCATGTCCCATTGCCAATAATCACTGGCTGCATTGGTCTGATGACCTGTACCATGGACTAAAGCTACGCCAGTATTGGCAGATGCATTCCCTAATACAAATATCAATGTGATTAACACAGCATATTTGATTGGATTTAAAAATTTCATTGATTCTCTCCGATTTTTTTAGTTATATTTTGTCATCTTTATTATTGTTGTTATTTGATGATGAAATTATTATAGTCAACAAAATGAAAAAATCAAACGTTTGTACGAATTATTTCAAACATATTTAATTTTATTTGTAAAGCCCATTAACCAAAATAACCTCATACTCTTTACATTTTTTTGGTTTAATTGAGTTATTAAAAACTTTATGACAATTATTGTCCCTTATTTTTTAAATTACTAACTCATTAGTTTAAGTGACATAATTTGTATTTTAAAGTCATACTTCATACTTAAATAGACTAAACAAAATATTCAGTTAACATTCATGAATACTAATTTATTATGCTAATATGTTACAAATACGAATTGGAGAATAATATGAAAAGATTCATATCAATTTTAAGCGCGGTACTCATATTACAAGCTTGTGCGTCAAACCAACGACACTACAGTGAATATGAGGACGTCTATTATGAAAATGATTATTACGGCTATGAAGATGATTATTATGCCGACAACAGTTATTATGACAATGATGTTTATGCCAGTAATTATTATCCGGATCGTTGGGGCACTAATTACAGTGATGTTTATTACAGTCCATACCGGTACCCTCGGGTTGGTTTTTACAATTATTATTCGTACTATCCAAACAGTTATTGGGGAAGCTATTCTCCTTGGGGCTGGGGACTTGGATACAGAAGCTATTATAATCATTGGAGTATTGGTATAGCATATTTATGGGGTTATGGTCACAGCCATCATTATTCAAACCATTATTACAACAGTTATTGGAACCGTTATTGGAGCCATTATAACAATCAGCACTACATTTCTGCTCGTTCTGAAGTGGCCAGAATAGCAGCTGCAAACCGCCCACATAATCGCAACAATCGATACAATAACCCAAGAGGCAGAACCACAGGTGGTTATTCCAGTAATAGAAAACCTGCTTCTAGGCAACCTTTTTCCACCAATAATGGTGGCAATACGCGTTCAGGAAATTCTCGCAACCGTATCAATAGAGACACAAATAACACTAATAGGAACAATACAAACCGGAACAATAGATTTAGTCGCAATACTAAACCAAGCAATACAAGAATCAATACATCTAGAAAACCAATTAATGGTATTTCCACGAACAACAGTAACAGAAAACCCAATCAAGCAAACAGTTACACCAATAGAAAACCATCAACCAGTGTCAATACTAGATATAACACCAATAGAAAACCAGTAAACTCGACAAGAAAACCGAGTCAATCTAACAGTTATACACGAAGTAACAATAATCGAAAACCCACGAACAACTCTAGAAACAATTATGAAAGAAGGCAAGGAAGTAGTTACGCTAATAGAAAGCCTAATAATACTGTTAACAGAAATGTCAGAACAAATAATAACAGAACTCAACAAAATACCAGAAAGCCGATTAATTATTCGAATAATTCTTATAATACTAACAACACTAGAGCGGCTCAACCCAACTATCAATCAAATTCCAGGACACAAAATTATTCGAAACCGAATAACCAAAGCAATCACAATAATTCGAGCAGCAATAACAAGTCTTCTGGAAACAAATCGTCTAATTCTAAAAAGTCAAAGTCTTCTAAAAAGAAATCTTCATTCTCTTCTTCTAGACAGACATCTGGTTCAAGCAGACGTAGCTCTTCCTCTGGTAAATCAAGAATTAAAAGATAATCATTTCTGAAGAACAAATAAATCTAAAACACAAGGATGTGTGTTTATTTGATTCGATATAAATTATTCCTTTTACTTTTCTTTTTTGTTTTGTCTGAATGATTAAATGGTGGCTTTCCACGCCAATATTGGATTAACAAAAAACCGCATAGAGCTCCTCCAAGAGGAGCAATTTTACTTAAAAATGTGCCTTGTCCTGATAACATTCTTATAAATACGATACCTGCATAAATCATCAACAAATATTTTGCTTTGACAGGAATGGGGGGCAGTAATAAATATATTTCTCGATTTGGCCACATCATTGCATATGCCATAAGTAAAGCAAAAAACAACCCTGAAATACCCACAGCATAAGGTGTACCTAGAGCCAGATGGAAAAAAGCAGTTCCCACTAAACAAGTGGCCACAAATGTACCAAACCTTTTCGTGCCCCAATATTCTTCAATTTGATATCCAAACAACCAAATAGCCAACACACTAAATAACAAATAAATAAAATCATATTCAACAAAAGCATATGTTGCAATTTGTATGGGATTAAACCCATACCCAAAATTCTTCAAGACAAAAAAGGACAGATTTACAAATTGACCCAGGACAAAGGTACCGATTAAAGTCAAAACCAAGTATCTGGTGATAATTGGAAGGCGGTTAAAGTAGTGAGCCACATGAGCATAGGCTTTTTTTATGCTTTGAAGTATATTTTGATTATTCATTATTAAAAAAATTGTTGAGCTGTGCAGGGTAAATAATACCATCTTGTTTAATTTCAAGTGATACAAAAGCACAGTTTGCTGGTTGCATATAAACTTCATGACCGCAAAGGATGTTTACCAGCTGACTAAAAGTAGGATTGTGGCCAACAAGTACAATGTTGTTAAATTTTGATTCAGCTATTTTATCAACCCAATGACTGGCAACCGTAGAATATAATTCTTTATAATTATCACAAAAGCTTACATCACATTTGAAACAAATAATTTCAGCCGTTTGCATGGTTCTATTTGCAGCAGAACTGATACATAAATCGATAGAAATATTTTTGTCTTGGCAGATTTGATTAATAAATGTTGCAGTATTATTTACAGATTTAATGCCTTTTAAAGTTAAAACTCTATCAAAATCACGTTCCGCAGAGAAATCCGCATGGCCATGTCTTACAATAAACAGATTCTTTAACACTGTTTTTCATCTACTTGGGAAAGATAAATTTCCACAACCTTTTCATTATTAGTCTCAGGGTCCAATTGTTTAATCACTTCACATATCGATTTTACAATGGGAGCATTCTCTAATTTTTTATTTGCAAAAGCCTGTTTGCCCAATTTTGAATTAAATTTTTGAAGGTCGAAAAAATACTGCTCTTGCAATTCTCCAAAAAACGAATGGGCTGAAACTTCTACAGGGGATATATTTTGTATTTCATTATAAACATTGATACTAGATTTTGCATAATCAATCAAATCAGCTGACACATTGGCTGTATCAATATCACAGGCTATAAATGCCAATTCTTTATCAATATTTTCAAAGTATGCGACATCTTTAAGCAGGTATTTAACCAAGTTACCTTTATAGATGTTACCCATGTTATCCTCACCTTTTCCAAAGGTACTTCCGTGAATCATCAACTTTAATAATTCTTTATGTTCTTGCCTAAAATACTTTTTCTTATCAACTATATCAATTATTCTTATCACTTCTTGATAACTGGCGCGTTCATTATTGCCAATTAAGTCTTTATTGTTATTGTCTTCGGATTGACGCAAGTCGTGACAACACATAAATAATGATAACAATGACCAACCATAAGGGGGTATATCCCGACTAGACTTAAAGTGAGAGAGTGCCATAAGACGGTACAATAAATCATCTAAATGGTGTTCGCTGTGATAACTTCTTGGGTTTAAACTTAAACTACCATTTCTTTTTGCCATCCTTGCATAAGAAATGACCATTGCCTCATTGATCACTTTTTTCATGTGATTATCTTGAACAGTATCTTTGTACCATGCCCACCAAATCTTGTGAAGCTTTTTAAACTGAGGAAGCTTGTCATCAAGCAACTGCCATGCTTGATCAACATTGAAAATTTGTTCTTCAATCAAATCCGGAGGAAAGATCATTGGCTCTCTATGCTGTTAAAATTCTCATCATTTAACTATTTTAACGAGCAGGATTAATATTGCAAGCAAAACCAATATGTTACAAAAAGTTGTTGTATGTAACATACATCATAAAATCTGGGAACAAATCAATTATGCCCCCAGAAAAATAATCAACCTTTATCGCTTTATCATCCAAATATTGCTTTTAATATAAAGAAGAAAATAATAGACAAAATTGCTCCAGCAGGAATTGTTATCACCCAAGAAGTGAATATTCCTCTTACAACTGTTAAATTAATCGCGCTTATTCCTTTCGCCAAACCAACTCCTAATACAGCTCCAACCAATGTATGCGTTGTTGAAATCGGCATACCTGTTGAAGATGCTACAACAATGGTCATAGATGCAGCTAACTCAGCAGCAAAACCTCGAGAAGGAGTTAAATGTGTAATCTTCTTTCCAACTGTTGCCATGACTTTTCTTCCATAAGTTGCCAGTCCTATCACAATACCGACCCCTCCAACAAATAAAATCCATACTGGAAGTGCTGACTTACCAGCTATGGCTCCAGTCTGCGCAGTTGAAACCACTGCTGCCAAAGGTCCTACAGCATTTGCCACATCATTTGATCCATGAGCAAAAGCTAAACCACTGGCCGTAATTACCATTAATACTGCAAAAACCCTTTCAACTGTGTGGAAATGAAATTCTTCTTCTTTTTCAGGGTCGGGTTTAATCTTTGATATAAAGATGGCTCCAATAAGCGCAATAACTATACCAATCAGAGCAGCATATAAATAAGCATCAGCAGTTTCAATTTTTACATCGGTAACATGTTTTAAACCTTTTTTAATGGTTAATAAAGTCAAGAAAAAAGCCGTCATAAATATATAGACAGGCACATATCTTTTGGCTTTTTGCAAGGGATTATCAGCGCGAAGAATTAATACTTGTACACTTTGAAACAATAAAAAAGCCATAATGCCTGAAGTCAAAGGCGATACAACCCAACTCATTACAATGCTGCCCACTTTGCTCCAATTTACAGCATCCATCCCAATTCCAACAGCTGCAAAACCTACTACTGCACCAACAATTGAATGGGTAGTTGAAACAGGCCATCCTTTTCTTGATGCAACCGTTAACCATATAGCAGCTGCTAATAATGATGCCAACATACCGAACACTAACAATTCAGGGCTATTAACAATTGATCCAGTATCAACAATGCCTTTACGTATGGTTGAAGTTACTTCACCACCTGCCAACACTGCACCACCAAATTCAAAAACAGCAGCGATTAGTATGGCAGTTTTAACAGTAATTGCCTTTGACCCAACTGATGTGGCCATGGCATTTGCCACGTCATTTGCACCAATTCCCCAAGCCATATACAGGCCAAAAATAGCCGCAAGGGCGATATAAATAGTTTGATATTCCACTTTAAAATCCTCTAGTTTATTTTATTATTTTGCCAGTAACAGTTCTAATCTTCGACCAACACGTTCTGATATATCTGCTATACCACCCACTTTATCAATGAGTTTATAGAGGAACATCACGTAAATAGGATCTAAATCTTTTTCAATTTTAAACAACGACTGTTGTAATAAATCCTCTTTTTCATCAGTTTTGGTTTCTATATTATCTAAACTATCAATTAATTCTTGTACTAACTTAACTTCTGCTCCACGGAAACCCGTCTCATAGAGCTCATCAAGCTCATGTACACTTTTCTTGGCAAAATTAGCGGCATCAACACACAACAATACAAAGTTATAAAAATCATCGTACATGCCTTCTGGTAACTGGATGCTTCTTTGATTAATCATTCCAGCAACACTCTTTGCTGTATTGGCTATTTTGTCTTGAACCAAAACTAATTCTAATAAGTCTTGTCTCGGAACAGGCATAAATAAACTTTTAGGAAGATTCGATCGAATCTTAAGTTTTTCATTATCTGCTTTATTTTCTAACTCTCTAATCTCTTCATTTATTGAAGCCACTTTGTCCCAATCATTTAGGTTAGCTGCTTCAACCATTGAAGGTAATAATGATGCACATTGACAGGCAATATCTATGTGCTCCTGAATAGGCTGTACTGGGGATTTTCCCAGCATATCTGAAATAATGTTTCCCACCATAACTCTCTCTACTGTGATAAAGCATTTATTTTAAACAATTAAACCAATTCGTCATACTTGTCATAATTATTTAATAAAAAACATTAAAATTTAAACCAATATGACAATTTTGTCACACAACTGTCATATTAATGTAACTCAATAACAGATCATATTTCATCACAAATAATATAGAGAGGTTAAATAAACCACTTTTCAGGTAGATTAGGTGGTTGGTAATTTTGTAGATACTCTAAAGCATCATTGACCGAATCACTAACATGATAGAGTACTCGGTACTGTTCTTTTGCAAATCCTTCTGAGTATATGTGTTCAAACATT
>Ga0316205_10003068_pt1 | contig 16243 bp, 13 predicted proteins | sample 3monthpyrite_MG_FD_204941 | JGI IMG/M metagenome (GOLD analysis project Ga0316205, IMG submission 204941) | Microbial mat bacterial communities from mineral coupon in-situ incubated in ocean water Damariscotta River, Maine, United States -... | ecosystem: Environmental > Aquatic > Marine >... | reverse complement strand
CCAATGGCGGTTACAGGTTCCTGGAAATTAAGTTTGTATTCCGCAAGGGCTGAACTCATGCCCCCCAGCAACAAACCTAATAGAACCAGGCCTTTTGTCATTATATTATTATGCTTAAACGACATGCCGTTCTAACTCCTCAGTCTAAGTTTTAGTTTTAAATCTTCCAAAAAATCTAATTTGTTAGCTTCCAATGCAACTACTTTGTGAATTCGACATGCCTATTTGCAGCATTCTCGAATAGTAATGGGCGATGATGCTACCGCATGCGACATAATGTCGCAATTAAATTTGGAGTTTTACCTCATAATCTGAGCTTATGTTAGATTATTAGCTAATCCTTATATTGATCTAATATTTATGATGTAATCAGCTTTATTATATATAAAAATCAGATAGTTATATATAAATTAATTCTTGATTGTATTACATAGGTATAAATTCATTTCATAGAAAACGTAAAAAATAGCATGATTTTAAGTGATATTTAATACCGGTATATATAATTTCACATCAATTAACTGTAAATCTATTGATTGATTGTAAAATCACATAGTTATTAATTACTTAAATATTAATAGCATCAAAATAACCCGATATCCGCTGCACATCAATTGACCTCTGATAAGGTATTTTCGCTAATAAAGGAGCTTTGATTCGCTGCTGAATCGCTTCAATATTCTCGTTTGAATTCAGCATATTTTCTTCAACAATGTTTGCAACCCAGCCCATGCAGTCGAGGCCTGATTGACATATCGCATCATACGTTAACATTGCATGATTAATTGCCCCCAAACGAACTCCAACAACCAGAACAACAGGCAAATTCAATTTAATCGCAAGGTCTGCTACTGTCTGTTTTTCATTTATCGGCACCTGCCAACCTCCTACACCTTCTACAATCACGTAATCCATACCGACTTCTAATTGTTTAAAGTTTTCAAGGATCACATCAAAATTAATACCTACCTCTAACTCCGCAGCGATTAAATGCGGTGCAACAGGTGGCTCAAATGCATAGGGGTTAACAAGATCATAGCTTTGAACAAAGGAACTGTTTTCGATTAATGCCTCAGCATCTTCATTACGCAAACCCTGCTCAGTTAGCTCACATCCTGATGCAATTGGCTTCATTCCCTGCGCCCTAAAACCCATTTGTTTTAATTTTTCTAACATGGCACAGCTGATAACCGTCTTACCGATGCCGGTATCTGTACCCGTTATGAATATACCTTTAGTCATAACGGACAGGTTAATAGTGCCGAGCGAAAGATACAAGACTTAGCTTATAACGTGAAAATGCACACGCATCTATCGCGTTGACCTGAATGAAACATTTTTGACTAATACGGGTTTTAGTCTAGAAAGTATTCGTGCCTCACGAAACAACCCTGATGCAGCACCATTAGCTTGTAATGAAATCGCATTATTAAAACTGGCAATTAAATCAATAGAAGCACCAGAAGATGTATCCAAGGCAGGTTTAGATGAAGTACACCAACTTGGCTGGAGTAAACGTGAAATTTTTGATGCTGTAGCACAAGTGACTAATAACCGAGTATTTAATTACATCTTACGCACATTCAATATTGAGTATCAGGGAGTCTTTGGATAATTAACAACATCATAATCAATACCATATAAAATCAAAGAGGCCAACAATAACGCTTGCCTCTTAATTTAAGTAACTTCTTACACACGACTAATCAAATTCAACATTCACTGATCCTGAATCAAACTTCGCCTGACCTTTCCATGCATGCCCATAAACCACTTCATAACTCGCTGGTAATTTAGCATTAGCATCACGCCATGTTTCGTATGCAGCCTGCATTTTTTTATAATCGCTTTTAGCCGTCAGGTGACGCGAACGATCTTGCAATGCATTAGTAGCACCTATGGCACGCAAATCAGTTACTAACGAATTGACACTCTCATATGTCAAGGTAAATGTTTCAACATCCATTACAGGCTCAGCCATTTTTGCATGAAGTAACATGTCACCTATATCATGCATATCCAGGAACGGGCTAACGTGCCCTTTTTCATCTACCTGCGCCCAGCTATATCGCAATTCTTTTAATGTATCAGGCCCAAAAGTTGTAAACATCAATAAACCGCCCGGCTTAAGCACTCTCATGAATTCAGACAATGTAGACTGAAGGTCATTACACCACTGTATAGTTAAACTGGAAAACAGCATATCCACACTGTTATCTGCGACAGGTAAATATTCAGCATCACCACATACTAACATTGGCGATTTGAAAAACCGTTTATACCAAGGCAAGCTATCACTTCTGTTTTGCAGCATACCCAATGATAAATCCAGTTCAATAATACTCGCTTGCTTGTAACGGTCTCTTAATCCTTGTGCCACAAAGCCTGTTCCCGCACCTACATCTAAAATAGTATTTGGCTGTAATGTTATAAAATCTAACCTTTCCAGCATGCGTTTCACTACTTCGCGTTGTAACACGGCAGCTTCATCATAAGTTGTTGCCGCACGATCAAATGAACGACGCACTTTTATTTTATCAAACATCAGCCAAAAACCTTTTTACGTAAGCCAATGTATCGCTCACATGAGACAAAAAAGGCACATGGCCTGCTTTAGAAATAACTTCTACTAAGCATTGCTTGTTGTTATAAAAATCTTTAACTGTTACTGGCACTAATTGATCCCGCTCACCCAATATGATAAGACAAGGAATTACCTCTACCAAAAACTCATCCCTAAGATCCGCATTCATTAAAATATCTAAACCTTGCTCCAATGCTTCACTATCTGGTTCACCGTAACTAAACACATTTTCACGCAGTTGCTTTAACGAGTTTTTCGATTGACCACCAGCTAATGTTTGCAGTGCAATAAACTGCCTTAATGTTTTTCGGTAGTCCTGCTCCAATACTTTTGCGAAATCTTTTAATACATCCACTTTCATCGCTGACGTCCATCGTGGCCGCTGAACGAAACAGGGGCTTGCCGCAATCAATGTCATTGATAATATTCTTTCAGGGGCTACTGCCGCCAGATGCATGAGTACACTACCGCCTAATGACCAACCGATATAATGTGCTTTTGCTGGCGCTTGTCGCAACAACTGCTGAACTGTTTCTACTAACAATAGTGAGCAGACCATTTTACTTTTGCCGTGCCCGGGCAAATCAATTCTTATTACCTGATAATTTTTTGTAAGCTCATCAGCAAACACACCCCAGCAATCGGAATGCATCCCCCATCCATGCAGCAACACTAATGGCTCACCTTCACCTTTAGTAACACTGTGTAAAACAGACTGAGCATTCATTCGGCTATTTTCTCCAGAGTGCCTAATAATTGCTGCACATGGCTCAACTCATGATCTGCATTAAAACTCACTCTTAAGCGTGCCGATCCTTCAGGTACTGTAGGCGGACGAATTGCAGGAATGTAAATATCATGTTGCCATAACGACTCACTCATTTTCAATGCCTTCTCACTGTCACCAACAATGATAGGCTGTATAGCTGTTTCTGAATCCAGCAGTTGCAAGCCAAGCTGCTTAGCACCCATGCGAAAGGCTGCAATTAATTCTTTTAACTTTTCTCGTCGCCATGACTCTTGTTGAACAAGTTTTAAACTAACACGACAAGCTTCTGCGACAGCAGGTGGTGATGCAGTTGTATAAACATACGAACGCGCACTATTAATTAATGTTTCTATCAGATCATCACTACCAGCAACAAATGCACCGAAAGTACCTAATGCTTTTCCTAATGTCGCCATTAACACCGGCACATCATCTATACCCAAACCCAACTGATCAAGTGACCCTCTTCCTTGGTCGCCTAATACACCAAAACCGTGTGCATCGTCCGCCATTAACCAGGCATTGTTTTGATTACATACTTCAGCTAATTGTTTTACAGAAGCAAGATCACCGTCCATACTAAAAACCGCATCTGTTGCGGCCAAACGATTAGTTGATTTTGATTTTTTTAATTTTATTTCAAGGTCACCAACATCATTATGATGATAGCGTTGCAAACGTGCACCACTTAATAAGCCCGCGTCAATGAGTGAGGCATGATTGAGCCTGTCCTCAAATACAGCATCACCTCGTGCCAGCAATGCCGACATCACACCCAGGTTGGCCATGTAGCCGCTTGAAAATAATAAAGCTCGCGGGCGTTGCACAAACTCAGCCAACTCTTCTTCTAATGCATGATGCGCGGCACTATGCCCATTAATTAAATGCGCCGCGCCACTCCCTGCTCCGTATTCATTGGCACCTTGTTGCATTGCTTTGATTACATCTGGGTGGTGCGACAATCCGAGGTAATCGTTACTACAAAAGGCGAGGCACTTTTTTCCATCAAGCACGACAGTTGCGCCTTGCTTACCCTCTTGTATATGACGCTTACGATATAAGCCAGATTGTCTACGCGCTTGTAAATAAGCGGACAGGTCTTTCATAAACCAGCTTACTGCAAGGAGTGAATACCCAGACGATCAAACAATTGTTTATCATGATCTGCTGCCGGGTTATCGGTCGTTAATAATCGTTCCCCATAAAACATGGAATTGGCACCTGCAAGAAAACATAATGCCTGACATTCATCAGTCATTTCAGTTCGTCCTGCTGATAAGCGCACCATGGATTTCGGCATAAGAATCCTGGCAACCGCAATGGTGCGCACAAAATCCAGCAAGTCAAGATCATCTACATTCGCTAAAGGTGTGCCTTCAACTTTCACCAACATATTTATAGGGACACTTTCGGGGTGTGCCGGCAGGTTGGCAAGCTGTTGTAACAATGATGCTCTGTCACGACTGGACTCACCCATGCCTACAATGCCTCCACTGCAAACATTCATTCCGGCATCTCTTACTCGTGCCAGGGTATCGAGCCTGTCTTGATATGTGCGCGTAGTGATTACTTCGCCATAATATTCTGGCGACGTATCAAGATTATGATTGTAATAATCCAGACCTTCTTCTTTTAAACGCTGAACCTGACTATCGTCCAGCATACCTAAGGTCATACATGTTTCCATACCTAACTTGCGCACTTCGCGTACCATATCTAAAACATGCACAAAATCTTTTTCTTTTGGACTACGCCATGCAGCACCCATACAAAATCGGCTCGCACCTTTGGCCTTAGCAGCTTGTGCTTGCTCAACCACTTCATCAAGTGCTATCAATCTTTCTCGTTCAAGGCCCGTTTTATTTCGCGCGCTTTGAGAACAATATCCACAATCTTCTGAACAACCACCGGTTTTAATACTTAACAATGTGCTGACCTGCACGGCATTGGGATCAAAATTTTCACGGTGAATAGTCTGAGCCTTGTATATCAAGTCATTAAATGGTGAATCAAATAATGCCGTGATTTCTTCTATGCTCCAATCGTGTCGGATATTTGTCATTAACTTATTTCCTGCGTTGTTCTTTCTATTTCAATATCTTGCCAATCATCCTTGCGGATTCGCCACAAATCCAGAATCGACCAAGGCACAATAATCAGTACTGCTGCAATCCAAATACCAAGATAATAATTCAAACTATCTTTGGGGATAAAAACAGCTGCCGCGACGATCATGCCTATCACACCATAAATACGATAGGCGGCCTGCTGTGTATATTCACCCACTTTTTCATTGGGATGATGTCGATTCATAGCATAAACCACCATAGATGCCGCCAACCACAGCAGCCCCACAGGCGGTAGCAAAACAGTCAGAATATTGCCGTAATTAAATAGCGCAGCAGCAAAACGACAAGATTTACCAGTCAATAAAACGGTCTCTGACAACTCTGTAACCTCGTCATCGCTATGATTCATAATAATGCCCTGATGGGTTACTATATTGTTGTGGATGCTGGCATGTTAACGCCCAAGCAAAATATGTCAACCAGAAGGGACTCACGATGGTTTACAAGTGGTTAAAAAATACACAAGCAAGGCTTTTCCCTTATTTCTGTTCACTATGCGGCGACAAGGCACAAGCTCACGTTGCGATTTGCAAAGAATGCCATAAGCAATTGAACTATTTGATAAATAGATGCCAGCAATGCGCATTACCCTTACCTGAATCTACTGAAATTAACATCTGCGGCCAATGTCAAAACCAACCACCCTATTTTGATCAAAGCTTCAGTCTGTATAACTATGATACACCTGTAAAACAGCTAATATCTGGACTGAAATTCCAGAAAAAACTCAACCTGGCTCGGCTTTTTGGGACATTATTAGGAGAGGCCATACAACAAACTAATCGACATGACCTACCAAACTGTATTGCGCCTGTACCATTATCAAATAAACGAATGAAAAACAGGGGATACAATCAATCCATCGAAATTGCACGCCCAGTCAGTAAACTACTGAGCATCCCTCTGTCTTGCAACTTATTTAAACGCGTGCGACATTCTCCCCCTCAAAGCAGCCTAAACCTCAAATCCAGACAAAAAAATGTATGCAACGCCTTCACTATCAACGAAAAAAGACTACCCAAACATATCGCCATTATTGATGATGTGATGACAACAGGCGCCACCAGTAATGAACTTGCAAGAATCCTCAAAAAAGAAGGCGTAGAAAAGGTAGAAATATGGAGTATTGCTCGAGCAATTCGTGATTAATACCAACATAGCGACTAAGCTAAAGAGTTGGATTTTGATGCCGATCTAGAACAATGCATACATTAACAATCTAGCGAGTGAAAATACCGTGAGCACACCTTCAAATGCACAAAATCCTGATCTGGACTGGAGCCAGATTCGTGAAACTATTCAAATGCTAAACCTGGCAGTCGCACAAATTGAAAACGCTATGCGTGAAGGTGACGACTCTGTGAATACACTCGCAGATTCCTTCACAAGCATGGTAGGCGACACAGAGGTAATTCGACTCGCATGTGAAGCGCTAGGAGACAGTAGTGACAAAGATACCATTCAGGAAAATTGTAACGACATCCAGACAAAAATGCAGTCAGCTATCATCGCTTTTCAATTTTACGACAAACTATCACAGCGTATCAGTCACGTATCTAACAGTTTGACTGCACTCTCCACACTCGTAGGCAATCCACAGCAACTATACAACCCATTTGAGTGGAAAGGACTACAAGAAAAAATTAAATCCAAGTACACCATCACTGAAGAACGAGAAATGTTTGATATGTTGTTAAACGGTTCGACTGTAGAAGAAGCATTACAGGCAACACTTGAAAAATCTAAACAACCTGTAGAAGATGATATTGAGTTGTTTTAAAAGATAAGAAAATAAACTCTCGCATTAATCAAACTTTTTCCACTATTACTTTTAATAACACCTTATGTAATTAAACATTCTTACTTGAAGCATAAGTGCCAGCTTAGATAACGAGTGCACCCTAAATGACCATGAACGCATTATTTTGGTGCGCAAAAACCCTGCCTATACAACCTATAAATAGCATCTAATTTATATCTTCCTGATCTGCAACACAAAAACCCTAGCGCATCTTATTTATATCCATTACAAATAATTGGTATAGAACATGCTTAGTAAATATATTAATTGAAAATTGAAATCTTTTTAAACCTTAAATAAATACACTCAGCTTAATACAAGTTGTACTAATTTATGCTGAACATTATTAAAAACACATTGAGGAACATGAAATGAACGTAAACGCATCGCGCCTACAAGCAGTAGAAAATATAACGAATCGGTCGGTACCTGTAGTTAAAAAAATTGAGTCACTAGAAGATATATGGGCGATCGATGTTTTTAATTTATCAAAAATGGAGAGCGTACTTTCCAAAAGCGCATATGAAAGCATTAAAGAAACCATACAAACCAACAGCGCCTTAGATTCAGAGGTGGCAGAGGAAGTCGCCACTGCAATGAAGGACTGGGCTCTTGAAAAAGGTGTGAAATTCTTTTCACACATTTTTTATCCCATGACTAATGCAACTGCAGAAAAACATGATGCATTTATCGTTACTGATTTTGATGGTGGCGCTATTTCAAAGTTTAACGGCAGTCTGCTAATCAAAGGTGAGCCTGATGGCTCATCTTTCCCTAACGGTGGAATTCGAGTCACTAATGCAGCACGTGGATATACTGCATGGGACCCAAGCAGCCCGGCATACATTATGCAAACGGAAAATGGCGCTACGTTGATGATTCCCTGTGTATTTGCCTCATGGACAGGCGAAGCATTAGATAAGAAAATACCATTACTCCGTTCTAACGCTGCAATGAACACGTCCGCTCAAAAAGTTCTTTCACTCATGGGTGAAAGTGAAATTGCACCACTAAACTCAAGCTGTGGTGCAGAACAAGAATATTTCCTGGTTGACGCAAAATTCGCTAATGCAAGACCAGACCTGCTATTGGCTGGCCGTACACTATTCGGCGCGCCATCTGCAAAAGGCCAGGAATTTGATGATCATTACTTTGGCGCAATACCTTCGCGAGTGCAGGTTTATATGCAAGATGCAGAAGACCAATTGTATCGTTTGGGTATTCCAGCAAAAACTCATCATAATGAAGTAGCCCCTGGTCAGTTTGAAATCGCACCTTATTTTGAAGCCGCCAACGTTGCAGCAGACCATCAACAACTATTAATGACAGTCTTACAGAACACCGCCAAAGCACACGGTTTTATTTGTTTAATGCATGAAAAACCATTCGCAGGTGTTAATGGCTCAGGTAAGCATGTTAACTGGTCTGTTGGTAATTCAACACAAGGTAATTTACTTGATCCTGGTGATACACCTGAAGAAAACCTCAATTTCTTGTTGTTCTGTGGTGCCGTAATTCGCGGTGTACATATGTATGGGCCGTTACTACGCGCAGTTATCGCTTCTGCGAGTAACGATCACCGTCTTGGCGCTAACGAAGCACCACCAGCAATTCTGTCGGTATATCTTGGTAATCAATTAGAGACCATATTTGAAGATATTAAAAATGGAAAATTAGCTCCAACAGATGACGGTGGCATAATGGACTTAGGGCTATCGCAAATCATTAACTTCAAGCGTGATTCTGGTGACAGAAACCGCACATCACCCTTTGCGTTCACAGGCAATCGATTTGAATTCCGTGCTGTTGGATCGTCACAGTCTGTTTCAGGTCCATTGATTGCAATGAATACAATGCTAGCTGATTCACTCGACTGGATTGCTGAAAAACTTGACGCTGAGTTAAATAGCGGCACAGAAAAAGCAGCTGCTGTTATCAGCGTATTGAAGGAATTATTATCATTGCATGGCAGTGCAATATTTGGTGGGGATGGGTACTCTTCTGAATGGCATGAAATGGCTGTTAAAGAACGAGGGCTGAAAAACTTACCAACAACTGCAGATGCACTTCCTTTCCTCCAGGATGACACGATAGTTAAATTATTTGAATCCACTGGTGTTTTAACTCCAGTAGAACTTGAAAGCCGTTACGAGGTTTATGCGGAACAATACTTACTATCGATTGAAGTGGAGGCGAAGTTGGTTGTCAATATGGCAAAGACATTAATTTATCCTGCAGCAATCAGCTATCTTTCTGATCTGGCTGAAGCCGGCACTGGCATGCAAACCCTTGGAATCACATTGGATGATGCTACTGCTAAAATCGTTGCAGCTGAAGCCAATGCCATGATGCTAGCCGTAGTAGAATTGAGTGAAGCAATGGATAAAGAAGACTTCAGTTCAACCGAGGAGCACATGCAATATGCAGCCAATACCATACGCGGCTTGATGGATATAGTACGTGCGCATGCTGATACATTGGAAGGTGAAGTATCGGATGTATTATGGCCACTGCCTAAGTATCAGGAAATGTTGTTTATTAAATAAGTATAATGAGTCAGAGAGCAATTAACTTTAAATTAAAAAATTGCTCTCTGATTCTGTTTTACTTTTTAGTTCTGATACATAACATAGCCTACAAATAATAACTGCTTTTTCGATAGCTAATAATGCTATAAGTTCATCTTAAATATAAAACATAGAAGAATTATTAATTAGCTATATGACTATAGCGTAATCACTTGATCCGGCATATTTCCTGAAAGCGCGCCATATAAGTTTGGGAAACAACCGATAGTAGCTCCATCTACCAACATGCCGTCAATTTCTCTCTCATAAGCACACTGATCACACGCCATTAATAACATACCTGATTGAGCAGAAACTTTTGCAAGACGCTCACCAATAGGGTTGTCTTTTTGCAGTACATACGCATTATCTTCAAAGAAAAACATGCCGACAACTTCAACGCCATGAGTATCCTGTTCTAATTGTGGCAGAATCATTTTACCCAGCTTGTATGAAACCGAATGACCCTGTGTAGAAAAAATATAAGCAACTTTCATTCTTTACTTCTCCTTTATTTATAGTTAATTAATTACAGATATTGCTTTTAAATTAAAATGTAATCTTATGTAGTCACTGGTATATTTTGCAATACATTTCCTACTTGCTTGTATATCCAGAATATTTAACTCCAGACAAATATGCCATTTCGCGATGCCAGGTTGCAAGGTCGTTATTATTAAATTTATTAAGTGAATCATGCCCACAAGCACGCGCCATGACCTTCATTAGCTCTACTGAAGCAGTGAAAAAGTTATGCAGCTGAAGAGCAGATTTATCTACATTAAGTTTTCGGCGTAAATCTTCTTTTTGCGTTGCAATACCAGCAGGGCAATTATTGGTGTTACACATCCTTGCAGCAACACAGCCAATTGCTTGCATCGCACTATTTGAAATTGCAATTCCATCAGCACCTAATGCCATTGCTTTTACAAAATCAATAGGGACGCGTAACCCACCCGTTATAATTAACGTCACTCGTCCACTAGCATTTTGATCATCTAAATATCGGCGAGCTCGCGCGAGCGCAGGAATAGTTGGTACGCTAATATGATTCCTGAATATCTCGGGTGCTGCACCCGTACCGCCACCGCGCCCATCTAAAATAATGTAATCCGCACCTGCGTCTAGTGCAAATTGAATATCGTTTTCAATATGATTTGCACTGAGTTTAAAACCAATCGGGATCCCACCCGTGAGCTCTCTAATATGATCTGAAAATATTTTATAATCATCTGCCGAGGAAAGATCTTTAAAAGTAGGTGGTGAAACAGCAGGTTGCCCTTCAGGTATTCCTCTAACCTGCGATATCTTACCTTTGTTTTTGTTACCAGGAAGATGACCTCCAGTGCCTGTTTTCGCACCTTGACCACCCTTAAAATGAAATGCTTGAACTTTGCTCAACAGCTCTTCTTTGTAACCAAATTTCGCACTAGCGAGCTCATAAAAATATCGTGAATTTTCTGCTTGCTCCTCAGGCAACATACCGCCTTCGCCCGAACAAATACCTGTACCTGATAATTCAGCACCTCTGGCTAAAGCGACTTTTGCTTCTTCAGATAAAGCACCAAAACTCATATCTGAAACAAATAACGGAATCTTTAGCGTTAAAGGTTTATTTGCTCCAGGGCCAATAATAAGCTCAGTTGACACACTGCGATCTTCCATCAAGGGTTTAGCTGCCATCTGAGCTACAATCACCTGAAGGTCATCCCAGTGCGGCAGCTCATGACGAGGGACTCCCATTGAGGTCATTGGCCCATGGTGACCCATCTTTGATAAGCCTTCTTTAGCTAATTGATGAATAAATTCAACAGTTGGCTCTTCTTTTGTAGCAACCGCTACAAGCGCATCTGATTTCTCTGAAGTTAGCCCTGGGCCTTCTTTACCGATTTCTTTATCGCTAAACTGCTTATGAGTTCCATCGCAATAAGGCCTATTACCACTATGCTTGCATGCACACAAATACGCATCACCATCTTCCTCAGCGACAATAACCTGTGGCGTAAAAGTTGTTCCGGCGTGTGAGCCATCACAAAACGGTTGACTTTTAGATCGACCACATGTGCAAAAGTAATAATCTTCGCTTTTTGTCAAACTCACTTTTATGGGTTTATTATCAGCGACAATCGGATTATTCATCATTTAATCCTTATAGCATTCAGTAAGCCATTTGATATTGTAGTCCACCAGTCTTTCCTTATTCTCCCTTCTTCCCATTTATCTCCCATACTAACGATAACGCCAGCTTTAATTCGCTCACTTTCAGGCATCCCTCTGTTGTAAAACCAGAAAGCCGGTTTTTCATTGGCATTTTTTTTGGGTAAATAGATCCCGCCAGAAATTTTCATCTGTATAACACAATTTTTCGGCCCCTCATAAAAAATGCCATTTCCATCTTCAAACTTCGAAACATAACGGCCTTTTATTAAACCCGACATTCTTTCACTTGTTGAGCCGAATGCATTCGTAATTATCATTGGTTCAGCCACATCTTCTTTGAGCGTGAATTCTGTAATTTTTACAGGCTTGGATAAGCTTTCACGATGAACACCAGACGTAGTTGCACACCCAGCTACTAAAATAAAAATTAACACATAAATTGAACTTTTAAACATACCCTTTCCTTTTTATTTTATTAGTTTCTCTGGCTTACCAAGATAAAACCCTTGCGCATAATCCACACCAATCTCGTTCAAGATATCAAGCACCTCAGCAGAGTCAACCCATTCTGCGATCGTTTTAATGCCAATGGCATGGCCTACCTGGTTAATAGATTCAACGATTGAGCGATTCAATGGATCTTTTAAAATACCTGACACAAAACTACCATCTATTTTAATATAATCAACGGGTAAATTTCTTAAATAAGCATAAGAACTTAATCCTGCACCGAAATCATCTAAAGAAAACTGAAAGCCGAGTGCTTTAAGTTTTGAAATAAAATGTATCGCTGTTGCCATATTAGTGATTGCAGCTGTTTCTGTTATCTCAAAACAAATCATACTAGGCGAGATCGAATGCTCTTCTAACAGCAAATTGACATAATCAATAAATGAATTATCACTTAACGTGGTACCTGAAAGATTTAACGAAAACGTCGTATTTGTCTCATTAGGTAATTGCTTTATATATAAGAATGCATTTCTCATTACCCACCGATCAATGGATGGCATTAAATTATATCTTTCTGCGGCACCGATAAATGCAAAAGGCAACTTTAATTCGTCGTCTACACCCCTCATCCGGATAAGAATCTCATAGTGCTTGCTTCGGTCACCATCTGCATAGATCGGAATAATTGGCTGGCAAAAAAGTTCAAACCGGTTGTCGTCTAGCGCTAAAGTAATCTCAGAAACAACCTGCATTTCACCATAGCGCTGTGTAACTTCAAAGTCATCGTCCTCGTAAACATGAATACGGTTTCTTCCCTGTTCTTTTGCAATATAGCATGAAGAATCAGCAGCACTCAGTGCTTCGTTAATCGATACCGTCTTTTTATTTATTGAAACCAAACCGATACTAACGCCAAGCTCGAATACCTTTTCCTCCCAACTAAATCGAAATCGCTTAACCACACTAAGAATATTTTTAGTTATTGAAATTGCTTTACTCATAGGGCAATCATATAAAAGTAACCCGAATTCATCACCACCAAGTCTACCCAACGTATCTGAATCACGAACGGCAGCATTCAGTTGTTCCGTTAATTGCTTTAATAATTCGTCGCCCGCAATATGGCCACAAGTATCATTGACAATTTTAAATTGATCCAAATCCATATAGCACAACACATGCTTATGCCCTTCCATTCTAGATACATTTAAGGCGGACTCTAATCTGCTTTCAAACTCTCTACGGTTAATTAAGTCAGTCAATGGATCATGTGTTGCCTGATAGGACATTGTGTATGCCAACCCATGTAACTCTTCTTCAGTCCTCATGCGCACCAGCTCGATAGAAATTCGAGTCGCATAGATATCTAAAATTGGCTTCGCCCAGTCTTCAAGGTCTAACGGCTCAGTGTCAAATACTGAAACCAAACCAAAAACCTCACCATTTGGCAATATTAATGGCGCCCCAAAATAACTTTCAATACCCATGTCGATAAGCAACTTGTCTTTAGGGTATCGCTTACAAACATCTTTAGATATAAATTCCGACTTAACGTCTAAGACATTTTCACAAGGTGTCCCTGCAAGTTCATACTCAAAATTATCTATAATCTCACCTTCACGCCACACCAAGAAAGTTTTTATACTCGATTTATCTACGCCGTTAATCAATCCTATAAAAATATATCGCGTATGATAAAAATTAGCTAAATTTAATAAGCATTCTTTAAAAAATGTATCAGCAGTCGATACTGCTGAGCTTTGTTTTGCCAAAGTTGATATGACCATTTCGACACGCTTACGTTCTGTTACATCAGTATATGAACCCAATATACCTAACAACTCTCCTTCTCTGCTTTTTAAAGGTATTTTGCTAGTCTCTAAGTAAATAGTTTCCCCATTACTTTTAATCTGTGATTCTTCGAAATTCAATTTTGGCACACCACTTTTCATAATAGATATGTCATCTTGTCGAAAATGATCAGCATTCTCTTTGGTAAAAAAATCATAATCATTTTTACCTATTAGTTCGTCGGCAGAATCAAGCCCTGCATCCTTAGCCACCAATTGGTTGCACCCAAGAAAATTTCCTTGCAAATCCTTCCAAAAAACACGTACGGGTATGGTTTCAATTACTTGCGTAAGCATTGCTTGAGATTCCATTATTTTATTTTCTGAATTTATTCTTTCAGATATGTCACGTGCAATAATTGAATAATACTCATTCTCACCCTTTTCAGACTTATGCACTAATGCAGCCACAATTGTAGGAATTAATTCTCCATTACGATTCTGGAATTCTATCTCTCCTTGCCAGCGTCCTTTCTTATTTAAATCAGGTATGACTTCAGAAAGCACTCTATTTGCTTCTGTTGCAGTATGGTAGTCAGGTATACTCGTCATTGTTACATCTTCGCCTTCAGAAAAATGCATCATATTTTTCCCAGCATCATTCAAATAAAGCACTTTTCCTTCCATATCCGTCATTGCAACCATATCGGTTGTTGTTCCTACTATATCCATCAGCTGTTTATTCAATTTTTTATCTTGTTTGCGCTGCATAATATTGCGTGCGCTCACTGTAAAACCTATAACCTTATCATTATGCTTTACTGCACCAATTCGACTATCGTATGTTATCGGCCCATTAGCACTCATATATGAGATTTCAAACTGTCCCGACTCACCAGTTTTGTAAACCTTGTCGTATTGATTTCGTAGCATGTGTAAATCGTCAGAATGTACAAATTCATACACCGTACGACCCACCACATCTTCAACTGAAGTATCTGGCGACGTATGATTAATAAAAAGTATTTTTCCTTCTGTATCAAGCAGCATTATATGATCAGGCGTGTTTTCAGCCAATGAACGCCAAATCGAATTCCGATACAAATTATGATTATTTATACTTAGCAGTTCTTTTGTTTCGATCTGCTCCCCTTCAGACAACGCTTCCTGCGCATAATGTAATATCAGTTTGGTTCGATCGTATTCTTCTACGACAATGGAAAGGGTAATTGTTGTTAGCGACATTACAGCGATGAATGCCTGTAGAATAACAACTGAATCGTTCGCGTTTGCTTGAACAAATGGCCCATAACCATTTGCTGTTCCCATTATTGCTATAATACTAGCTAAAAAAGTTAGTATACTTACACCCTGAATACCGTAGCGGTATGAAGATATAACAAATATTGGTATTAGACATACACCAACAAGTATTCTTAAAAAATCAGACGATATAAAATCACTAAATGCCATTAAGCATAAAAGCACCGTAACAATAAATAAAAGTACAGCTTCAAAAACTTTTCTCTTACTCCAGGCAGTATAATTTGCACATATCCAACTTAGCAGTAACGGAGCAATGATTAGTGCACCTACAGCATCACCCGCCCACCAAATACTCCAAACCAACCAATAATCACCCCAGCTTACACCAGAATAAAAGACTAAACTTAAAACACCTATTGTTGCACTAACTGTTGTAGCTACGACACAAGCCGTGATCACAAACTTAAAATAGTCTTTTACACGCGCAAAAGGATAAACAGTACCCGTTAACTTTATCACTAGATAACTGGCTGCAAGTGCTTCGAGTGTATTACCTACTGCTATTAAAGCTGCTGGCAATAGGCCAAGTGATGTTGATGTTGCAACAAAAAATGCACCAACAAGTATTGCCGGCCAAATACGAAACCCCGCATAAAGAATTGCTGCAATAGCTATACCTGTTGGAGGCCAAACCGGCGTAACATTCTTCTGCACCAGAGCAAGA
>Ga0316205_10003067_pt1 | contig 16247 bp, 15 predicted proteins | sample 3monthpyrite_MG_FD_204941 | JGI IMG/M metagenome (GOLD analysis project Ga0316205, IMG submission 204941) | Microbial mat bacterial communities from mineral coupon in-situ incubated in ocean water Damariscotta River, Maine, United States -... | ecosystem: Environmental > Aquatic > Marine >... | reverse complement strand
CTTTGCCATCACGGGTTGCGGTTTGCTCAAGCTGGCCACAATCTAAACGATCGCCAATGCCACAGCCTTTACAAATATAGGCACCCATTAATAATTCGTCTGCCACTGTTTAGCCCTCCGATCCTGCTACGCGATTAACAACCTGAATAGCTTTTAACGCACAAGCTGTTGCACTTTGAACCGCACGGTTCACATCCAGCGCATCAGATGCACAACCCGCAGCGAAGATTCCGCCGTTGGTGCCATCGTTTTCAATATAGCCATGCTCATTAACACTCACATCACCGGGTAATGTAGAAACGTCAACGCTTGGCTCCATACCGACGGCTAACACAACCAGCTCATGCTCAGTGGCATAACGGTTATAACCTTCGGTATCCACACCTTGCAGCGTGGGGTTGTCATTTTCGCCTAAAGTAATGTTGGCCACTTTAGATTTAATGAACGATACATTTTCATCGGCCTGCACGTTTTTGTAGAAATCTTCAAAACGGTCAATCGCGCGAATGTCGATGTAATAAATAGTTGATTTAGCACCCGCGTCTGATGCATAAGTCGTTTGCTTTAAGCTCGCCATGCAGCAAATGCGTGAGCAATGCTTTAAGTAGTTACGGTCACGTGAGCCGGCACACTGAATGAAAGCAATGTCTTTGGCTTCTTTGCCATCGGATGGACGTAGAATTTTGCCACCGGTTGGGCCGGTTGGATCATTCATGCGTTCAAACTCAACCGAAGTAATCACATTCGGGTAACGATCATAACCGTAAGGCTGAATCTTATTTGCATCGAATGGACGCCAGCCGGTTGCGTAAACGACTGCACCGATTTTTAACTCAACGGTTTCTTCCGCCATTTCTAAATCAATCGCATCAACCGGGCAAGCCTCTTTTGCTTTTGTTGCATCGTCGGTGCCGATCATTGCCGGGTCTATAACATAACGCTCGGGCAATGCCATGCGATGTGGCAAGTAAGCGCCTTTGTGCTTGCTTAAACCGTAGTTATATTCATCATCAAATTCAGATTCTACTGCTTCACCACAAGCGCCACAGGCCGTGCACTTATCGTTAACATAGCGTGGGCTGATTTTAACCGTCGCTGTGTAGTTGCCTTCTTCACCGGTCAGTGTTTCAACTTCTGACATAGTTAAGATAGTGATGTTAGGGTTCATCTTGGTACGGCGCTGGTTAATTTCCAGGCCACAAGTCGGGAAGCAAAGTTTTGGGAAGTACTTATAAAGCTGAGTGATTCGACCACCCACATAAGCACGCTTTTCCACAAGTATAACTTGCTTGCCAGCTTCAGCAGCTTCAAGTGCAGTGGTCATACCACTTACACCGCCACCTACTACCAGGATAGTCTCATTAGTTGCGACTACATCCGTCATTGATATTCCTCCGAAGCGGATAGGTTATTTAAATCAGTTAACGCGAATGGTTTGCGTTTAAAAATTTATTATTCTACGAGCCAGCATAGCGCGGCCGTAGTCTATTTTTATGGCTTGTAAAGATACTCCTATAAATAGAAATTCTCTAGATAAATCAGATGGTTTTGAATCGAAGTTTCCGATGCGCTAATAGAAAAGATTTATACGGATAAGATTTTTTGATCTTAATCAAAGAATATTAGTTTTGACTAATGGATTTATTTGGGAATGCGAATTGTTTGCGTTTAGTTTTGAGCCTGAAAGAAAAAGACAACGCGAATACACGCAAAGATTACGCAAATGGCCGCAATTAAAATAGATAACGTATTTAGCCAGAAGTCACAGAAAAATATTTGCGTTTTTATTCGCGGTCATTTTCGTGTATTCGCGTTGTCTTTTTCTTTTCAATCACGTACTTTTATTATCAATCAGCCTTTTAAAAAGTAGTCATATTTGTTAGATACTTACCCTTATAATATCCCTCGTCATTCCAGCACGCTTCTAACTGGAATCCAGCAGCTTAAGTTAAAAATTCACAGGAAATTTCATGCTAAAAACCAATACAAATGCCCCCAACTTTAATACAACCAATCAAAACAATAATGCGGTAAATTTAACTGATTTTAAAAATAAAAAAAATATCATACTGTATTTTTACCCAAAAGATGACACACCCGGCTGCACCATCGAAGCAAACCAGTTCACTGATTTAGTTGATGATTTCACAAAACACGACACGATTATTTTAGGTGTGAGCAAAGACGATGCAAAGTCACATCAGGCGTTTATAAACAAGTTTAATTTAAAAATAGATTTACTCGCCGACATCGATGGCAGCTTATGTGAGGCTTATGGCGTGTGGCAGGAAAAAGAAAAGAATGGCGTTAAAAAAATGGGCATTGTGCGTTCGACTTTTATTATTGATAAATCAGGAACATTAGTTGATGTGGAATATGGCGTTGCTGCTGAAGGTCATGCTGCTCTGGTTTTAGAAAAAATCAAAGCACTGTAAGCAGGCAAGCTTGCTTTTCACAATCTATAAAAAAGGGCACGATATAATCGCGCCCTTTTTTATTACAAATTAACCGCAAACTTATTGAATGGGGTCATGTACTGCAATAGTGCAATTTGATACGCCTTTACCGTTAAACGCTTCATCAAATGTAAATGTACCGTTTAAGCAAAGTGTACCGACTTTATTTGCATAAGAACCTGCACCACTGATTTCACGAACGCCAGCACAACCTGCCATGCGTAAAGCCATTGTGCCTGTTAATGCTGGATTTTCAACAGGACCCAACTGTGGAAATGCACGACCAGTTAATGCTTCTTCAAACTTAAAAGTCGAGCCGTTAACGGTTAATCTAAAGTCATCCATCATTGTCCATGGCATTGTTTCTGGTAATACGCTCCAGTCACCTACCAGACCAAAAAAGCTAACATCGAATAATGCAGTTGCACTAATTTCGCCTACATCTTTAAATGAACCTAATGTTTCACCTGTTGAGCCATCTGTCATAGTTGCATAAACAGTACCCGCAATCGGGTATAAAATGCTTACATTATCAGGATTGGTTGGGTCACCGCTTACATTACCATTTGAATCCATAAAACCACCAATCGCGCCGTCAACTTCTGAAATGGTATTTTCAATTGTTAAATTAGCTGAGTTAGGGTTATACAATTTTTTAAATGCATAAACTGAAGTAGCTGCCAGTAAAGTTGTTGCTAAAACAGCAACTGTTATTATTTTCTTATTCATGAATTTTTCCTGCTTAAAAAGTTTTATTATTAAAATTAAAGACAACCAGAAGTACTAACACCCCACTGAGATTCGATGTTTTATATTTAATTTCTCCCTGAAAAACATCGAATAACAAAGAGTATTAAGCTAAACACCAGTTATCTAAATTGCGGATACTACTTTCATTTTTTTAAAAGTGAATTAAGTTTTTAAAGTATTTTTTCATCCCAATAAACAGACCGAATTTGTCTGTATCAAAAGTCACGCATAAAAAAAATATATTGTCTATTATTCAAAAAAAAGCTATTTTTCGATCTTGATTTTCTGTATTAAATTTGCATAGCGTATTTTTGTAAAAACAGAAATTAAATTTTTAGACCACATCTAAATTTACTAGTAATCAATAAAGCACTAATAAACAATATTCTTTATCTTTACTTAAGATGTCTCTTTTTGTACTTTTGCACCAAAACAGCAATTAAGCGCTTCTTTTTAGTGCAAGGCAGTTTTAAGTGCTCCATCAAGATAATCTCCATACAAAAATTTTCACTCTCTATTTCAACAAGTTACATATCTTTAAAATAAAATCACAAATAACAGGTACGGTTATTGCTTTATTAAATTTATCCTCCCCCAGGTCATAGCATCGCAGAGTCATCTGGCTTGCCTCTGTGCGCATAATAAAAATATAAACAATATAACTGGGGACCAATATGACTCTTCCGCACAATTTTTATTGCTTGCTAAAAACAGCGCTCATCGCACTGGCACTATTCACATTTTCATCAAGCGGCTTACTCGCCGCCAACTCATCCAATAAAAAAGATGAACCGGTTGAAGTTTTAAAAGGCTTTGATCACTTATCAAAAGAAAGTGCACAGTGTGTCTCCTGTCATCGTGAAAAAACCCCGGGCATTTACCAGATGTGGGGCGACTCTAAACATTACCGCGCCAATGTCGGCTGCTACGAATGCCATAAAGCTAACAAGTCTGATAAAGATGCGATTAAACACAAAGACCAGGTTATCTCGGTGATTGTTTCACCAAAAGACTGCAGCAGCTGCCATGAAAAAGAAGTTAAGGAATTTGATAAATCACACCACGCAACGGCGGGCAATATTTTAGGCTCACTGGACAATGTGTTAGCTGATGTAGTTGAAGGTGCACCCACATTGCACGGCACTTCGCCGGTTGTCACCATGGGCTGCATGGGTTGCCACGGTTCAATTGTGCGAGTTGAATCTGACGGTTCTTTAAACCCGGCGAGCTGGCCCAATACCGGCATTGGCCGAATCAATCCGGACGGCTCAAAAGGTGCTTGCTCTGCCTGTCACCTGCGGCATAATTTTTCGGCCGAACAGGCACGTCACCCGGATAACTGTGGACGCTGTCACCTCGGCCCGGATCATCCGCAAAAAGAAATTTACGAAGAATCTGTTCATGGTGTGGCCTTCCGCGCCAATATCGACAAGATGAATATGGGCTCATCTAAATGGATCGCCGGTGAAGATTATAACGCTGCACCCACCTGTGCCACCTGCCACATGTCTGCCACCAAAGACCTGCCGGTTAATCACGATATCGGCAGCCGAATCTCCTGGAATTTACGCGCACCTGTTTCATTTAAGATTGATGAAAAAGCCATTAAGGCCGGCAAAAAAGTGAAACCCTGGTTAGAGCGCCGTAAAGATATGAAGAGTGTTTGCAGCTCCTGTCATGGTCGCAACACGGTGGATAATTTCTATGAACAGTTCGATGCATTTGTAAATCTGTTTAATGACAAGTTTGCAATTCCATCAAAGCAACTCATTACACTCATTAAAAAAGAAGGCCTGATTGATAAAACTAAATTCAATGATGAAATTGAATGGACATACTTTTATTTATGGCATCACGAAGGTCGCCGGGCTCGTCACGGTGCGGCGATGCTGGCACCGGATTATGTACACTGGGAAGGCATGTTTGAAATTGCTCACCGCTTCTATTTTGAAATGGTGCCACAAATAAAAGAGCTGATTAAAGAAGCTCGCGAACACGGCAATAAAAAAGGTGCCGATAAAGTGCAGGCAAAGCTGGATAAGATTTTAAATTCAGAAATGCATCGCTGGTTCCTGGGTAAAAAACCGCCTAAAGCCTGGACACCGAAAGACAGTGATAATCACGGCTTTAAAACCAGCAAAAAATAAAACTCACCTTTAATAACAACATGACATTAATTCTGCAAATTAATCTGCAAAATTAATGTCATGCCCTGTTTACATCTAAAAAATAACAATTTATAAAAAGTTGTCGCATGATTAAAAAAATAATTTTACGTTCATTGTTAGTCTTATTCTTCGCACTTTTAAATGCAGTAGTTCATGCCGTTGTTCTGGAAACTCAACCAAGCACCGATGTTTCAGATAAACAGTGTTTAGAATGTCACGGCATAAAAGGCTATTCCGCAATTGTTGAAAAAGACGGCATACGAAAAAAACGTGCGATTGATGTTAACCACAAAGCCATGCAGGAAAGCCTGCACGCTAAACTCGAATGCGTAGAGTGTCATCTTGACATTAAAGAACTACCCCATAAAAAAGAAAAACTAAAAGTAGTAAACTGTGTTAGCTGCCACGAAAAACTTGACCCGCTATTATTCCCCGAAAAAGCAAGAGCAAAAGGTCGCGCAGCAAGTAGACGCGCCAATAAAATTCCGTTAGTGGTTACCAGTACAAAAGATTATCGCCTGTCGATTCATGGCGACCCGAGCAAGGAAAACAACGCCAGTTGCAGCACCTGCCACAGTGCACATTATGTTTTCCCATCCAACGACCCGCGGGCGTTAAATTATCGTGAAAACTCGCCACAAATGTGTGGCGAGTGTCATCAGAAGGCATTAAAAAATTATCAGAAATCAGTTCACGGCGCGTCCATAAAAACACCCTGGAAAGGAGACAGTGCAACCTGCACCGACTGCCACTCCTCACATGAAATATCAGATGCAAAAAGTTTAGGTGCTCACCGTGTAGTTACAAAAAACTGTGGCGACTGCCATGAAAAAGAAGTGCGTAGTTATATGCTAACAACACACGGTCAGCTGGCCTGGTTAGGTGATGAGAACGTTGCCCGCTGTATTGACTGCCACAGCGGACACAACACCCATAAAGTTGATGACCCCCTGTCTAAAGTTTCAACACAAAACCGCCTTCAAACCTGCAAAGAATGCCATAAAGATGCGGGGGATAAAATTGTGCAATACCACCCCCATGGCAACACCACTGATTTTGAGAAATACCCTTCCATGTATGTCGTTGGCAAATTTATGGTGTGGGTGGTGATACTGGTATTAATCTTCTTTTATAGCCACTCTATACTCTGGTTTATACGTGAATATAAAGAACGTAATATTATCTGGTATACCGAAAATTCAATGTCTATTCCAGTGCACGAAAAAACTCAAAAGTTTGATAGTGGCACCCACTTTCAACGTTTCAATATCTGGTGGCGATTAAATCACTGGGCACTGGCACTTTCGGTTATGACGCTCACCTTAACCGGTATGGCGGTTATGTATCCGGACACTGACTGGGCAGTCAGTGTAATAAACAGCGTTGGTGGCCCCAATGCCTTTGGCATTATTCATCGCATTGCCGGTGTGATTTTTCTGGGTTCAGTTTTCGGGCATGGCATCGTCGTTTTAAATCACGTATTAAAAGACAAAGATTTTAAATGGTTTGGTCCGGATTCATTATTACCACGCTGGAAAGACTGGGACGACATGAAAGGCATGTTCCGCTGGTTCTTCGGTAAAGATAAACAACCACAACTCGATCGTTGGACCTACTGGGAAAAATTTGATTACTGGGCGGTTTACTGGGGCGCTTTTGTAATTGGTTTATCCGGCATCGTTTTATGGGCCTCACCTGTGCTGCTTAAATTTTTACCCGGCTGGAGTTTTAATGTCGCAACGATTGCCCACGGTGTTGAAGCATTTCTGGCAGTGGCGACATTATTTGTAGTGCACTTTTTTAACAATCATTTCCGCCCGGAAAAATTCCCGTTAGATACGGTCATGTTTTGCGGTAGCTGGGATTTGGAAGAATTCAAACACGAACGCCCATTAGAATATGCGCGCTTAAAAGAAAGTGGCGAACTGGAAAAACATTTAGTTAAACCTCCAACAAAACGGGCCAATATTATTTTTCACATTATGGGTTTCACATTACTTGCAACAGGAATTACACTGTTAATAATGGTAATTATTGGCTTTGTTAAACATGGGCTGGTTTAAATTAGCACCCATAATTTTTATGTAAAAAAATTACAACAAAAAAGGCAGAGAATATTTCGCTGCCTTTTTGTTGTTTAATGCGTTTTATTGAATTGGATCATGCACTGCGATAGTACAGTTTGAAACACCTTTACCATTAAAGGCCTCATCAAATGTAAATGTGCCATTCAAACATAATGTGCCTACTTTATTTGCATAAGAACCTGAACCACTAATTTCACGAACACCTGCACAACCTGCCATACGTAAAGCCAGAGTCCCGGTTACTGCAGAATCTTCAACCGGGCCTAAACGCGGAAATGCTCGCCCCGTTAATTTCTCTTCAAATCTAAAAGTTGAGCCATTAACCGTCAATCTGAAATCATCCATCATCGTCCAGGGCATGGTTTCAGGCAGCAAACTCCAGTCTCCCGTTAAGCCAAAGAAGCTCACGTCAAATAATGCTGTTGCAGAAATCGTTCCAGCCTCTTTAAATGAACCCAGTGTTTCACCTGTAGTACCATCGGTTACAGTTGCATAAACTGTTCCTGCAATCGGATAAAGAATACTGACATTATCCGGGTTAGTCGGATCACCGTTTACTTCGCCATTAGAATCCAGAAAGCCACCAATCGCACCATCAACTTCTGAAATCGTATTTTCAATAGTTAAATTGGCTGAATTCGGATTATAAAGTTTTACTACTGCATAAGCGGCAGAAGTCATCATTAAAATTGAGCCTAAAGCCAGACCCGTTAGTATTTTTTTATTCATTATTTTCCCCGGTATTATTTTTATAAAAATTATTTTCGTTTTTTATGCAGAAAAAATCGAACAATGAAACAGACAACAAACAATTATTCATTGCGACTTTTATCTACGCCGGAATCTTATTTTTATTAATTAAATAAGTGAATGATTATATATTTCATGTGTGAGGAATATCTCGAAGATGAATATTTTAAATTTTATTTTAAATGCTTAATCACATTTTTTGGGTCTATTAGGGTATACAGTGACTTTATGTACCCCAGGCTACATAGAAATTTTAAATATTCTGTTAGATACATAGAAAAGGCGGCGTCAAAACCAAAAAATGCCATGACTTAAAGCCATGGCATTTTTAGTTTTAACACCGGAAATTCACCCGAAACTTGCTCGCTCCGAGGCTTATGAATTTAACTGATAATAGAACACCGCAGAACCACCGATTACCACAACACATAAAATCACAATGCCGACAAACCAGATTTTAAAGCGCTTTAAACGTGCTTCTATTTCTTCGCTTTCATTGTCCATTAAAATCTTTACTTACCACTTACCGGCTTTAACCGCCAAACCCTGCGGATCTTCCGGATTAAACCAGTCGAGTTTTTCTTTCAGAGAAACCACTTCGCCCACAATAATTAACGTCGGCGGCTCAAACTTATGGTTTTTAACCGTTTCTTCCAAAGTTTCTAAAGAAGCAATAATGGTTTTCTGGTCTGGCGTTGTGCCCTTTTGCACTAATGCAACTGGAGTCGTGCCGGGCAAACCATGTGCCATCATTTCCTTACATAAAGTCGGTGCGCCGTGTAAGCCCATATAAAACACAACCGTTTGATTGGGTTGCGCTAATGCTGGCCAGTTTAAATCTACGGTGCCATCTTTTAAGTGTCCGGTGACAAATACACAGGCTTGTGAATAATCACGATGGGTTAATGGGATACCGGAATAAGACGCACAACCGGCAGCTGCGGTAATTCCGGGAACCACCTGAAATGGAATACCTTCCTGCGCCAGCAATTCAATTTCTTCACCACCACGACCAAAGATAAATGGATCGCCGCCTTTTAAGCGCAAAACCCGTTTGCCTTCTTTGGCTAAACGCACCAGCAGCTCATTAATATTTTCCTGCTGCATGGTGTGTTTATCGCGGGCTTTGCCGACGTAAATTAATTCTGCATCGCGGCGTACTAATTCGCGAATGGCCGGAGACACTAAACGGTCATACACCATTACATCGCAGGACTGCATTAAACGTAAAGCACGGAAAGTTAATAAATCCGGGTCACCTGGGCCGGCACCGACTAAATAAACTTCACCCTGAAATTTTGGACCAGAATCTGCTGCATCGATAGCTTTTTGTAATGCCTCTGCCGCTTCATCTTCGTGTCCACTGTAAACACGATCTGCCACTGTACTTTCTAAAACCGATTCCCAGAATGCACGACGCTGATCAACATTGGTAAATTTGGCTTTTACTTTTTCTCTAAAATCAGAAACCAGTGCACCTAAACGGCCATAAGCAGCCGGAATACAACCTTCAAGTTTGGTGCGAATCATACGCGCTAAAACCGGTGATGCACCGCCGGTTGAAATTGCGATTTGCACCGGTGAACGATCAACAATAGACGGGGTGATAAATGAGCATAATGCAGGGTCATCGACCACATTAACGGGGATGCCTCTGGCCTGAGCTAGCGCCGATACCTTTTTATTCACTTCACGATCATCCGTTGCAGCAATCACCAGCACCGGTTTCTCGATATCTGCATCGTCAAAGTCACGAGCGATATGGGTAAGCCTGCCCTCTTCCTGCCAGTCGGCTAATTCACGAGAAAGTTCGGGAGAGACCACGGTAACAACCGATTGGGCTTTTAATAGTAAAGACACTTTACGTGCAGCCACCTCACCACCGCCAATAACGAGTGTGGGCTTTTGCTTGATATCAAAGAATATAGGGAAAAAATCCACGGAGATTCCTCAGAATTTAGGGTTAACGAAGTATAGTAGTGAATGTTGATGAATGGGTCTATATCCCATAAGCGATGGGTTTGAGGGGATAAATTAAAGCTTCTCTCTTATTAAAATAGAAGTTGGTAGAGATTTTCTTAAGCTCATAAACACAAAGCAAAGGCAAATCCCCCTTAATCCCCCTTTTGCTAAGGGGAAAAAATTAAGCTCCCCTCTTAGCAAAAGAGGGGCCGTGGGAGATTTCCCGCTTTATGGATTAAGTAGAATCTAACCCTTCAACAATTTATCCAACTTGCCTTTTTTATCCAGCCGCACCAAATCATCAAAGCCACCCACATGCACATTACCAATAAATATTTGTGGCACAGTATTACGACGAGTTTCTTTTTCCATTGTCGCCCATAATTTTCGATTAGCCGCCACATCAATCACCTGCATGGATTTCACGCCGTGTTTTTTTAACAGGGTTTCAGCACGCCGACAATAAGGGCAGGAACGGGTTCGATATATACGCACTTTATTCATGAGTTTATTTTCGAAAAAAACAGAACGTGAAGTTTATCAGGTAACCATAAAACTTGCAGCCAGGGTGCCAACCACTAACGACCAGCCATCAACCAACACAAATAACATCAATTTAAAGGGCAATGAAATAATTAACGGAGATAACATCATCATCCCCATCGCCATTAAGACACTGGCCACCACCAGATCAATAATCAAAAATGGGATGAATAACATGAAGCCTATTTGAAAAGCGGTTTTTAATTCTGAGGTTAAAAAAGACGGCATTAATACTGAAAACGGTACCGACTCGGGTGAGTCATAACCATCTTCACCAGCTAAATTGGCAAACAGCTGAATATCCGTTTCACGAGTTTGCTCGATCATAAATTTGTGGAAAGGTTTTTTTAATTTCTCCATCGCTTCATCTGCTGAAATCTGCTCAGCGATATACGGTCGATAAGCATTTTCATAGGCCTGGGTAAACACCGGCGACATAATAAAAAAGCTTAAAAATAATGACAGACCGATTAAGATTTGATTGGATGGTGTTTGCGCCGTACCCAGTGCCTGTCGCAAAATAGACAACACAATAATAATGCGGGTGAATGACGTCATGGTTAATAACAGTGCCGGCAAAACCGACAGCACGGTCATAAACATCAACACCTGCAATGAAACAGAATAAGATTTTCCACCCGCGGCGGTGTCTTCAATAATCAGCGCAGGCAAAGTAGGTTCGGCAATTACATTGCCGGATAGTATAAATATACAAACAAATAAAAATAATTTCATTTTAATGGAAATATTCATTGCTGATTTTCCATTTCTTTTTCTAGCTTCGACTCAAATGACTGATTAGTCGATTGATTAGGCGATTGATTAACTATACTCGCATTCGATTTTTCAGAATTATTATCTAACACATGTAAAGTTTGAATATGCCCCGGTGTTACGCCAACCAGTAAACGCTGATTTTCCACTTCAATTAAGATAGCTTTTTCACGCGTACCCAGAGACAAACCTCCCAGCACTTTCATATCCACCTGATTATTGCCTGGCAAGCGCGCGTATTTTTTTAACACCCAGGCCAGGCCTAAAATAAGTGCGATAACGACAATTAATCCCATCGCCATATTCAACGCGCCCATCATTGAAAATGCCTCAATGGATGCGGGCTTTAATAAATCTTTTTTAGGGAGTGTTGTTTCTGAAATGACGTCTGAAATAGCCGATAAAGGAATGAGCATTAAAAAATAAATAAGACTGTTTATTAGTTTAATCATAATGTAACGCTGTTTTTAATACAGATTTCACCTGGCTTTTAAATTTTTATAGAAAAATTAGATATGCATGTTGCGGGTATTTTATTTCAACCGCTCTCGAATAAAGTGCTATCTATTGTTATTTAAGCTTTTTAACCCGCTCCGCCGGACTAATAATATCGGTTAAGCGAATACCAAATTTTTCATTTACCACCACCACTTCACCACGCGCAATTAAGGTGCCATTAACCAGCACATCCATTGGCTCGCCCGCCAAACGCTCCAGCTCAACCACCGAGCCCTGATTCAATTGCAACAAGTTGCGTATGCTGATTTTTGTGCGCCCGATTTCCATCGATAAATTAACCGGAATATCCAGCACTACATCCAGATTAACATCCGAACCGGCCACACTGGAATCAGTTAACTCATCAAAACTTGCCGCATTCTCAGCTGCGGGTTGCGCATCTGCTGCTTCAGATTCAGCCTGCTCATTTAGCGCATCGGCCCACGGATCTTCTTCGGCTTCTGTGTTTTCTTCATCACTCATATTTAGCTCTCACTTTCTTCAGTCTCAGAAATAAAATTTAACTCAGGACGAGACACACGCTCATTAATTTTTATTGCTGCATTTCCCCGCGAAACACCTAAAGTGCCACGAAACATGGGGATTTCTTCTGCTTCTAAAACCACCTGCTCCGGCATATCAAACGGAATAACATCACCCACTTTCAAATGATTTATATCCGATAAATTTATTTCTACATCCGCCAGCTGGCTTTTTACTTCTACCATCGATTCAAAAATTTCATCGCGTAAAGATAACCGCCAACGATCATCCACTTCCGACATATCCGATTGCACACCCGCATCCAGTAAATCACGAATCGGTTCAACCATTGAATAGGGAAAAGTCACATGCAAATCGCCACCACCGCCTTCAAGATCAACTCTAAATGTGCTCACCACAACCACTTCAGTCGGGCTAACAATATTGGCCAGATGCGGGTTAACTTCAGAGCCCTGAAATTCAAACGCTAACTGCTTGATCGGTTTCCACGCATCCTCCAGATCACCGAAAATCTGTTCTAACAACATACTGATGACACGCTGTTCCGTCGGGGTAAATTCGCGGCCTTCAATTTTGTTATAAAAACGTCCTTCTCCGCCAAAAAAATTATCTACCACAATAAAAACCAGTTTCGGATCAATCACAAAAAGTGCCGTGCCTTTTAGCGGATCAACTTTAATCATATTTAAACTGGTGGGTACATACAGGCTGTGCACATACTCCGCAAATTTCATCATTTGCACACCGCCAACGGCAATTTCTGCCTGCCGACGTAACAGATTAAACATGCTCACCCGAAAATTTCGCGCGAAACGCTCGTTTATCATTTCCAGCGTCGGCAAACGCCCGCGTACAATTCGCTCCTGTGAATTAAAGTCAAACGAGCGTGCCGAACCGTCGTGTAAGTCTTCGTCCTCGGTTTCGACATCACCATCATCTACCCCATGCAAAAGGGCATCGATTTCGTCCTGACTTAAAACATCTGCTGTGGCCATAAATTATTCTTCTAATCTTTTAAAAAAATGATTTAACATTTACTGCATTACAAAGCTGGTGAAATAAAGCGCTTCAATAGAGCTCGGGGCCCCCACATCTTTGAGTACATCCTGTATTACCTGTATCGCTTCCTGACTTAAGGCACGCTTACCTTCGCGGGTATTAATTTCATGATACTGCTTACCCCCCAATAATAATAACAACTCATTTCGAACCGCTGGCATATGCGTTTTTAATGCAGACTCTACCGTATTGTCATAAGTCATTATCTGAATATCAACCTGCAAAAAGGCCACCTGCTCCTGATTTTCAAAATTCACCACAAAAGCCGGGTGTAATGGCACATAAATTGGGGTGCCTCTGGATTTTGTAGATTTAACATTCTCAATGCTTTCTTCGCCATCCAGTGTTTCAGTATCTGCAGACGATTCAGCGGATTTATCATCACCACCCATAAACATAAAAACACCCACACCAATACCAATCAGCAATAGCACGCCATTGACCAGTAAAATGATTTTCATCATTCCACCTTTTTTCTCTTCTCCGGCTTCTGCTTCTGTATTCTCTTCTTCGTCAGCCATTCAGCTTCCCCTGTGTTATTGTTAGAAATGCAAAGACCGTGCCGTTATTAATACTGAATACAACTAACGCACACGTACAATGTAGTTAAAAGTTATTTAACCTGCTCTTAAGCATAGTATTAAATCATTAAATTTCAATAAGATAGGCTTTTTTTCAATTCAAAAAAAATTGATATGCATCACTTTTATGAAAGCACTATTAGAATTTTTTCACTAAACTGATTAACAGAGTATTTAGATAAAATACGCCCAAATCGATTCAATACGTCAGACTATTGGCCGATACCCTAAACAATAACAATGTTAGCCAAAAATATGTCACCCACACCGCATGATTAATATTCCACCCATAAAGCAGAGTACAGCCGTTAAGGTAGAGTTATTACCTGAACTCACTCGCACCTGGAAAGTCGGGCAAATATTAAGTGCCACGACGCAACGTGGTGGGGATGCCCTGTCAAAGGTTTTGATTCAGGTTGGGCAGCACACCCTTGAAGCGAAAACACCGGTTGCACTTCAAACCGGCCAGGAAATTAAATTGCTAGTAAAGTCATTAAATGAATTTCCGCAAAGCAACCCGATCATAAAGCTGCCGCTACTGAGTATTCTTGCGCCATCACCAACACCTCTCAACAATCAGGTCGTCGCACTTAAGCTACGCCAGTTTATTGCCATTCAGCAATCTTTTAGTCAGCTTCAACAATCAACCCGCCAGGCGCTAACCAATAAACTTGTTATAGAGAAGTTTCCAGCGCCATTAAAAAACCTATTAACAGAAATACAACAAACCACTTCAGTGACACCGAACAATATTAATGCCAGCGAGATTAAGCAAAAAATTTTTAATAGTGGTGTATTTTTAGAATCTAAGCTGCTTAGCTTTAAAGCTGAAAACATCAGCTTTGACAAAATAGGACAGGAAATAAACACCAGCTTAAATCGTGATTTTAAATTTCAGTTGCTCAGCATTAAGTCTGAGCTCGACAAAAACTTACCTACTAAAAACGCATCTAACACTCAAGCACTAAGTAATCAGCAAATACAACAAATAGAAACATTTATTAAACAGGCATCGAGCGGTTTAAACCCTTCCCAATTAAATGTATTACCCGAGAAATTAGTCACACTACTTTCCAGCAATTCATTATTGCAACTTGCAGAATTAATCAGCGGGCAAAAACCCAGCTCACCTATCAATCGTGAAATGCAGTTACTAATGAATTTATTAACCCAGACAATTCAGAAAAACCCCCAGATAAAGATCAGTCAATTTCAGGAACAAATACAATTTCGTTTGCTTCTGCTGGATTTAAATCAGCAGGTTGAACAATCCATAAGTAAAATTACCAGCCTGCAATTACAACCCATGATACGCGAAGGCGACAACCTGATTTTACTGTTATTCAATCTGGTATTTAAAGATATGCATGAACAGTTTGATATAAATATAAAACTGCAACAGGAAGAGAATAATAAATTCGAAGATGAGGAAAACTGGTCTGTTACTCTTACCTTTAATTTCAAAACACTGGGCAGGGTGCAATCTAAAATAAATTTAAACGGTGATAATATTTCTAATACATTTTATACCGAACTAGCATCTACTGCTGAAAAAATTCAACAGCTACTACCCTTATTAAATACCGGATTAACTAAAGCCGGATTGAATATTATTAACTTATCTGTCAACAGCGGCTTAATGGAAGACAGTCCTGTTATTAGTCATCAAGCCAATTTGCTGGATGAAAACGCATGAAACATTCCACCCCAATTGCCGTTGCATTAGAATTTGATGGCACTAACGCGCCTGTTGTAAATGCACGAGGCCTGGGCATTATTGCAGAGGAAATAATAAAAATTGCCGAGCAGCATGGCGTGCCACTGCAAAAAGATAACGAGTTAATTGAGGTGCTTGCAGATTTGAATATTGGAGATGAAATCCCCGAGAATTTATATGTCGCGATTGCTGAAATTATCGCATTTGCTTATATATTGAGTGGTAAATTTCCTAAAAACTGGCAGGGGTAAATTTCAGCCACTTTTCACACGGAGGCTGTAAATTTTTCTGTGTAACTGCCTATCATTAACGCCAGAAATGGCTAGGATAGGCAACTATGAAAACTAAAGACATACAAGCACTGGCCGCGCAAGCAGCCAAAAACATTAAATCAGAAC
>Ga0316205_10003066_pt1 | contig 16252 bp, 14 predicted proteins | sample 3monthpyrite_MG_FD_204941 | JGI IMG/M metagenome (GOLD analysis project Ga0316205, IMG submission 204941) | Microbial mat bacterial communities from mineral coupon in-situ incubated in ocean water Damariscotta River, Maine, United States -... | ecosystem: Environmental > Aquatic > Marine >... | reverse complement strand
CGTGAATATTATGAGAAACCAACTGCTGAACGCAAGCGTAAGCAAGCAGCTGCAGTAAAAAGACATCAGAAAAAGATGTATCGCTCTAATTCTCGCCGAGTCCGAATGTACTAATTTTTGACCTGATGATCTTCGCAGGGCCTCCCTGCTAATTCATCAGACCGTACATCATGTCACTTAAACAGCAAATCACTGACGATATGAAAGACGCTATGCGCTCTGGCAACAAAGTGCGCCTGGGTACTATTCGTCTCATTCAAGCTGCAATTAAACAAATTGAAGTTGATGAACGCATCGAAGCGCTTGACGATGACAGGATTCTAGCCTGCCTCGACAAAATGTGTAAACAACGTCGTGAATCCATCACTCAATATGAAAAAGCTGAACGTCATGATCTGTCTGATGTTGAAAAAGCCGAACTCGTCATTATCCAGGAATTTTTACCTGCCGCGCTAAGCGAAGAAGAAATTACAGAAATGATTACCAGCGCCATTAATGAAACCGGTGCAAGTGGAATCAGAGATATGGGTAAGGTAATGGGAATACTCAAACCCAAAATGCAAGGCCGTGCCGACATGGGCAAGGTAAGTGGCGCCATTAAGGCCAAGCTAAACGCCTGATATACCTACTCCGTAGGAGCGACCCTGGTCGCGAAAAAAGAAAGAACCATACTCATCCTCTGACAAACTCCCTGATTTCACCTGAATATTAACCCTGCATAGAAAACATACATCAATCGCTTTGTTTTTCGCGAACAGGGCTCGCTTCTACATTTGTTTTTTCTAGCTACTCGCTACTAGAAACTCTCAATTTAGCACCAGAATTTTAACCTCTCCCTCTTGTACCTTTAAGCTCGTACCTTTAACCTCCCTACATGGCTGGCCGTATCCCACAATCTTTTATTGATGAATTACTCAATCGTATCGATGTTGTTGACGTTATCGATGCTCGCGTGCCCCTGAAAAAAGCCGGCAGTAACTACAAGGCCTGCTGCCCTTTTCATACTGAAAAATCACCTTCATTTACAGTAAGCCAACCCAAACAATTTTATCATTGCTTTGGCTGCGGGGCGCATGGCACTGCCATCAGCTTTCTCATGGAATATGAACATTTAAGTTTCGTGGATGCCATCGAAGATCTCGCTCAACAAGCTGGACTTGAAGTCGAACGCGAACAAGGCAGCAACGTTCCTTCTGCACCTCGTGAAGACAACTTATATGAAGTCATGTTACGTGCACATGATTTTTATAAACAACAATTACGTTCACATTCACAATCAGCAAAAGCCATTGAATATTTAAAAAACCGCGGCATGAATGGTGAAATCGCAGCGGAATTTGGTGTAGGTTATGCCCCGCCTGGCTGGGATAGCCTGATACAAAAATTAGGCAAAGACAGTAAAAGTCTCGAACAACTTCATCGGGCAGGACTTGTCATAGAAAAAGATAACAACCAGGGTTACTACGATCGTTTCCGAGAGCGCATCATGATCCCTATCACTGATCGACGCGGCCGTGTAATCGCTTTTGGTGGCCGCATACTCGATGGCGAAGAGTCGCACGGACCAAAATATCTTAATTCACCTGAAACACCCATCTTTCACAAAGGTAGAGAGCTTTACGGCCTGTATGAATGCAGAAAAGCCATCCGCAATCCGGAGAAAATACTCGTAGTTGAAGGCTACATGGACGTGCTCGCACTGGCACAATTTGGCATACGCTATGCCGTTGCCACACTCGGCACGGCCACAACCAAAGAACACCTGGAAACATTATTCAGAGTCGTGCCGCGCATTATATTTTGCTTTGATGGTGACCGCGCAGGCAGGGATGCCGCATGGCGCGCACTGGAAAATGCACTCCCCAACATGCACGAAGGGCGCGAAGCCGGTTTTTTATTCCTACCTGATGGTGAAGACCCTGACAGCATGGTCAGAAGCGAAGGCCAAACCGCTTTTGAAACCCGAATTGATCAAGCCATGCCTTTATCAAAATTTTTACTCGAACATTTTTCTGAACAAGTTGACCTGAATATACCTGATGGTCGCGCCAGACTGGTTAAACTAGTCAAACCATTTCTGCAAAAGATTCCGGATAAAGTCTTTCGCCATATGATGTTTAATCAGCTAGCTTCTTTGGTAAGTATGCGCGTTCAGGAACTGGAGAATTTAATCGAAACAGCCGGTCAACCACAAACTAAAATACGCAAACCCAAACAACCAGAGAAAGGCGCACAAACACCCATACGAAAAGCCATTAACCTGATTCTCCACAATCCTCAAAATACAGCCGGCATAAGCAACTTTCAGTTTTTACAACAAGCTGACATTCATGGCGCTGGCCTTCTGCATGAGCTGCTTGAAATCCTGGCTAAAGAACCCCATCTTAATACTGCGGCCTTATTAGAACGATGGCGTGATAAACCAGAAGGCGTACATTTACTAAAATTAGCTAAAAATCAATTGCCTGGAGACGATGAATCACAAGCTGGCGAGCTAAATGACATCATTATTTATTTAGGCAAACAACTTAAAGCCCAGCGCTGGGAAATATTACAGGAAAAATTGGCCACAGCAGGCCTCAGTGAAAGCGAATTAATAGAATGGAATCAATTGCTTACCGATAACTCCTCACAAAACGTGAATTAATTTTCAACTGGATATTAAAGATTACTTATATTACACTGTTAGATTACTTTTATTAATGGCTCTCCTGCCCCTTATAGACGAGAAGCAACACACGTGAGTGATACAAATCAGGACACAATCAAAGAGACTACTGCAGCAGCGCCATTGGACAAACAGTCCCAATTACGGCTGCTGATAGCAAAAGGCAAAGAAAAAGGCTTCCTTACCTATGCTGAAGTTAATGATCACCTGCCTAACGAAATTGTCGACCCTGATCAAATAGAAGAAATTATCAGTGTTATCACTGAAATGGGTATTTCAGTGCATGAAACTGCTCCTGATGCTGACACATTACTCATGCAACACAAAACAGATACAGATGAAGATGCCGCTGAAGAAGCTGCAGCTGCACTAGCTTCTGTTGAAGGTGAACTCGGTAGAACAACTGACCCTGTGCGTATGTACATGCGTGAAATGGGTACCGTAGAATTATTAACACGTGAAGGCGAAATCAAAATTGCCAAACGCATCGAAGCCGGACAAAAACAAGTTCTTACAGCACTGGCTCATTACCCAGGCACGGTTACCTTTCTACTTGACACATATGACCAAATCATCTCTGAAGAAGGTCGCTTAACTGATTTGCTTTCAGGCTTTATTGACCCAAATGAAGAAGATGACTTTACGCCACCTACAGCCAATCAAACGCCAGCTGATAAAGATGATGATGAAGAAGAAGTTGATACTGGCCCTGATCCTGAAGAAGTCGCAGAGAAAATATCTGCACTCAAAAAGCATTACGATAAATACCAAAGCATTGTGGATAAACATGATGCGGAACACGCTAGCGCACACAAACAATATGAAAAAGTAATTGAATCTTTCATGGAGTTTAAACTAGCACCTAAACTGGTTGAGAAATTACTAGCTGTACTACGCGATATCATTACACGCATACGTTTACACGAACGCGTTATCATGGATATCTGCGTACAAAAAGCCTACATGCCGCGTAAAGAATTTATAACATCATTCCCGGATAATGAAACAGACATGAACTGGCTTGATCAGCAAATACAAGCCGGACAAAAATATTCACCTATTTTGGAAGAATATGCTGTTGATATTCGCAAGGCGCAGAAAAAATTATTACTGATCCAGAATATTGCTGGCCTCCGTATAAAAGTAATTAAAGACATCAATCGTCGTATGTCAATTGGTGAAGCAAAAGCACGTCGTGCGAAAAAAGAAATGGTAGAAGCTAACTTGCGTCTGGTTATTTCTATTGCTAAAAAATATACCAACCGTGGCTTACAATTCCTCGATTTAATTCAGGAAGGTAACATCGGATTGATGAAAGCCGTTGATAAATTTGAATACCGTCGTGGTTATAAATTCTCGACCTATGCAACATGGTGGATTCGTCAGGCTATCACTCGTTCAATAGCAGACCAGGCACGTACAATCCGTATTCCTGTACACATGATTGAAACTATCAATAAACTCAATCGTATTGCGCGTCAAATGCTGCAGGAAATGGGTCGTGAGCCCACGCCTGAAGAATTAGCCGTGCGTATGGAAATGCCAGAAGATAAAATTCGTAAAGTGCTTAAAATTGCTAAAGAGCCTATTTCTATGGAAACCCCAATTGGTGATGATGAAGATTCGCACCTGGGTGACTTCATTGAAGATGGCAACGTGCTATCACCATCAGACTCTGCAAACTCCGAAGGACTACGTGAAGCAACCAATTACGTACTAACTGGCCTCACACCTCGTGAAGCCAAAGTCCTGCGTATGCGTTTCGGCATCGATATGAACACTGACCATACCCTCGAAGAAGTAGGCAAACAGTTCGATGTAACACGTGAACGTATCCGTCAAATAGAAGCCAAAGCTTTGCGTAAACTACGTCATCCATCGCGTTCTGAGGCACTACGTAGCTTTTTAGATCTGGAATAATTTTTACTTGTGGGAAGTGAGCATCGCTCGCTTCCCACAAAAAACTAATTTTATTCATATCTTCATTTTCAGCTATTCACGACTTAACAACAAAAACCATAATAAATACTGATAGCTCTTCAATAAACTATCGAAAATATAATTAAACCCGTGTAAAATAGCCGTCTCTACGGGCCTGTAGCTCAGTTGGTTAGAGCATCCGACTCATAATCGGCAGGTCGAGTGTTCGAGTCACTCCAGGCCCACCATTTTCAATAATAGCGATCAGTTACACTCGCACGAAAACACAACATGAACATTCTGACCCTAAGTATCGCTAAACATCAAATGTTTGCTTATTAAATATTCCGAAACATTAATATTTAACCAGCAACATCTTATTATCACTTTCCAAGATGACACTAAACAAATGAATGATAAAACTATAGTAACTCACAACGGTAATTTCCATGCGGATGATGTTTTTAGTATCGCTGCATTTAAGAGCATATTTCCTTCTTTTAAACTCATTCGCACACGTGATTTAGACGTCATCGCCAAGGCAGATATTGTGGTTGATGTAGGCGGTGAATATGACTCGGATGCAGACCGCTTTGATCATCATCAACGTGGTGGTGCAGGTGAGCGCAAAAATGGCATTCCCTATTCCTCGTTTGGTTTAATTTGGCAGAAATATGGATTAGAAATATGCCAAGGTAACCAAGACGTTGCAAATGCGGTTGATTCTGGCCTGGTATCAAAAATTGATGCCATCGATTGCGGTCATGTCGAAGGTATTTATAAAGGTATTAGCCTTAGCCAAACTATCGGAATGTTTAACCCGACCTGGCAAGAAGACAGTCACTTTGATACTTGTTTTGATGAAGCAGTTGATTTTGCATCAACCGTGTTAACACGATTCATTGCATCGGCTAACGGCGGCATTAGTGCAAAAGAGATTGTAGCTAAAGCGATTATTGATGCAGAAGATCCAAGAGTGATTGTATTAGAAAAATATACCCCGTGGAAAAGAACGGTTCATTCCTTATCTGAAGAAGCTTTATATGTGGTTTACCCATCTCAGACTGGCCAATGGAGAATTCAAACAGTACCTGTTGAACTAGGTTCATTCGAAGACAGAAAATCGCTACCTAAACCATGGGCAGGCTTATCCGATAAAGAACTTCAAGAAGTAACAGATATTGATGACGCCATGTTTTGTCATAACGGATTATTTATTGCGGGCGCAGAATCGTTTAAAAGCACTATGCAAATGGCATCCATCGCACTTAAAGCATAATAACAATAATAACTGGGGTCAGAAAATAATTGTTTCTAATATTAGAGCAACCTATATTCTGACCTCTCTTTTATTAATAGACTAGTAATTGGCTGCAATCTCAGATTCAACTAGCTGCTGAAGTTGCTGATAACCAAAATGAACCAGCGGCTTTCCATTAACAAAAAAGCCAGGCGTCTTACTCACTTTAAGCTGTTGTGCATCTAGCATATCCTGCTTAACTCGTCTTGCAACCTCAGTACTTTTAATATCCTTGTTTAACTTCTCCATATCCAAACCAAGTCCACCAAGCTGCTCCCAAAACTTATCAGGTCTAGAGACATGGTGATCGATCCATGCCTCTCTAGTCTGGTAGGCCCGCTCAAGCGTTTCCCAAAAACGATTCTGCAAGCGCGCACCTTCAAAAATACTAACGATGACATCTGAATTTTCGTGCAGCGGCAAATACCGTAAAACCAAATTAACTTTACCCGGATTATCATTCATCAATTGTTTTACAAAGGGGTAGAAAGCACTACATGTACCACAAGCCGGATCAAAGAATTCAACAATAGTTACCTTCGCATCAATTGGCCCCATTGTCGGAGAGTAATCACGCTGCACATGTTCAATTTTTTCCAGTGAAGCACTGCTTAGTGCTTTATCTTTCTTTTTGTTATAGAGACTAGAAGCAACTATAAAAAGCACGATAAACAAAACCGCAGTAGCGACAATAATCATATTTTTTTTCATTGATAAAACCTTTTCCGGTAAATAAGCAAAAGTATAATAATAGCACTATAAGCAAAAATGGAGAGCATTGGAATGGTGACAAAACCCATGATCTCAAGATTGATTTCTGTACAGGACAGATCTTCACTACAGGGCTGAAGAGATTCAGGAATAAAACCCGAATACACTAGATAATGATAGATAGCAAAACCCAAACCAATAACAGCCAACGGCAAAGTGTAACGTACAACGGAACTATCTACTTCATGCCCCCGGGGAAATAACCCCACCAGAAACAGCACCGCTAACGGATAGATAAAAATACGTTGCCACCAACACAGAACACAAGGTTTTAAACCCATAACCTCACTAAAGAACAGACTACCAAATAAAGCGGCCATAGCAATTAGCCAGCAGATGAATATCAACACCCATCCCTGTTGATTAGTTATTGTGATTTTATCTTGCGTCATGCTATTTAAAATATTTTCTATTTAGAGTTATAAAGTATCAGCAGAAAATGAGAGCCACAGAACAATTGATTCTGATATTAGAGCACTCTGTGCTCTAAACAAGATTTTATCATTATTGACGCTTATTTAGACAACACTAAGTTATTTACATACGGCAACAACATAACCTTTGCATTTATGTTCCCGTTCCTTCGTATAGCTGTTTACCCATTTACATCGCCCACAAGTATCAGCACCACTACTTACCACCTTATATTTTTTACAACCTAAATGAGCTTTTATTACTTTAGATGAAGGCTTCTTCGGATACTTCTTTGCGGCTTCAGCCGTTTTCCAGCACTCACCATATTTTTTACTATAAATTGTTTGCGCCGCTATTGTTAAACCTGGAGTAAACAATAGTAACAATAAGGCTATCTTAACTTGTTTCATCTTTAATCCCTGTTAACGCGATTAAATTAACATGTCGAATAATATTTTAAACATCACTCGCCTATTTTTATGTACCACTTGGGTTTCATTCTTCCAAAATCCATTCTTTTATTATTCTTTATTCTTTTACTCGAATCCAGTACGTACTCCATGTTATTTTCACGTACAAACACCACCCAGTGCCAGCATGGTTTTCCATTCACCCTATGCCACTTTATAGCCAAAAGAGCGCGATCAGGTAACGTATTCCAGTTTTTAAACGGTGATTCAGTTTTCCCGATTTTAATATTTAACTTTCGTAAAATTTTTCGAATGCCATCAGTTTCAGACCAAAGTTTTGTATCTTCAGCATACACACCAAGATCATTAGCAATTGATTTTGCTTTCTTATATGAAATACCAGCAAGTGTCGCTGTACTTGCGATCGCGCAACCTGTTTTTTCTTGCTGAATAACCGGCCTCATATTCCTGTATTTTATTTAATTGAATACTTAACTGAAACGGTTGCTGTTACAGAAATCTCTCCCGGCTCGAATGCATTCTGTGACGACGCATCACTTAACGCTCTCTGTTTAAATCGAAAAGCCTCCTGTCTCATTGGACTGCCGATTTCTTTTACATATAATACTTTTCCGAGACTAACATTTGAACTGACTGCTAAAATTTCTGCCTTTCTTTTGGCTGCAGTAATTGCTGCTGCAAGCGCTTTGTGCTCCAGAACATCGTGATTTTTGGTATCCAGGGTTACATTATTAAGCGTTGTTATTCCCGATTTGATTGCACCGTTAATCAGTGCCGAATAATTATCAAGATCTTCTAACACTACTTTGACATTTCTGGATACCTGATAACCAATAAATGATTTATTCTGGTAATTGTATTGAGGATGTATAGCAACTTCAGAAGAGGTAATATTTTTTATACTAACACCTAAATTTTTACACAAAGAAACCGTATCAGCTGTTTTTTTATCTATTTCTGATTTCAAGTGAGCTAGCTCCTTCCCCCTGCCATTTATAGAAAATGAAAATCTTGCAATATCAGGCACAACACTTTCTTTAGCCGTACCTGTTACTTCAATAACAGCTTCTTCTGCATAGGTACATGCTGTCGTAAAAGAAAACAATATAAAACTAAAAACTACAGACTTATACACTTTCATTACTTTATTCCTCTAAAGGGTACCCAGCTTCTCAATCGTTAAATAAATTAACTAATTGGACGTTTAGTATATTTCCTACATTAACTCGCAATATAGCTAATAACAAGTCACTAAACTTTATTTTCTAGCTTCACGCGGCTTAATGGCTGGAGAAATAATATCCCAGATCGCAACAATAAACATGATCACTAAGCCGAGATAAAACAGATAAGTACTCCATCCATATGCCCATAAAGGATACAGTGTCAGTAATACTAAACTTGGCCCAACCAGGCCGGCGATCAATCTAATAAAACGCTTGTGTGATAAAAAAGAAAAAATATTAGCCATGATTGCTATCCAGGCAAAAACAGGGCGTAATATATTAATAAATACTCCTTCAAATTGCGCAAGAAAACCCAATCCTAGCGTTGATGCTAATGCTCCTAGAGCTGGGAAGCAGGATGCACACCCCATAGCCGCCACCAAAACACCTAGCACCCCAGTTTTATCTATTAAGTTTGTTATCCACCGCATAAAACTGTTCTCAACTTGATTTCAATTAACAAGAGTATAAACTCCGTACTAAGGTACTGAGTCAAGCAAGGTAGATATCATGAACCCATCAGAATTAACCATAGGGCGTTTGGCTACTGCCGCTAGCGTCAATATAGAAACGATTCGTTACTACCAAAGAATTGGACTCATCACCGAGCCTAAAAAACCTGCTCACGGCTACCGCAAATATCCCTTTAGCTTGATCGCGCATATTCAATTCATCAAACGTGCGCAACAATTAGGTTTTAGCCTAACTGAAATTACCGAGCTATTAGCGTTAGGAGATGGTCATTGCCAGGACATTCGCATTCGCGCAGAAGAGAAACGCGACAAAATAAAAAGCCAAATAAAAGATTTACAATCCCTGCAACAGACATTAGACCAATTAATAAAAACCTGTCACTCCGGCAATAACAAAACAAAATGCCCAATTGTAGAAACCTTATCGTCCCGCTAAATAACATGGATATTTTTGAGCATATCAATGCGCCAATAGAAGAACTATCTGATGAGATTACACGTAAACATAATGTTTCGCTCTTTATAAAAAGAGAAGACTTAAATCACCCAGAAATCATGGGTAATAAACTCAGAAAACTAAAATATAATATTCTTGAGGCTCAAAAATTAAAATCACCCTGTATATTAAGTTTTGGTGGTGCCTATTCCAATCACATCCTCGCATTATCAGCTGCCGGTAGAATTTATAATATACCGACTATTGGAATCATAAGGGGAAATGAACTCGCCTCTAAACCTCTCAACCCGGTACTAACAAAAGCTAACGAAAATGGCATGCAACTTCATTTTGTAACTAGAGAAGAATACAAAATTAAAAATTCAGGTCACTCTATTAAAAAATCACATGAACGCTTTGGTGATTTTTATATGCTGCCTGAAGGTGGCAGTAATGCGCTAGCTGTTAAAGGGTCAGCGGAGATATTAGATGACTTAAAGAATGAATATAATGTCATTACTTGCGCTTGCGGCACAGGCGGAACTCTGGCGGGCATTGTGCTTGGTGCTTATCAACAACATTTTAGTAAAACTAAAATACTTGGATTCCAGGTACTAAATGCCGACGACTACATAGAAAAGCAGGTTAAATCGCTCTTAAATAACAAGGTACAGAACCTTATTAACTGGTCAATCAATACTGATTATCATTTTGATGGTTATGCAAAAAAGAACTCTACATTAATCCAATTCATGAACTGGTTTAAATTAACTCATAACATTGATCTTGATTACATTTATACCGGCAAAATGATGTTTGGGCTTTATCAGTTAATTCAATCGTCTTACTTTAATCAGGGAGATCGATTACTGGCTATTCATACAGGGGGAACCCAAACAGCAAAAGTATTACCCCAATAGTGATAAAACTGAACTTCATGGTTTACTATTACTCTATATTTCATTAACTTATACAAATTTTTGCTATATACTAAATTTACCTTTGACTGGCTGGTTGATACTATAAATATGACTAACAGACCTATCTTCAAAAAAATATTCTCGCTGCCGTTATTAGCCATTCTAATATCACTAGGCTTGTCTGCTTGCACCGATTCATCCGATAAGCAAAAAAAGAAAAAAGGCGGGAAACGCTCGCATCTGGTGGCGACCACAAATAGCGATTTAAAAACATTAAGTACATCAACCACGCGCACCGGTACTTTGCAGATTTTACGTCAGGTAAAAATATTTAATCAAGAAGAAGGTAAGATAACTGCCATTCATCTTTACCCTGGTGATACATTCAAACAAAATGAAATATTAATTAATATCGATGGTAGCCTGCTAAAAGCACAGTTAGATAAAGCGGTTGCTACCCGTAAACAAGCAGCACAAGATCTCAAACGTGTTCGTAGCCTTGTCAAAAAACGCCTGGCGGCTGATGAAGAAAGAGCACGCATCGCCACCGCTGTCAGAGTTGCCGTTGCAGAAGAAGAATTACTCCGTACACGTCTTCGTTACACTACAATCAATGCGCCATTTAATGGTACCGTTAGCGAGCGATTGATCGAACCTGGCGACATTGCGCCCAGACATACCCACCTTATGACTGTCATTGATCGACAATCAATTGTTACACGCGTTAATGTCTCAGGCTTAATTCTCCCTTTGCTCAAAAAGGGAGACCCTGCAAAAATTAAAATTGATGCATTGGGACAAAATCAATATTCAGGCATTATCAGCCGCATCTACCCTACCGTTAACCCAAACACGCGCCTGGGTACAATTGAGGTATCGTTCGACAACATACCTAATGCTATCCGTGCAGGCTCTTTGTGTCGTGTAACACTTACGCCTTCACCTAAACCTTACCTTGTAATTCCTTTTACAGCTTTGCGTCGGGATGACGCAGGAGAATATGTTTACCTCATCAAAAAACAGATGGCTACCAAGCAATATGTACTAACAGGAATACGCCACGGTAACCTGATTAGCATCATTGATGGACTCGAAGCCAATATGCCTGTAATTACTAAAGGCTTTCTGGGTTTACGCGATGGTAAAGAAGTAACCACTGGTAAAAGCAAAAAACAAAAAAAGCCTGATCAACAGTCACTATCTTTAAGATGACTCGCAAAACAACACAAGAATTAATATCGACAAGTGGCGGTGGCATTGCTGCCTGGTCAATACGTCATCCTATTGGCGTGATCATGATCACGCTTGCGATAATGTTACTCGGTGTTTTTTCACTTGATCGTCTCCCTGTAAACCTATTACCTAACATTATTTACCCTGATATTAGAGTACGCATCAGCAATCCGGGCGTACCTGCCAAAATAATGGAAGATCAGGTTACACGCCAACTAGAAGAACAGCTTGCGATTACAGAAGATGTTATCAGTATAGAATCAACTAGCGCCGAGGGCAGGAGCAAAATCAATTTATCTTTTCAATACGGAAAAGATATTGATATCGCATTACGAGATGCAAGCACACGTCTTGATCGTGCTAAACGTTTTTTACCTGAGGGCATTGAACAACCGATTATCTATAAACGCGACCCGTCACAACGACCTGTAGCCGAGTACATTATCAGTTCAAAGACGCGCGAACCGATCGCATTACGTAACTGGGTAGATGATGTATTTTCTAAATGGTTTATTAACCTGCCGGGTATTGCTGCTGCCGAAGTAGGCGGCGGCCTTATAAGAGAAATTCAGGTACTACCTGACCAGCAACGCCTCGCAGGCCTTGGTTTAACAACCGACAACATTATAGACGCTATTAAAAAAGGCAATCAGGAAGAACCTGCCGGCAGAATAAAGCTGGAGCGACGTGAACTTAGCGGCCGTATCTCTGCACGCCTGGAATCAATTACTGATATTGCTAACCTACCTATCCCGCTACCCGATGGTCAGTATATACATTTAAAAGATATCGCAAGCGTGATCGATACACACGAGGATGAAAAACTCCGGGTAAGGCTCAATGGCATCAGCGGAATAAAAGTATCTATACAAAAACAACCTAATGCTAATTCTGTGAGTGTTGCCGATGCAATCAAGCAACGCTTACAGGAACTAAGACAACAAAGAGTATTACCTGATGACATTCAGGTAAACATTGTTGGCGACCAATCAGTTTATATTCGCAACTCACTTAATAATGCGGCCATTGCTACTATTTCAGGCGCCATCCTGGCCATGATCGTAGTTTACTTATTTCTGGGTAACATTAAACGCACACTGATTATAGGCAGCGCTATTCCAATTGCTATTACCGTTACCTTTCTGATTATGGATATGGCCGGGCTTACACTAAACATAATGACACTAGGCGGCTTGGCTGTTGGCGTGGGCATGTTAGTTGATAGCACTATCGTTATGCTTGAAAATATTTATCGCCATCAGACAGAAGGTGAGAATAGTTTTGAGGCAGGCACTCACGCGGCACAAGAAGTTAACAGTGCCATTATCGCATCTACCAGCACCAACCTTGCTGCTATCATTCCTTTTCTGTTTATTAGTGGCCTGGTTGGTCTTTTTTTCCACGAACTTATTTTCACCATTACTGCCGCCATCATTGCCGCTATGATCGTTGCATTAACATTAGTGCCTGCACTCGCCACACGTTTAAATGAAATCGAAGACCCTAACAAGCAAGGCCTGGTAGATAAATTCATCATTTTTTTGCAGCGCGCTTACAAAAATAGCATTAACCACCTTTTAAAAAATACCGCTATTAAGATTATTTTCATCCTCACTCTGATAGTTGCAGGCATTAGCAGCATCTCGTCTTTCAAAAGTGATTCACGCGTCTTTTTACCCAAAATCGATGATGGAAGAATTGGTATTCGCGTACAAGCAGACACTGGCGTAAAACTTAACGTGACCGATCAGGCTGTTACTCAGGTTGAATCGCTTATTCAAAAAATGCCTGAAGTTGAAACTGTATTTACCATCGCCGGTGGATTTATCTTTGGCCGCACCGAAGTGCAAGCACGCCATTATGGTCGCATTGATATCCAGTTAAGTAAAAAAACAACCAGAGACATCAGTAGCGATGATTGGATTAAAAAATTCAGAAAGCTTTTAAATAAACATAAAATTGCAGGCGTTCGTGTTCATGTGTATAAACTAGGTATTCCTGGTGCTCGCTTTCACCGAGGAAGCGATGACATAAGCCTGCGTGTTAGTGGGCAAGACTTGAATACACTGGATGAAATAGGCAATTCCATTCTCGCTAAACTCAAAGATGTAAAAGGCATACGTAACGCCACACATTCTGCTGAAGAAACAGGGCAGGAACTATCAATCAAGATCGACCGGGAACGCGCCGCCTCACTGGGTTTTACTACTGAGCAAATCAGTCGAATTGTTAAAACCGCAATCAGCGGCCTGGTCATTAGCGATTTTCTGGAAGGTGACCGATCATATAATATAAGAGTGAAACTACCTGACATTGACACGTCAAATTTAAGTAATCTTGAATCACTACTCTTAGGTAAAATAAGCAATAATAATACTTCAATATATCTTTCAGATGTTGCCAAGATCGACTTGATAGAAACACCTTCCGGTATCTTACGAGATAGTCAACGACGCATCATCGAAATCAACGCAGGAATTGATGAAGGCTTTACAACAGGTACCGTGTTAACAAACGTACAACGCGTGCTTGCTGAGATTGACTTACCAATTGGCTATCAGTTGTATGACGCAGGTATTTCCAAGACCTTGCGATCAAGCCAAAATACAATTTGGAAGCTACTCGCCATTGCGTTATTTCTTGTGCTCGTGGTTATGGCGGTTCAATATGAGTCTTTACTGAACCCGCTTATCATTTTATGCAGCGTACCTTTTTCTGCCATAGGTGTTGCAATAGCGATAGCCTGGACTGAAATGCCGTTATCCATGCCACTGTGGTTAGGCATGATAATGCTGGCCGGCATTGTAGTAAATAATGCGATTGTTATGGTTGAATATATCGAAATCCTACGCCGTCAAGGCAAAGCCCTTGATGCATCGATAGCTGAGGCTGCCAAGTTGCGCCTACGCCCTATTTTAATGACATCACTAACCACTATTATTGGACTCACCCCTTTAGCCATCGGCTTTGGAGAAGGTGCCGAGATGCTACAACCTCTAGCTATCACTATTATTGCAGGCTTGAGCTTCTCATTAATTGTTAGCTTATTCCTGGTACCTATAGCCTATCGTGCGCTTCACCAGCAATTTACTGTTAATTAAGACAATGCTATTAATTAAGCATTCAGATAGTTAGAATAAGTAACCTATGCAAGAGCTTGACTTCAATATACCCAATCAAAATCTGGCAACTGACCAGCTTGACCCTAAGCCAAAAGCCGCTAATATTTCTAAATGGCTGGATAAACTACCCTTAGTTAACCCTGAGCACAGCACACGTCTCCTCACCAGCTACTTAAGCGAGCTGAATCAATGCAAGCTCAACTATGCAGACAGATATAACGCATTAGAGCTATTACGCCCTATATGCGAAAACCTGATCGCTTCACTTCGCAGCAAATATTCACAAGCCAAGCTGCCCTTATCTGAAAAAAATAAGCGATATTTTCAAGGTTCCATTTCCTTAAATAATTTATTATGCATCGGCTACAAGTCATCCTTATATGATGCAGAAAATAACAATATCAATGCCAGTAAAGAAAAAATTGTTATCTTCTCTCTCTACCATGCAATACAACAATTATCTTTTATCATGCTGGAATGTTACCTGGTATACAGACCTGTGCCAGTAAATGCATGGCATGAAATACACCCACTCTTTAAAACTGCAGAAGATACAAAATTAACCGACACACTCATACCAACCGGGCCGGACAATCAAACTGAAACAATAGCCATTAGCTATAAACGTGCGCTTTTACTTTCGTTAACCAACCCATATCATTTAATGCAGGATGAAGCGTATACAGTATTTATCGCCTTATCTAAACTTTCTCAAGGCTTACGCATATTACCTTACCCAAAAAATGAAGCTATCAACAATGGTTTTGCTATCGATCTTAATTCTGCACAGGCACCTATCTTTTTATCTCCTAACCGTAAAACCAATTTTTTTGAACCTCGCTTACTTAACATGGATCGATTAATTGATGCCCTGAATTCACATTCGCTGTTACTCGATAAAGAAATCGAGGAACATATACAATCGAATCATTCCAGTTTATCGATTCGCATGAAACGCGATTTATTACTTCGCATGCATGAAAATTGGTCCAGAAGCCGCGAACGTTTTGAACAACGTGAAACTACATTAGGTCACAAAGATATCGTTATTGGCCTGAGCACCGCCCATTATCATGCCAGCAATAAAGTACCCTTTAATCCTGAACTAGATGAAATAAATACTTATGCAAAAGACGTCCTGGAAACATCTGGTCTTTTTCTGATACCAAAAGATTATGAGCCATGGAAAACCGATGAAGCAGAACATCGATTAGAGGCAGGTATAGACCAACCAAGATCCTCTAATTTTGATGCAGAAAGTGGCGTATTAGATAAATGGGAAAAGATATACTCTGCCAAAAGCAGCAGGGAACATGATGAAATCAATCAAAACTCTAC
>Ga0316205_10003065_pt1 | contig 16253 bp, 18 predicted proteins | sample 3monthpyrite_MG_FD_204941 | JGI IMG/M metagenome (GOLD analysis project Ga0316205, IMG submission 204941) | Microbial mat bacterial communities from mineral coupon in-situ incubated in ocean water Damariscotta River, Maine, United States -... | ecosystem: Environmental > Aquatic > Marine >... | reverse complement strand
GGCTTTTCCATATATTTAAACTCTATCTTTCGGCAGATACTAACCGCAGTTTTAATATTATGTTCTCTGGCTTCATCATTCCCGAATGTTCCCCTTAAAAATCCATTAAGAAAAGCCATTTTATGCCGTTCTTCTTCTGATATATCTTGAGCAAAACTTTCTATTTCAATAAGAGTGGAAGTAGAAACTAGGTAGTTTATAAAATTTCTAGGGCGGTAAATTTTGACGAAGGAACCGCCCTAGTTTTTTTCTTAAACTTTATACATTCAGAATATCATATATTTTCTAATCAGCAAGTAAATAATATTTAGCTCATTCTAAGCACTGCCTGAAATCTGTATCTGGTATTATAAATATTTAATGTATTTTTATTGCTTAATATTTCAGGCTGTAAATAGGTTTTTAAATCTCTGCTATCATTATAAAAATTTTGTGACACCATATAAAGGCTTGAGCCTTCTTTTATAATAAGCCCTACATGACCATATAAACCGCCTGTAAAAGTGATTATATCCCCTTCCTTGGCTTCCCCTGGCTTTATCTTTTCAAGCCCCATATCTTCGGCATTGGCTAACCAGTCGCAAGCATTACCAGAATTATAATAATTAGCTAAATTAACCCCATAGGTTTTATAGATATAACGCCTTACAAACTCCACACACTGGCAAAAGATACCTAGATAATAGTTTTCTGCATCTTTTATGTAAATGTCGCTTATATAGTCGCTCTGTCCGTTAGAATAGACAATCAACCATGTTTTATTGATTCTGATATTTTTGATAACTTCGCCATGCTTCATTTTTTAAAATCCTCTTAATATTCCCAAGCTCTGGAAAATACAGGACGTATTTTCTTTTATACATGGAAGTATGCCAGACTGCTTTTAAACACTCTAACAGGCTGTACAACTCATAAAATTATAATTCAATCGAACAGTTAAATATAAACTTTCTACCTTGCTAAACCGCTTTTTTGTTATCTTGGCAAGACCTTTTCTATCCCTATATATTAGTATTAATTATTTGATTTATCAAATTCAATATTAAACCATTCTTTTAATGAATATCATCATAATTTAATGCCTATAACGCTAGCGTGTTGGGGCGCGCTTATATAGTCAATAAATGATAATAATATAAATGTCCTTTATTATATATAAGAAGGGAATAAGATATAAACAAGGGTGAGAATAGATGCAACAGACAGATTTTGTCTGTCTTTAGTCAAAATCTGTCTGAAAACAGTCAAAAAATCCTTGTGTTTTTGTCTGAATAGTGTTAGTTAAAGTGCGGTAAACAGACAAAATAAGGGGTTAAAAATGACTAAAAACAGACAAAATAGTAAAAATATAGTGGGAGAAAAACAAGGAATATCAATATATAAATATAATCCTAGTGTTCCTGATGCAATAAAACCCAACCAAGTAAAACGCACAAAAATAGGCGGAGATAGAAAGGGGTATATTGTTAATAACAACACTGGTGAATTATCTATAGGTGGGGCTTCTTTTTATGAATTTGAAGAAGTAGACAATACTAGATTCGTTAAATTATTTTTAGAAGGTATCAAGCAATTTTCTGGATTAAGTAAAACGGCAATGGAATTACTCGAAGTAATATATAGACAGCTACAAGACAAACACGGAAAAGATACAATAATATTGAGTCATTTTATAGTTAATGAGGCTATAAAAGATATGAACGAACGAAAATATCATAGAGCATTGAGAGAATTATTAAACAAAGAAATAATATTTCGTAGTCCCGCAGATAGCCTATTTTTTGTAAATATTCGCTATATGTTTAATGGTGATAGACTGGCTTTTGTTAAGGGCTACCAAAGAGAGGGAACAGGCAAACAAAAAACATTGGATTTAGATTATACAGAATCAGAAAAATAATAAACCGCTTTTATTTATTTTCTATTTCTTTTCGCATTGCTAAAACTTTAACTTTTGCGGTTTCATAATCAACATTAAATTCTTTCTGATATTTTTCTATATATTCATTGGTCGTTTTATCATGTCGAACCCTTACAAATTCCGCAAGCTCAATTTCTAAAATTCGTTTGCGTTCTCTTTCGCTTTTTACTCTGGCTCTTAATACATCAATAGATTTTCCCCATTCTTCCCATTTCTCGGGGTTCTTACGCTTAAACATCCAAGCAAGCAAAGGGGTTCTACGCTTCCTTTCACCCTCTGCAATTATTTTTAAAGATTTTTCTATTCCTTTTTCTATATCTTTTATTATTAAACTATGTGGTTTAGGTTTCTTTATTTCTGCCATTTTTTACCTGTTTGTTACAATTCTGCTCCTGTTGTCCTCCCTGCTTCTGCCTCCTTCCCTGCTTCTGCTTCATTAGCTGCAAGATGTACTTGCAAATAATCATCATTTGCAGTTTGCATCTGGGTACTATATCCGCTTGCCTCAATCCCTGCATCAAGTGCCTTTTCAAGCAATGGCATTATCTCGGCTGCTCCAAGTCTGCCTGTTTCCATAGCTGCATAAATAACGCCATTTATAAGCTCACCAAAAGGGCTATTTGTTATAGAGTCCAAACCCTCATAAAAAGCATCATTGAGGCTTTGTGCTTCCTCTTGCTCAACTTCCCTTGCTGCAATGTCTTGCTCGTCCTGTGCTTCCCTTGCTGCCGTTCCGTCTGCCTTCGCTTTTTGTTCATCTTCCTTAAAGCTGCCCTCAAAAGCATCTTTGAAATCCTGCTCTGTGCCTTGCTGCTCTACTTCCCTGATAACATCCTGTAGAGCCTGTAATATACGTTCTTGCTCACTCATTGTATTAATCCTCTATCATAATTACGGTTAAAAATCAATATGGATATTCTTTTTTAGTGCTTCTGTACTTATTCAAAACTATCTGAACAGATATTATACAGCATCCTGTTAAATTGGCTGTGCTTACTAATATCAGCATTAAATCATTAAGCACTATCACAGCATATAAAACAGATATAAATGCTGCCAGTGTCCAAACAGACCACATTAGAAGCGATACACCACTAGCTATATCATTGCTTCTATAAAGCTTGATTATCTGCGGTAAATAGCCCCCCAATATCAGGGGGGCGGTAAAACCATATAAAAGGCTGATTAATTCATTCATCATCTTTCTGGTTTTTGACTTTGTTAAAATCAAATTCCGCACCTTCAAGATTAAAAGCATCCTTTTTCTTTTGCTTTAATGCTGCCTCTTTATCTATAGGTTTGGGGGCTGACTTAATAGCTTCATAACCCTCAAGATTAACCCTGCTACTACTGCCCTGATATTCTGTTGTCCTGTCTGCTTCCCTCTCTTCCTGATAATATTCATGGCTGTTTGCAAGTCGTGCGTCTTGCTCGTCTTGTTCCGCTTCCCTTCGTGCTGTCCTGTCTACAGTTTCAAAAAGAAACTTCCCTATAGCAGCACCATATAATAATAAATCAAGATTGGTGTAAGGATAAAAAGACCATAAAAAACCAAGCAAGGCAATTGCTACAGCCTCCCAGATATGAGGGGCTAAAAAGGGTATTTTCTGCCAAAACCCAAAAGGCAACCCCCTATATTTACTATGTAACTTTATACCCTCAACCTCTATTAGTTTTCTGGTTTCAAGCTTTCGCCTAACGGCAAAAATAAACCATCCAATAACAAAAAATGTCATAGGATAATCACTATATAAACCTTTACTAACCGTATGAATTAAGCCGTTACTGGCAAGCATTATAATAACCATAAGAACCGACATAACCATTAATATAGCCCTGTCAAAATGTCTTCTTCCCATAAAACGACGAATAAAAACATTTACTGACATTGCAAAAAGCCTTGTCCAGAATGCCCCCTCTTGGTCTGCCTTTTCAACGTTATAATCAAAATCACGCTTTAAGGCTTCCAAGTCTTTTTGACTCATTGTTGACTGACTCATTTTGTTAATCCTCCCTCATTGCGTTTTCATGTGCGTCAAGTTCTGCATCTGCTTTGTTATGTTCTTTATGCAGCCTCAAACCTCGTTCTTTTCCGTCTATAGTCCATTTAAACATGGCACTAATTAATAAAAGAATATGTAAAGAGGTAGGAGAAAAAAGCGAACCTATAAGAGCAATTAAACCAATTGCAGCAAAAGTAAAAACTGCCTCAATCAATGCCGTATGCTTCATAGAGATTTTATAAAATAACTCTTTATAATCCCCCTGACTGGTAGAAATTATATAATCTATATTCTTTTTACTTTCCCTTTTTCGCCTTACTCCAACCACCATATAAAGCACGGTAAAAATAAGCATCTGAACATCAAAGCCTAACCCCTCCATGCCTACAGTCGCTTTCATATCGCTATGTAAAAGACTGGAAATTAAAAACCAACATACAAGCCAAAAAGATGAAGCAAACCAGATACGCCAACTATAAAAGCGATTGCCTATATCCTGACGAGTAAACACATATAATAGACTGGAAAAATTGCGAGTTACTACGCTATATTTTCCAGAATCTATTATATTTCGTCCTAAAATTTTCTTCTCTAATGCCTCCGCCCATTCCCTTGTGCCTTCTGTTTGCTGCTTGTTCCTTTTCTCCTGTTGTCGCCTCACAGCTTCATCTTGCTGCAAGATCTGTCCATCTGTTAAACCGCCCTGATTTTCTCTGCTCATGATAAAACCCTCCGCCCATTTAAGAGCTGTTGTCACTCGTGATTAAACTTTGAAATCCTGATTAAAAATGACTGGTATATAATTTGCATTTGTGCTTTCCCAAACCCTGCCAGCTTGATGAATAATACTCTCAACCTGCAAATTATTTTCAACTCCACCCTTTAGCAATTCGCTAAAATGTCGGGCTTCAATAACGCTCTTTTCTATCTCTCTTGTACTCTTGGAAACGTTCAAGCCGTCAAACTCCTCAACCTTCGCATTTTTGCTTATAGATTCACTTTCATCTATTACCCAATGAGAACCAAAAACAGAACTAGCCCACTTGTTAGTGTCTGGGTCACTATTAGCATGAAATATCTTTGTTGATAGATTACCAAGTATTGAGGTTGCTTGATTACGTCCATGCTCACCCTTGCCAAGTGACACATGGTAATTACTGATATTTTGAGTTAAATAAACCGTTAAAACTCTGGCACTCCTTGCCGTTTGTTGAAACTCAACATCAAAGGAATTAATAAAATTCTGATTTTCATCAGCCCATAAAAAAACAGGTCTGCCACCATCTTTTTTTATGTCCCTGCGTTCCATACATTGTTGAAACATCATTTTATAAAGTGACTGTGCAACTCGTCCAACTAATCCATAGGTTTTAATATCATAATCAAAAATGATTATTGCACCATCTTTGCAATATTCAGGCATAACATTAAAACCACTCGTGGGATTCCCACTCGTGGGGTTATCAGGACTAAATAAAGAACGTAAATCACCACGCAAAAAAGGGTCTGCACTCGCTGTAAAAATAGTAGTTATTGAACTGCGTAGCCTGTCTCCAAATCGGGGATATTCAGTTAAAAAATAACTGGCACACATTTCCAAACCGTAAGAATGTTCAGCTTTTGTTTTCCATTCTGCATTTGCTATAGAAAGCAACTGAAAACAATAGCTCGACTCTTGCCATTTCTCCTTTACTGTTTCCCCTGTACTCGTCGGAGCTGTGGCAATAACCCTGTAAACATCTGCAAGGGTTACTTTGCCATTTGCCAACATACATAAATCAATTGTGTTTCTAAGTAGCTGCTGATTAGCTAAATAGAAATAAGCATTATCACCATTTTTTAAATCTGACTGGCTTACGATTTCTACAACTCTGGTAAACAAATCAAGTATATTTTCTGTTCTGCCTCCATTCTCTCGCTGTGCTTCATAATCCAGAAAATCAAAGAAAAATCCCTCTTCTGGTTTAACCCTGATTACTGATTTTTCTCGCCCTGCCTCCACAGCCCATTTTTCCCATTCATCAGCCTCATTTGGCTTAACTGTCAAAATGACACCTCCAAAGCCAGAAGCTAGATAAGTTTTTGCGATTGTCTGCCCACTACCGGAAGTCTTTCCGCTACCAGTGCCGCCAGTTATCTGAACACCCTCGCAGGCGTCCTTTATAGTCCAGTGGTCAACCTCGCTAAAACTTATTAAAGTCTGGTTTAAATCCCATGCTTCGCTCATGCTAAAACCCTCTTATTGATGTAATTGAAATTATGCCCCCTGCTATCAGTGGAGGGCATTTATAGAGGGTAGCACAAAAGAAAGATAAAAGAGAAGTGATATAGTTCTATATAAGCAAGGGCTTATATAGATTATATTATGATTTTTTATTATTTGGTAGCTCCTTCAAGCCTATCAAATCCGCCACAATATCAAAATCAGATTGACGAAAAATATTATCTTGTAAAAGCTTCATAAGTTTTACTTTTAAAACTATGTCACTTTCAATAGCTTTTAATATTGTACCGCCAACAATAATTTTACGTCTGGTTAGGTTCTTGGCTTCATCTTTCTGGCTTAATGCTTCTTTCTTGTCCTTCCTGTTCTGTTTCTGTTCAGGCGTTGCAAGTGTTCGGGTAATTAGTGACTTTTCAACCTGTTGCAAAAGTAAGGATTTCATAACAAACACCATAAAAATAATTTCAAGAATAGCAGAATATAACATATTCAAAAATCGAGAAAAATCTTTTTTTGCAAAGCCCCTTTTTAATTAATATATTTTTATCCAGTGGATGAAATTATATTAATAGCAAGATAAGCCCCCACTAGTGGGGTAACGGCTAAGGCTGCAAGTCTTGATAGTGGGAACATATATCATTCATTCACTGAATGAATAATATATGTTTAGCCAGATAAGCCCGAACGGCTAAGACTGCAAGTCTTGAAAAGTGGCTAGGGTAAGCCTTCGGCTAGGGGAATATCCCCTATTAGAACAAGTCACATTGGCACAATGTAGAGACTTGCCCTTGACTATCTCCCTTCGGTCGATTAGCATAGGGATTATAGGGCGTTGCCCTCTTTTGGCAGAGCCAAAATTCACCCACGGTATTTATGAAAAGCTGATACTGATTAACAAAACGCCTTAGCGGCTTTGTGTGTTGTGTGACAGAAACCAGTAAAACGCCTTAGCGATTTTACGGAACAACTAATTTAAACGAGCAATACGCCTTAGCGTTATTGCGATAAGATGGAAATAAGACGGAACTATACTTAATGCCTTCAACATATTTTGATGTGAAACAAATTAAAAGAAGTAAGGGGCGTTCCTCTGTTGCTGCTGCTGCTTATCGTTCAGGCGAGAATATAAAAGATAGTAGGCAAAACCTAACTTTTGACTACACCAGAAAACAACACATAGAACACACTGAAATATTAACACCAGATAACGCCCCAGAATGGACACAAAACAGGGCTAAACTTTGGAATATGGTGGAACAATCAGAAACCAGAAAAGACTCTCAAACCGCCAGAGATTTAACTATCTCACTACATGAAGAACTAACCATTGAAGAAAATAAAAAACTTATACAAAATTATATCAAAAATAATTTTGTATCTTCTGGCATGGTTGCAGATTTGGCAATTCATAACGAAAAAACCGCAGACGGTGGGCAAAATTTACACGCTCATATAATGCTTACTATGCGAGAATTGGACGGCGACCAATTCAGCACAATTAAAAATAGAGATTGGAATAAAAAAGAATTAGTGACAAACTGGCGTAAATCTTGGGAAGAATTAAGCAATCAGGCTTTAGAAGAAAAGGGAATTGAAGAACAAATAAAAATGACTAAAGATAAAAATATTTCTTCAATCTATCCAGTTAAAAACCTGTCTTTAGAAGCTTACCAGATGGAAACCAAAGGAATAGCAACCCATGAAGGCGAAATATACAAAGTCGAAGTAATGCAATTTGAAAAACAAATTGCACATAATGACAATGCAATTATTGAAGAAAAAAGAACCGTAGCTATGGGCGGTTCTGTAATTCATAAAAATTTATATTCTCAAGCCCTGCAAGATTTGAAATATGAAAAGGCTCTAGAGAAGCAACAAGCAGAAAAAGGGGAAAACCCTTTTTCAATTGTTGAAGATGACAACGAAACAAATATAAAAGACACAACACAGCAAGCCAATAGCGACAAAGAATATATAGACCGCCCTGTTATTTCTTGGTTTGAAAAAAATCAATCTACAAGTTTATTACAAACAAGGTTTGATAACGGAAAACCAGCCAAAAAATCATGTTTCCCCGAAACAATTAAACCTCATAGCTTCGTTGATGAATTAAATGACCAAAATGATAGCAGTTCTGATGATAATATTAATCAAAATGATTATATATTTAATAAAATTAAATATTATTCTGAAAAAGTTAAAGAATGGACAACTAGTAAATTTTATCAAGAAATGGAAAGATTAAGCATTAAGAAATTACTAGATAAAAGAAAAAATACAATACCAGAACAAGAAACCAAATTTGCAAGCGTTGGACAGGGTGCAATTAATGAAAATAATTTGCACCACCAGAAAACAGACAAAGCCAGTTTAAAGGCTCAATTCGAGTTTGCAAAAAATTCTAATTTACAAAATATATTAGACTCTGGGAAATCTAAAACTAATCTTGTTGATAAAATCAAAACAAAATTTACTGATAAAGTTGAATCTTGGGCGGAAAAAATGGGATACAAACAAGAAATAAACAATATAAATGATTCTACTGATATAAATGATTCCAGTATTAAAAATATACAAATAGCCAATAATATTGAAATCAACAAAGAAAAATCATTAAATACAGATACAATAAACGATTCTAAATTAAAAAATGATTATTTAATTGATATATTATCAAATAATGAAAATGAAACAGAAGATAATGAAATAAAAGATAATGAAATAAAAGATAATGAACCTAGAAAAGGGCGTTAATTATGATAGAAAATACAAGAGAAGTAAAAAATAAAAATTATCTTGAAATTATAGATGATTCTGACATGGAAAATATAATTGTTATTGGTACTCAAAACCAAGACATAAAAACACAATCCGAATATAAATCATATACGTTTAACACCAGTAATAAACCTGAACATTTAATTTTATATTTTAATGATGGTACTTTTAAAGGATTGCCAACACATTATATTGGAGTATCCGAATATCTAGCAAATGGTTCTCTTCTTTTTGAATTTAGAAATTATATATTTTTAATTGAAGGGGAAAATCTAAGAGATTTAGCTTTGGCACTAGCAAGCGGCTTTGTATCTAACATAGTAGAATTTAGTAAAAGCTTTAAAGGTGACAAATCACCAAATAATGTAAAAGTCTTATCAATAACTAATGTTGAAATATAAAAAGAAGATAATAAAAAAGCCACCTGAAAAGGTGGCTTTTTTATTCCTTGGGTTAGCGGTTAGTTATGGCTTAGTTATTTTTTTCTTTCTTGGTCTGCCTTTTTTCTTCGGGATTATTGTTGATAAGTCTAAATCTGCTCTTGCTGCTATTGCCTTGATTTGCTCGGCTGCTTTTTTCCTCCTCTCTGCTGCCCTGTCATTAATAATTTTTTCTAGCTCCGTTATTAATTGAAAAATTTGTTCATCTTCCATATTTGAATAATTTTGATTGTCCAATTGTTCGCCCTCATAGGTTGAATAGAAAAATCAAGTATAAGACAAAAAACAGAAAAAATAAAATGCCCCCTATCGGGGTATTATTTATATTAGGGCTTCGCCCTCTTTTGGCAGAGCCAAAATTCACCCACGGTATTTATAAAAAGATGATAGTTAGAGGGGTTATTGATTTTTGATGTAATTCTGTTATATTACCCCTACGGTACAGGCTGCGGAGCCGATGACCGTAAAAGGTGATGTTTATCACATAAAAAGCCCTCTGACTAATAGTTGCAGGGCTTTTTTTATATATGCTATAATGTACCTTATCAAGAAATGCTGTTCTGATTTCTTGTACGTTTCCTTTAAATATCACTACAAATAGGAGTATAGACAAATGAAAAGTCTATTCTATAGCTTCACCTTAATAATCTCGGGGTTTCTCCTCGTTGTCTCAAACTCATATGCAGAAAACTTACCAAGCGGGGGATCTGTAAGTGGGGCTTTAGGCTTAAATCAAACGAATAGCCACACATTCACTGCTGGAGTTGGGGATTCAATTACTTTATCTGCTGACCCAACTAAGCCAACGATAATGTATTTGTATAATCCTGATGGAACATATCGAACATATGGATATAACTTGCTAACAGTAAATAATCTACCTGTAGCAGGAACTTATCGAGTTGATATTCGAACTAAAATTGTCACTGATACAGCTACTTATCAACTATTTTTTACTAATAGTTCTACAGCTAATGAACATGGTCTCTTACCTAGTGGTGGTTCTGTATTAGAAGAATTAACCTCAAATGATCTGGATACTTATACTTTTACTGCCGAAGTTGGAGATTCAATTTCACTTGCTGCTGATTCGACTAATTCCGCAAATCCAACGATAATGTATTTGTATAATCCTGATGGAACATATCGAACATATGGATATAACTTGCTAACAGTAAATAATCTACCTGTAGCAGGAACTTATCATGTATTAATACGAACCAAGATTGCATCTAAAGTAACTGACTATGAGTTACATTATTTTAATAGCTCTACAGCTAATGAAATAGGATTATTTCATGGCGGAACCTTTACAAATAATAATCTAACTTCAAATGACCTTGATAGTTATACTATTAATATTCAGGTAGGAGATTCAATTTCACTCTCTGCTAGTAGCACAGAACCAACAATAATGTATTTGTATAATCCTGATGGGACTTATCGAACATATGGATATACTTCACTAACAGTAAATAATCTACCTGTAGCAGGAACTTATCGAGTAATGATAAGAACCAAAATTGCATCTAAAGTAACTGACTATCAGTTACATTATTTTAATAGTGCAACTGCTACCGAACATGGTTTTTTGCCTAGTGGTGGTTCTGTATTAGAAGAATTAACTTCAAATGATCTGGATACTTATCTTATTACGGCTAAAGTTGGAGATTCAATTTCACTCTCTGCTGATTCAGCAGAACCAACAATAATGTATTTGTATAATCCTGATGGGACTTATCGAACATATGGATATAACTTGCTAACAGTAAATAATCTACCTGTAGCAGGTATTTATCGGGTAATGATAAGAACCAAAATTGCATCTAAAGTAACCGATTATCAGTTACATTATTTTAATGGTGCAACATCTAATGAAATTGGTTATATGGCTAATACTTCCTTTTTTAATCAGGACTTAACTTCAAATGATCTTGATAGTTATGCTTTTACGGCTGAAGTTGGGGATTCAATTACTTTATCTGCTAGTAGCACAGAACCAACAATAATGTATTTGTATAATCCTGATGGGACTTATCGAACATATGGATATACTTCACTAACAGTAAATAATCTACCTGTAGCAGGAACTTATCGAGTAATGATAAGAACCAAAATTGCATCTAAAGTAACTGACTATCAGTTAGTTTTTAATTCATCTGGAAACCCACTATTACCAGAACCCGAAGAATGCAGACATGAGGCTGTAGGATATGATTCTAAAGACAAAGCTGCATGGGCAGCATTTAACCAGTCTTATTCAGATACTGTAAACGATGTTAATGAAGTTGAGGTTGGAGGTGAGATATACAAGGTATGTAATCCTAATGGTATCAATCTTTATAACTACGCTTATAGAAAAATTGGTAAAAGAGGCGGCTACGTCAATCCTAACCCTCCAACTGTTGCAGGATGGCATACACACCCAAAGACAAACAATCTTTTATATACTAATAGTCAAAATTTCTCTGAGGGACAATATATTTTCCAAGAGAATATATGGCAGTCAACTTTTCCTTATATAGATTATTTTCCTTTTATTTGGGTAACTGGTGATTTAGGTTTTGTTATGAATTTCGACATACCTCTTTATTTAGGTATTCCAGCCACAGGAGTTTTAAAAGTTCTGCCTGTTGGCTCTACATCAATTACACAGGCAATAGTTGTACCACCTCAATGATCACTATAATTACTTTATAATTAGTATAATATTTTAAGCCCTGTGACTAATAGTTGCAGGGCTTTTTCTATATATGCTATAATTACCCCTGTAAAAATCACTAATACAATCTATGAGGGTTTTATCATGTCAGAACAACCAGAAAATCTTGAAGTTCAAAAAGACGCACCAGACCAAGACTCTAAAAACGTCCGTGAAGGTGCCAGCGAGATTGCACAGGGCGAAGCGGTAAAGATTGAAGATAACAGTAATGATTATTTGAAAGCAGCTCTTGAAAGCAATGAATCAGAGGCAGGAGCTTCGCCAGATTTGGGAATTGAGGCAGCTCTGTAATTAATCCATGTTTTCCCCTTTTTTCTGCTGAATTTAAAAATAAACCTCCTATAATACAGCTAGAAAAGGGGCTTTTTAACTTGAGTTTATGGAAAAATTACAGAATTAAGCAGAAATTTAAGCAAAACAATATTGATTTCATTCTGGAAAACCCTTGTAAATCCTGCACTTATGAGCAATTACAACTAGCTCAATCAATAAGCCACTCTCACGGCTTCAAATTAACAGAAATCATTCAAATAGATTAAACTCACTTTAAGGCTCGTACAGGGCTTTTTGTGGTTTAGTGGTACGTCACTATATAAAAACCATTTAAAGCTATTCAGCGAGCTTGTAAGAGGCATATAGACCCATCTAGAACCAGCACAAACACTTTTTAATCTTGCAAAACCTAAACAAGAGCTTTTCAACAGGAAAAGCGAAAAATAAAAACTTATCTTTTCGCCTTTGGTGAAAAATTACCTTTTATAACAACAACATAGCTTAGTTATCCACAGATAACTAAAATTTTATTTGCCAGTGTTATTAGTGTTAATAGTGTTAATAGTGTTACGGCAAAATTAACTAAAAATTAACCCCTAATAAATCAATAGGTTAGAGCAGATTTTCACGACATCATTCCCCTGATGTGACGAAAATAGTCCCCTGATGTGACGAAAATAGTCCCCTGATGTGACGAAAATAGTCCCCTGATGTGACGAAGTTCCCCTGATGTGACGAAGATATTCCCCTGATGTGACGAATTATTCCCCTGATGTGACGAATTATTCCCTTGATGTGACGAAAAATATATATATACTTTTAAAAAAACGTGCAAGCATGGCACTCTTTTTTTAATTAAAAAGTATTTAAGGAGAAAAACAAAAAAATGGCACGTTCAATACTCCGACCAGATACCCAAGAATCTAATGATTTTTTTATTTGCGATTTATCTAATGTTATTCCAAAAAGTGATATTGCCAGTATGGAGAACCCGCTTTTTACTTTATCAACAAAACCCGATAAAGAATTAAAAAAATATACTAGCAATGGTTATACTGTAGAAATTGCACCTAGTTTTTACGGTCATGCAACGATTCATGATAAAGATATTTTAATTTATTGTATTAGTAAATTAATGAAGGGCGTTAATGTTGCTATAGATGAAGCGTTAATTCATGATAAAGACTCTAAAACCTATACACCCCCAAGCAGAAAAGTAAGATTTAAAGCTCATGATTTACTTGTAACTACTAGACGTTCTACAAGTGGGCGAGGTTATGATTTATTAAAGAAAGCATTAGAAAGATTAAACGGCACAGTTATTAAAACTAATATTAAAACTGCTGAAACTGAAATAACACGGGGTTTTGGTTTAATTGATAGCTATGAAGTGGTACACGAAAACCCCAAAACAAAAAGAATGGTTGAGGTAGAATTAACTTTATCAGAATGGCTTTATAATGCTGTTACACATCAAGAAGTTTTATCAATTAGCAAAGAATATATTTTTATTCGTCGTCCTGTTGATAAGCGTTTATATGAAATTGCCAGAAAGTTTTGCGGAAATAAAAAACAATGGTCAATTTCGTTAGAAAAATTATATGATAAGGTTGGTACTTCTGGAACAATTTTTAAATTCAAAGAAGCTTTATTGTACACAATAGATTGTTTATATTCTGGTAAAGAAGATTATATATTCCCTGATTATGATATCTCAATTGATAGAAATATTGTTACTTTCTATTATAGAAAATATAAAGAAAAATCTAAATATATTGATTATAATAAACCGACTTTACAAGCTGACACTTACGACAAAGCAAGGAAAATACTAGGGCGTGAGTTTGATGTATACGCCATAGAACAAGATTGGTTTAATCATTGGGTATCTAAAGGAAAAGAAGAACTAAAAAACCCAGATGGGGCTTTTATTAATTTTTGTAAATCAAGAATGAAGATACTAAATAATAATAATTAAATTATTTCTGCTTCTTTTATTATCAAACTATATAATTTATGTTTCCTTTGATACGCTATTCTTTTGGAGTTTCTTAAAAATCCATCACAATATATATTATTATATTGCTCTGGTTTCTTGGGCTTGGGTTTGTGCGTTTTTCTGTATTCGTGCATTTTTTCACCTTGTTGTTGTAGATAAGATAATCATATTATAAGATAATATAATAAGATTATCTTATCTTTAGCCTATCTTTCATTTATTATTAATAATTGCTTTTCTATCAATTTAAATAATTTTCTTGATAGATTATTTACATTTGTAGGCGGTGTTTTGAATTTTTCCGTATCGCTTTGTCTTAGCCTTTTTACGGCTACAACTCGCCCTATTTCACCTATTATTTTATTTTCTGGCAATAAGTCGAAATATTCGCTTTTATCTCGCTTTTTTTCGTACCTGTTACTAGATACTTTGTTTTGTAAATAATATATATTTTTAGCCCCATAACTTTCTAATCTTGCCATGTGTTCAATAGCAAGTTCTACGGCTTCGGGGTCTGGTTCTACTGGAATAATAACAAGGTCAACACTTATTGAAATCCATTTATCAAAATCAGGACGGTTTCCTCCACCATCAATAATACAAAAACCATCATCATTTATAATAGCACCCATTAAAGTTGATAGAGTTTCTGGATTCCTTGCATCATAATATGCGTATGGTCGCCCACTAACTTTTAAAGGTTCTCTATCGTCTGTATGCATTAAATAAGCTGGTTTATTTGCCCATGCTGCCCCTAACGCTAATAAATGACTTAAAGCGGTTTTACCTACTCCACCCTTTGTGCTTACAATCGCTATACCTTGCATTTTATACCCCTTTATATTGAGAAATAATGTTTCGTACCGCTTCACTTGCAGAAATAACTTTACCCTGCTCTTGTCCTAGTTTTAAAGCTGTTTTATTGATAATATCAATCGTTTTTTTATCTAGTGTAAAAGTCTTTTTTAACATTTCCGATTGTTCAGCTTTGACAATATCAATTGTTTTAGAGAAAGTATCATTTGCTTTTATATTACTTAAGTCTTCCAATACTGGCTTTTTCATAATTTTACCTTTGTAAATTTTTAAAATACAATACTATCATACTATAAGACAAGATAGTAAGACAATAGGTATTATAAGATAATAAGAATATACTATCTTATAATAAGATAGTATATTCTTATTATCACACATTAACAATTACAGAGGGTTTCAGGCATGGCACAAAGTAAAGAAGTTCAAGTATCTTTTGAGGTTTCAGAGGTTGAAGCCTTGGCATTAGCTCAATTTGTCAAGCGTTGCGGTTTCTCAGAATGGCGAAATAATGCCGTTGATAATGATGAAGCCTATCAAATGAAAGATGCTTTTTATAAGCTTCAGGAAGGGCTTGCGGAAGTCGGTTTTTGCCCTAGATAGTCGGGCGGTTTCGTTTGGGTATACCTATAATGAACCAGTATTCTACTGGTTCATTAATAGCTATTTAATACTTATACTGAACCGATATTACAAAACCACTTTAAATGAACTGTGTCAAGTTGGGGTTTACCCTAACCAGACAAAGAGAAACTATATAAAACCTGTCATTCTGGGCTTAATATTTCTATTTTCTGACAAAAATATAAACAAGTCTAAACCCTAAAATGACACTTATTTATTAATTTGGGTAAAATGTTAGGAAAGGACCAAAAGTCCCATAGGAATTATGTTTACAGAGTAAGAGCTTTAGTTTTTCCTAACATTTTACCCAAATTTGCCTTTCCTTCTGGCTTTTCCATATATTTAAACTCTATCTTTCGGCAGATACTAACCGCAGTTTTAATATTATGTTCTCTGGCTTCATCATTCCCGAATGTTCCCCTTAAAAATCCATTAAGAAAAGCCATTTTATGC
>Ga0316205_10003064_pt1 | contig 16257 bp, 18 predicted proteins | sample 3monthpyrite_MG_FD_204941 | JGI IMG/M metagenome (GOLD analysis project Ga0316205, IMG submission 204941) | Microbial mat bacterial communities from mineral coupon in-situ incubated in ocean water Damariscotta River, Maine, United States -... | ecosystem: Environmental > Aquatic > Marine >... | reverse complement strand
AGTTTACCGCGTCGATTGATGACTTTACTCAAGCTGATACGGTTGTTATTGGTGTCAGCAAAGATGACTGCCAAAGCCATCAGGCATTTATAGACAAATTTGGTTTGAAAATTGAACTCATCGCAGATACTGATGGAAAAGTCTGTGATGACTATGGTGTTTGGCAAGAAAAAGAAAAGAACGGTGAAAAAAAAATGGGCATTGTACGTTCGACCTTCATCATCAACAAAGCGGGGAAACTAGTTTATGTTGAATACGGTGTAAATCCTGAAGGACATGCTGAAAAAATGCTGGCCTTAGTACAAAAGTTGTAATGCTATTACTGTCTTGCATGAACTATCACCTGATCATGCAAGACTATTAAATAGCAATCACTTCCCAGCACTAACACATCGTTATTAACTGCATTAAAAGCGATATAACAATATTCTATTTTAACCCCTGCTTTATTATGTGAATCATTGATCCAGATCAAGATTAAAGTATTGAAAAAAACAGACCATGGTTGTGCGTTACGAAAGGTAAAACATTCACATTTACTAATGCTTTAACCATTTTACTCAATGGATACTCGACATACCTTGAGTCTTTGTGGAGAGGAGCCCCATCCTCTCCTCTTTTTTTCCCGATAAATCATAATTTTTCAGTATCTGGCAGGTTTTTTAAAACCGCTTCGACTGAATCAAACGTGGTCAATACTTCAACAACTGAAGGGTGTGGCTCAACCAAAATATCAGGAAAGTCTTTTTCATTTTCTTCATTAATAGGAAAAGCAAGCTGTTCTTTTGGCGGAATAAACTGTGCATTAACCGTTTCTTTATTTCCCCGGGCATCAAAGCGGTACCAACCATAATCGTTTAAGTAAGCCGCATTAAAGCCATGCAAACTATAGGGTGCACCATCATCATTAATGCTTAAACGTTGATAACACAATCCAGCGGGGATTTTATTCGCGCGTAGTAGTGCTGCGAGTAAATGACTTTTCGCAAAACAATACCCTGTGCCGTGTTTTAAAACATCAGATGCTTTGCAAGTAACGGGATTTTGTTTGTAGTCCCAACTGTGGTTAATGTTATCACGCACCCATTCAAAACACGCCTTGGCAATTTCAGTATCGCTTAATTTTCCACTCGCAGGCTCATTCGCTAATGCCTGGATGTCTGAATTTTTCCAGTCAATAAATTCAGAAACGTCTAAATATTTGTTAATCATAATACCAACATAATCAATTTAGTTTGCCCAGACAAATCATGCCCAGCTATAAGCAAGTAATCAATACAATTAAATGCCACCTAAAAACCCTATTTTCCTTACCAGATTGTTGATCTAGATCAAGATATAGCCGCCGTAAAACGTGGAGTATTAGCGCTTCATTAATTACTGATTACGGAAAAACAAATGAAAAATATTATCATCAAAAGTCTTGTTTCAACTGCTATTGCAAGTTCACTAGTACTCACTTCAGCTTCAGTGTCTGCCCTGGAAAAAGGTGACTGGCTGGTTCGTTTTGGCGCGGTTAATGTAAGCCCTAATGATAGTAGTTCCGGCCTAACCGCTGTCGGTTCAACGGCGACTGTTGGGGTAGATGGTAATACCCAGGCCTTCGCCAACCTCAGTTATATGATTAAGGACAACATTGCGCTCGAACTATTAGCTGCAACACCTTTTTCACATGATATTGTTGGCACGGGTTCACTTTCAAGTTTAGGCAAAGTCGGTGAAACAAAACAATTACCCCCCACTTTCAGCATTCAATATCACTTTAAGCCAAAGTCTACTGTGCGACCTTATGTTGGAGCGGGTATTAACTACACGGTTTTCTTCAGTGAAAAAGCAACCAATACGATCACGTCATTAAAACTCGATGACTCCGTAGGCCTGGCTGCTCAGGCGGGTTTTGATGTTAATATTTCAAAAGACTGGTTCTTTAATGCTGATGTTCGTTACATCAATATTGAAACAACAGCACACACAAGTCTCGGCACTTCAGAAGTTAAAATTAATCCAACGGTTATTAGCCTGGGTGTAGGTACACGTTTCTAATAGTACTGTTCTGACATTTTATTGACTTCAGGTACCCGACATACCTTGAGTAAATTTTTGAGGAGAGCTCCTACCTCTTTTTTTAAATACCCAAGTGTTAAACAGGTATAATACCTAATAGCTTGCTCATTTATGTTCAACTAATAAAAATTATTATTAGCTGAACATAAATGGCCTTTAATTATATTAGGAATTACTTTGTGTTTGATTTCAGCAGCCTTCCTCCACTTTCTTTATATATTCACTTTCCATGGTGCGTACAAAAATGTCCTTATTGTGATTTTAATTCCCATGAATTAAAAACCACTTTAGATGAAAAAGCCTATATCGATGCATTAATCAGCGATCTCGAACAAGAACTGCCTGCTTTTTGGGGAAGAAGCATCGTCAGTATTTTTATGGGCGGTGGCACCCCGAGCTTGTTTAGTCCTGAAAGTATAGACCGCCTGCTGTCAGAGTTACGCGCCCGCCTTTCTTTTGCACCCAATATCGAAATTACGATGGAAGCCAACCCCGGCACAATGGAGCTGGGCAAATTTAAAGAGTTTAGCGCCGCCGGTATAAACCGTTTATCCATCGGCATTCAAAGTTTTAGTGAGACAAAGCTGACCCACCTTGGGCGAATCCATGGTCGCAAAGAAGCCATTCTCGCAGCAGAACAGGCACATGATGCCGGATTTCAAAGCTTTAATTTAGATTTAATGTATGGCTTACCCTACCAAACACTTGAGCAGGCAGTAGAAGATATTGAAACCGCCATCGCGCTTGAGCCCAAACATCTGTCGCATTACCAACTCACCATTGAGCCCAATACCTTTTTTCATCACCAGCCACCTACCGTGCCAGATGATGATCACATATGGGAAATGCAGGAAGCCTGTCAAGAAAGTATGGCAAAGAAGGGCTATGCACAATATGAAATTTCAGCTTACGCAAAAGACGGTTATCAATGCCAGCACAATTTAAATTACTGGCAGTTTGGCGACTACCTTGGCATTGGCGCCGGCGCACATGGCAAGCTAACCAATGCTCCCGAACAAAAAATTCAGCGCAGCTGGAAAGTAAAACAACCTAAAGACTTTTTAACGAGCGCAACAAATGAAAAACGAATATCAGGCCAGAAAATTTTAAGCCGCGAAGAAGCGCCCTTTGAATTTATGATGAATGCATTGAGATTAAACGAAGGGTTTGAAACAGAAGTATTCCAACAGCATGTTGGCTTACCTATTTCAGTCATTGAAAAACAACTCAAACAAGCAGAAGAAAAAGGTTTGCTCGGCTGGGAGCTAAAACGAATTAAAGCAACAGATAGAGGACGACAATATTTGAATACTTTACTAGAGCTCTTTATGCTTGATAAATAAAATTAGGGGTAGTACACATCCCCCATATGTTTAACGGCATAGCGTAACCCGGCATTTCTCTACTCTTTTCTCTACTCTTTTCTCTACGCTCTAATCTAAACCTTGATACAGCGTACGTTTAGACGTACGCTTATTTCGGAGGTATTTCACATGACCACACTAAACGCTACAGATGCACGCTCAAAGCTTTATACCCTTATTGATGAAACCGCATCAACCCATGAGCCCATTGTGATTACAGGTAAAAGAACGAATGCCGTCTTACTCGCAGAAAGTGATTGGAAGGCAATAAATGAAACACTCCACCTTTTATCTATTCCAGGAATGAGAGAATCGATTAAAGCGGGAATGGAAGAAAAAATTTCTGAATCGTCGAGAGAGCTTGATTGGTGAACTGGGAAATTGTTTACACTAAACAAGCTCAAAAAGATGCCAGGAAACTTTCTTCCGCAGGTTTAAAGGACAAAGCGCTACACTTAATCAATATTATTAAAGAAAACCCATATCAAAATCCCCCTCCATATGAAAAACCTGTCGGCGACCTTACTGGCGCTTATTCCCGAAGAATAAATATCCAGCACCGTCTGGTTTATCAGGTTTATGAAAAAGAGAAGACAATAAAAGTCATTCGCTTATGGACACATTATGAATAATAGAAACAAGATACATCATAAAATTTTTATTCAAAAATAATTTCCTCTTTAGTCTCCAGCCACTGTGGGTATATTTTCATTGTTTTCGAAAAAAGCGGATTTTGATAATGCAACTCTAACCAGGCCCGAAGTTTTGGGTAGGGTGATTGCAGATACCATTTTTTATCGACGCGTGAAAACTGGCGAATAAACGGTAAGATAGCGTAATCAACCAGGCTCGCTTTCTCCCCCATAATAAAACGATGTTTTGTCAGACAATGCTCAAGATGTTTTATAAAAGGTTCACACTGTTGCCGGTACTCATCCAGATTATCATCATGATAACGTGAAGCCGCTTTATATTTATTTAAAGCCTCTACAAATTCATTATCATTTCGCTCTATTAACGTCAGCATATTTAACAACATTGCATCATTTTGAGAATAAAGCAGGTTAGCGGGATCATTTTCCCTTAACGCCCACAGCATAATATCTAAACTTTCATCAATAACCTTGCCATTTTCAAATACCAGAACCGGCACGGTGCCTTTTGCAGAAGCCACAAACATTTCATCGGGAATATTTGTCATTACAATATCACGCAGAATTACGCTTTGCCGGGCAAGCAATAAGCCCAAACGCGCCCGCATGGCATAGGGACATTGGCGCAATGAATAGAGAATAGGATGTGACATAGTTGCTTAACCCGTGTTTTTGTACGCAATGGTAACGTAAATTTCCGTGTAATTACGGCTTAATAGGCGATCCCGTGTCTTCAATTTTAGTATAATCCGCGCCATGAAAAATCAAATTGAATTACTGGCGCCCGGCGGCGACGTTGACGCAATCAAAGCCGCCATTTTAGCCGGCGCAAACGCGGTTTATTGTGGCCTGAATAAATTTAATGCGCGTAGCCAGGCAAAGAATATCGAGCTCGATGACCTGCATGGCATTCTACGGCTTGCGCACAAACATAATTGTGAAGTTTTCCTCACTCTCAACATTATTATTGTCGAACGGGAAATTCCTGCCCTGTTTAGTTTGCTCAATAAACTCGTGAACACCAAACTCGACGGGATTATCATTCAAGATTTGGGGGTGTTTTATATTATTAACAAATATTTCCCCAGCTTAAACATTCATGCCTCCACGCAAATGACCACGCATAATGAAGGACAAATTGAATTTTTAAACAAACTCAACGCGACCCGGGTCAATCTTTCGCGTGAACTCAATATTAATGAAATTACTGCGCTCTCGACTAAAGCCCATCAACACAATATGTTAACTGAAGTATTTGTGCATGGCTCAAACTGTATTTCTTTTTCAGGGCTTTGTTATATGAGTTCGGTGACGGGCGGTAACTCGGGTAATCGAGGTCAATGTAGCCAACCTTGCCGGGATGAATACCTCACTACCGCCGAAGGTAAAAACTTTCCGCTTAATATTAAAGATAACTCTGCCTTTTCTGATTTAGAAATACTTGCGCAAGCCGGTGTTGACTCAATGAAAATCGAAGGCCGCATAAAAAAATACCATTACGTTTATACCGTGGTGGATACCTGGCGCAAACAACTCGATGCGTTTTATAAGAAAAACGAACTCAATAAGGACAACAGTGCTTTACGCAAAGTGTTTAACCGCGATTTCTCTGATTCCTTTTTGAAGGGCACTATGAGCCGTGATATTTTTATCGATAATCCGCGCGATAACTCGGCTGTTCACCTTGCTAAAAACTGGCAGGGTTCAGGTGATGAAAATTTAACAAAAGCGAAAAAAGTTTTATTCGAACAGAAATCACAAATTATTGAAAGCATTGAAAACCGCATTGAAGAATTAAATGTCGACAAAGCACCTCTGACGATAACATTAACGGGCAACAGCGGTGATGTTTTAACCGTATCCGTTAAAACCCCTGACGAAACCTTTAACGTCCAGTCAGATATTCAACTTGTACCGGCAAAAGATGGTAGTAGTGCCGGCATCAATAACGAACTCATTACAAAACGTTTTAAGGGGTTAAATGAGACTGAATATTTTATTGATGAGATTAATTCAGATAGCCTTAGTGGTGCTTTGTTTATTCCACACAAGGAGCTTAGTATCATTAGCGCTAAAATATTTACTATTTTAAATAATTCAAATGAGAGAATAGTAAATATTGACGCACCAAGACTAACGCAAGAAAACAATAATAAAATATCCCCTTCCCTGTCTGTCCTGATTTCTTCTGAACAGGACTTACACCTTTGCCAGAAAACCGATGCGGATATTTATTTCCAGTTGCCCAATTACTTTAAAGATAAACTTTCTAACTATGTCGATTTATTCAGCAACAATCCAGGTTTAACGCTCTGGTTCCCTGCCGTTTTAATCGGTGACAATTACCATGCCGCCGTTGAATTACTTGATCAGCTTAAACCAAAACATATCGTAACAAATAACAGCGGTATTGCCTTAGCCGCTTTTAAACGTGATATTGCATGGACGGCAGGCCCACATATGAATCTGGTTAATTCATACAGCTTATTGTGTTTAAAAGAAGAGTTTAATTGTGTTGGTGCGTTTATTTCCAATGAAATCAGCCAGACTCAAATTAAAAAAATCGTTAAACCAGATGACTTTAAACTCAGTTACAGTATTTCACATCCAATCGTTTTAATGACTACAATCGCCTGTATGTTTCATCAGGTCTCGGGCTGCAAGAAGAATATTGTCGATGACAAATGCATTCAACGTTGCAAAAATTCTGCCTCGATTACCAATTTGAAAGAGGTGTCCTATTTTATTGATAAAGGAAAAGGTGAGTACCATACTGTTTACAATGAAAATAATTTCTTAAATACCGACATTGTCACGGATATTCCCGATACCTTCTCAAATTTCTTTATCGATTTACGCGATATAGAGACCGGAACAATAATAAAAGAAGATAAAACAAAAATGGTGGCGGTTTTCAAAGACTATCTTAATGGTAACCTTGATGCGATTACACAATTGAATCAAAATATTTATCCCTCGACCAATACGCAATACAAAAGAGGGATCTAGTTTTAACCGGTAATATTCGATAATATCAAACCTCGCAAAGACTTTAATAAAAATGCAAGGATAGCAACAACATGGCACAACGTTACTCTGAAATTTCTGAGCGGCTAAAACTCTTTATAGAGGCACAAAAAATGTTTTTTGTTGGCACAGCAAGTGCCGACAGCCGTGTTAATGTATCACCTAAAGGAATGGACTCTTTGCGTGTACTCAGTCAAAACAGAGTAGTATGGCTGAATGTTACTGGCAGCGGCAACGAAACCTCTGCTCATGTTCAGGAATTACCACGAATGACTATCATGTTTGCCGCTTTTGAGGGTGCCCCCATGATTCTTCGGCTTTATGGAACAGCCAAAGAAATTACCGAAAAAAATCCTGCATGGGAATCATTATATTCCCTCTTCCCTCCTTTACCGGGAGCCAGACAAATTTTTGATATGTCGGTTGATCTTGTACAAACGTCCTGTGGTATGGCGGTGCCTTTATTTGATTATGTGGAAAACCGGGAACTCTTAAGTAACTGGGCTATTAAAAAAGGCAATGAAGGAATAAAAAAATACTGGTTAGAAAAAAACCAGGAAAGCCTTGATAGTAAACCAACCCATATTAAAACTAAAAATATTTAAACTATAATACTATGCACAAAAACAAAAAATTAGACGATGCTTTTTTTCAGCAACTTATTTCTGCTGCACACGAAAGCCCCAGGAAACGAAGCCATCATAACTTGCATAAAGAACTTGATGAGCCCGTTCAGCGATTATGTATTGCATTAACTAAAGGAACGTATGTTCGTCCACATCATCACCCGCAAAGTAATAAATGGGAGTTAATGTTGGTATTGAAAGGGCAGGTTAACTTAACTATTTTTAGTCAGCAAGGTGTTATTTTAGAAAAATTATTGGTGGGTGAAGGGGAGTCATTATCGGCAGTCGAACTCCAGGCAAATACCTGGCATACCCTCTATCCGCTAACAGATGAAGCGATTATGCTCGAGGTGAAAGAAGGCCCTTATACACCGACTCAGGAAAGTGACTTTGCACCCTGGTCTCCCGCAGAAGGCGAACCACTGGCAGACGATTTTTTGGACTGGCTGGAAACCGCAGAAGTTGGAAATGCTTTTCCAGCTTAATAAAAAGTACAATACCAATGGGTTAAGGAAAAACAATATGCCAAAACAAGCAACAACCGACAAAGAAATAGAAGACTGTTTTGACGTCATGTCAGAACTGCGAACGCATTTACAAAAAGAATCTTTTTTAAACACTGTACGTGAGATGGAAAAAGACGGCTACAAACTCGCCTTTATTAAAAACAAAGATAACGTGGTTGCAACGGCCGGTTATCGTATTTATACAAATTTATTTATGGGAAAACATTTATACATTGATGATCTTGTCACTGCGGAAAATGAACGCTCCCAGGGCTATGGCGAAAAAATGATAGACTGGCTGAGAAACGAAGCCATAAAAGAGGATTGCAAATTCTATCACCTGGATTCAGGTACCCATAGAAAAGAGGCGCATAAATTTTATTTTCGACAAGGATTTTCGATAGCAAGCTTCCACTTTAGTGAAAAATTAAAAACGGTGTTATGATTAAAACGTACTCACTTGCATGGTTATCCAGATGACTTCTCGAACACATTGCAGCGACATTTATTCTTACCGAACCAAAGATGACTCTGAAATCAGGGAACTTATGCACCCTAAATATCACGGAAATAAAAATCAAAGTCTTGCCGAAGCGATTGTTAATCCGGGGCTGACAACACATAAACACCTGCATAAACTTTCTGAAGAGCTTTACCATATCACTCAGGGCCAGGGGATGATGTTTTTAGATGACGAACAATTTGAAGTCAGCGTGGGCGATACACTTTGCATTAAACCCGGCACCCCCCATCATATAAAAAACACCGGAACAACACCGTTACATATTTTGTGTATGTGCTCCCCGCCATACAGCCATGACGATACTGAATTATTATAAATGCGCATCGGTATCGATCTTGGTGGCACAAAAATTGAAGCGATTGCTTTAGATGATAATGGCAAAGAATGTTTTCGCAAGCGTATTTCTTCTCCTCAAGGTAGTTATCAAAATACCCTGAACGCACTCATTAATCTGGTCAATGAAACTGAAACAACAACTCAAACCATAGCGACGGTTGGCATCGGTATTCCCGGAATGATTTCACCCCAAACAGGTCTGGTTAAAAATGCCAACTCAACCTGGTTGATCGGTCAGCCCCTTAAACACGATCTGGAGCTGTCATTAAAGCGCGAAGTTCGTATTGAGAACGATGCCAACTGTTTTGTTGTTTCAGAAGCCACCGATGGTGCGGCCAAAAATGCCGACGTTGTATTTGGTGTCATTATCGGCACGGGCACAGGTGGCGGAATCTACCTTCGTGGAAAATCTCTTATTGGCGCCAATGCTATTGCGGGTGAATGGGGGCACAATTCTTTGCCCTGGCCAGACAAAGAAGAGCTTGCTGGCAGAAAATGTTATTGCGGACAACAAGGTTGTATTGAAACGTGGTTATCTGGCCCGGGATTTTCTTATGACCATAAAACACACAATAATTTAGAAAAAACATTCAGCGCGAAAGAAATTATTATTGCAGCTGAAGACGGAGATAAAAAAGCACAAGCCTCTTTACAACGCTACGAAAAACGGCTTGCCAAAAGTTTAGCCAGTATTATTAATGTTATCGATCCTGATGTAATTGTATTAGGCGGCGGAATGTCGAATATTAAAAGCTTATATCAAAACGTGCCTAAGCTTTGGGGGAAATATATATTTTCAGATGAGGTCGTCACAAAACTCGTTCCACCACAGCATGGCGATGCCAGTGGTGTACGTGGTGCCGCCTGGTTATGGTAACTTTAAGCACGTTTTATTCTTACCACATGCATAATTTCAAAATCCATACCGGCAACGACTTCTGTTCCCGGATAGTACGTCATATTTACCCGCGCACCTTTTAAACTTTTGTATTGTTGTTTGCGCTTGTATTTAAAAGGTACTTCACAGCCTTCTATCATTACCGTATTTAATACCCACTCAGCTTTATCGCGCTGTACATGTGAGACGACTTTTACCGCATCTGAATGGGTTAAGCCTTCATGTTTTTTAACCAGTTTAGTGGGGTCGGATTGCATAGTATTAATTTATTTTTTTGAAAATAAAATCCCAAACACCGTGGCCTAAACGTTGCCCGCGTTGTTCAAATTTTGTTAGTGGACGAAACTCTGGACGAGGTAGGAACTGGTTTTTTCCTGCGGTATTTTCAAAGCCTTCTGATTCATTCATCACTTGCATCATATGCTCTGCATAATTTTCCCAGTCCGTTGCCATATGAAAAGTGCCACCGCGTTTGAGTTTTTTTCGCAACAATTGTACAAATTCATTTTGCACAATGCGGCGTTTATGGTGACGTTTTTTATGCCAGGGGTCGGCAAAAAACAATTGCACGCCATCAAGTGATTCATCGGCTATCATTTTCTTTAAAACGTCGACACCGTCTTCACAAATAACGCGGAGATTTGTTAAGCCTAACGTCTCAATTTGCAGCAATAAGTTACCCACACCCGGCGTATGCACTTCTATTCCAATGTAATCTTGTTGCGGATTATTTTTTGCCATTTCAGCAAGTGAAGTACCATTGCCAAAACCAATTTCCAAAATACAAGGTGCCTTACGTTTAAAAACAGATTCAAAATCCAGCGCATGCTCCTGTAAACTTAAACCATACAACGGAAAAAGTTCATTTAGCGCACGCTCCTGCCCGGTTGTTAAGCGACCTTCACGTTTAACAAAAGAACGGATACGACGAATGAAAGTTTTTTCTTCAGGCATAGATGTAGTCATTAAAGTTATTCATTTTAACGCAGAGGACGCAAAGCCGCAGAGGACGCAAAGTTAAAAGAAGAAAAAGGAATTATTTTCCATGATCATTTTTTAACCTGAATATTTTCCTGGCATTATCAGCGCTTAATTTCTGCTTAAAAAAATGTTCCATCGATCGGCGAGGAGGCGCTGGCGTAACGTTTACGCGGCATACGTCCGGCGAGAAAGGCTTCACGTCCTGCCTGAATCGCTTTTTTCATGGCCGAGGCCATTAAGACAGGATTTTTTGCTGCGGCTATCGCACTGTTCATTAACACGCCATCACAACCTAACTCCATTGCAACGGCTGCATCAGAGGCGGTACCCACACCGGCATCAATTAAAACAGGCACTTTGAGTTCTTCAATAATAAACCGAATATTATTTGGATTTTGTATCCCCAGCCCGGAACCAATCGGAGAAGCCAAAGGCATGACCGCAGCACAACCCATGTCTTCTAATTCTCTTGCGATCACAAGATCATCGGTGGTGTAGACCATAATATCAAAATCCTCTTTGATAAGAATTTCTGCGGCTTTTAATGTTTTCATTACATCAGGAAATAAGGTTTTTTCATCGGCTAACACTTCTAACTTAACAAGATTATGGCCGTCCAATAATTCCCGTGCCAGGCGACAGGTACGCACCGCATCATCAACACTATAACAGCCTGCGGTATTTGGCAGTATGGTATATTTTTCCGGTGGAATAACATCTAATAAATTAGGTTCACCGGGCTTTTGCCCAATATTACTGCGGCGCACCGCAACCGTAATAATTTCTGCTCCACTTGCTTCAGTCGCGAGGCGCGTTTCGTCATTATCTTTATATTTTCCTGAGCCCACTAATAGCCGTGATGAATATTCTTTCCCGGCAATAACTAATGGAGAGTCTTGAATTGTTTCTGTCATGCTTTTACCTAATCTGTTCTGAATTTAAATGATATTTTGTGAAATAAAATGCGATCTTTAACCACCACCCACGGCATGTACGACTTCAACTTTATCGCCCGCTTTGAAAACATAGTCTGCATAGGTGCTACGCGGCACGATTTCTAAATTGACTTCCATCGCAATACGGCCACTGCTAATGTCCATTGCATCAACGAGTTGCTCAGCAGTAAAACCTGCTTTCACATCACGCTGCTCACCATTTACGATAATCTGCATATAAACCCTTAAAAATTTATGTTGATGCTGAAAAAGATGTGATATATCTTCATTTCTCAATAATAAATAAAATAAGACATCACAATGCAAATTCTACCACAGCTTATATCTTGCAACACGGCCGGTACACTTGATCGATTATTCCGCATCCGCTGCCTCACCTCACCCGATCGAATGGCCTATCGCTATTTCGACCGCCAAACGGACACATGGTCAGAAATGACATGGAATGATATGGCTAATTTGACCAGTCGCTGGCAACAGGGGCTGCAAAATGAAGGTTTACAAAAAGGGGATCGGGTCGCTTTACGCTTGAAAAACAGTGTTGAGTGGGTGGCTTTTGAGCAGGCCGCACTAGGCTTAGGGCTTGTGGTCGTCCCTCTGTATGTCGATGATCGACCGGATAATGTCGCGTATATCCTTCATGATGCCGGAGTTAAGGTCCTACTCTTAAACGATGATAAGCAATGGCAAGAATTATCAGGCCATATTGAAACCGACTCATTATTAAGCCGCACAATTATCTTACACTCAACAAAGGATTATGATGACATTGCGATATCGGCTGAGCACTGGTTGCCAGAAGAACCTGCACATTTACAAGAGCGCGGCGGCGATCCCCACTCTGTTGCCTCCATTGTTTACACCTCTGGCACAACAGGCCGGCCAAAAGGTGTCATGCTCAGCCACCACAATATTTTATTTGACTGTGAGTCTGTACTTAAAAAATTAGGACTTAATGAACCACACACATTAGAATTCCTGTCCTTTTTGCCCATTTCTCACATGTATGAACGTACCGTTGGCTACTACCTTCCTATGATGGCAGGTGCAAAAGTCTCCTATGCCCGATCAATACAACTCCTTGGTGAAGACTTTCAGGTTATTAAACCCTCAATACTGGTGTGCGTGCCGCGTATTTTTGAACGCTTTTACGACAAATTACAGCAAAAACTCGTAAAGCAATCCATTATCTCAAGAACGATTTTCAAATTTGCCGTCTATGTGGGCTGGAGCCATTTTCGATTTAAACAAAAACTCGCGTTCTTTAACCCCATTATCCTTTTAAATCCTTTATTCCAAAAAATCATCGGCTCAAAAGTTCAACAATTACTGGGGGGAAAATTAATCATTGCTGCCTCAGGTGGTGCAGCCTTACCACAGGAAGTTGCCCGAACATTTATTGGTTTAGGTGTAAATATTGTTCAGGGCTATGGACTAACAGAAACGAGTCCCGTCATTACAATGAATAATATGAACCTAAATATTCCATCAAGTGTCGGTGAAGTAATGCCCGGTGTTGAGTTGCGTATTGCGAAAAATGATGAACTGCAAGTCAAAAGCCCTGTGATTATGAAAGGCTACTGGAATAACCACCAGGCGACCAGCGAAGTCATGACCGAAGACGGCTGGTTTTGCACCGGCGACAAAGCAAAAATAGAAAAAGGCTCCGTTTATATTACCGGCCGTATCAAAGATATTTTAGTCACCTCAAACGGTGAGAAAATTCCTCCTGTGGATATGGAGATGGCAATAACCATTCTGCCTGAATTTGAGCAAGCCCTTATTGTCGGGGAGGGTAAATCCTACTTAAGTGCACTCATTGTACTAAATGGCGAAAAATGGCCTCAAATCGCACAGCAATATGGTCTGGATCCCCTTAATGCGGAAAGCTTGAAAGATAAAAAACTCAGTGTAGCAATGTTATCTCTGGTCAAAAAAGCATTACATGACTTCCCCGGCTACGCCAAAGTGCGCCGACTCTCTCTATCATTAAAACCATGGAGCCTGGAGGAAGGATTAATCACCCCAACGTTAAAAGTGAAGCGTGCGTTAGTTTTGAAGAAATACGAAAAAGAAGTCGAAGCCATGTACTAAAATTTCTGAATAAGCTATCCGAAAATCCAAATATAGACAATGGCGTGTTGCTAATGATGTTCACTTAAATATTTTATTCCTCCCCTCCCATTTTGGGATAGCCAGTGAATTAGCATGGAGAGCTTAGTCGAATGGCTAGTTGCTCTATCAGGGGGGCTACGAGGGGAAGAGTTAAAATCACCCCACCCTCGGCAATTGCTCCTGCATTGCTCTACCTCCTGCTTCCTTGCAGTCGTAACCTTCCCCTTTAAGGGGAGGGAATTCATTTTTAAAGTGTTATTCTCTTAACTGAACAGTATTAAGCGTATTAGCGTTTCATTTATTATTCAATATTCCAGTTGCCAATATCATCTTCGCTCTGCTGCCCATCTGGCCCAAGTGAAAAAATATCCAACTCACCGTGCGTACCGGGAGAAAGGTACAAATATTCTTGTCCCCAGGGATCTTTATTTAACTTCTTAATGTAGCCACCCTTTTTATAGTTTCGTGGCTGCGGTGAACCCGACGGTTTTTGTTCTAATGCTTCCAACCCCTGATCGGTACTCGGATATTGATAATTATCCAGCTTGTAAATATTTAATGCACTTTCAAGCGACGTAATATCATGTTTCGCTTTTTCGATTCGCGCCTGTTCAGGCCGACTCATTATTTTTGGCACAACCGCAGCAGCCAGAATTCCTAAGATCACCACCACCACCATAATTTCAATTAAGGTAAAGCCTTGTTGTTTTATTGCTTTCAATTTTTTATATTGCATTTAGTTAAAGTCCTGTTTTCTAACATGCTTATTTTAGGCAATATCTTACCTCAAAAACTTGCCAACAACACACTTTAAGCAAATAACTTTTATGCAGATAATGTATGACAGGCTATACTCCATTCACCACTATTTTGAGCGAATACTATGAAACTGTTATTAAAAATTTTAAGCGGTCTTATTGCACTTGTATTAATTCTCATCCTGGGCTTTGCCTTCACTTTCAACGCAAATGATTACAAGGATAATCTCATCACGCTGGTTAAAGAAAAAACCGGACGCACGCTCTCCGTGCCTGGCGATATATCCTTATCCTTATTTCCATGGATCGGTTTAGAGCTGGGAAAAGTTGAACTCTCTAATGCAAAGGGTTTTGAGAAAAAACCGTTTATAAAAATAGAGCACTTACAAGTTCGCGTAAAACTATTGCCCTTATTAAGGCAACAGCTTGAAGCCGATACCTTAAAAGTTAAAGGGCTTACACTCAATCTCGCCAAAAACAAAGAGGGTATCAGTAATTGGGCGGACCTGGTACAAGAAAATAAAGCGCAAAATAAAGCACAAAAACAAAAAACCGCCCCCGCAAACAACCCCATGAAACTGCTTGGTGTTTTTGCACTTAATGGCATCGAAATAAATCAGGCACAATTTAACTGGTACGATCAACAATTAAAACAAAAAATTGCGGTTAATGATGTTGAGCTGGACATTGGCAAGATAAAATCCGGCGCCATTATTCCTTTTCGTACACAATTTCACTTTAAGCAAAAAGAACTGGAAACAAAGATTAACTTTCAAAGCGGCATCAAATTTTCACCCGACTTTAAACAGTTTACATTCCATAACACGCAATTCGATTCAGATACAAAACTGGCCGCACTAAAGAAAAGACTGCCTGCAACGATATTAAGTCAACTTATTCATTTAGATCTGCATAAAAAAACAGCGAGCAGCCAAAATATTAAATTCACCTCCAATGAGGTAATAGTCAATACGCAATTCAAAGCAAAAGATATTTTAAGTCACCCCATCGTTAATGCAAAACTTAACTTAGAAACAATAAACCCACGCGCTTTAGCAAAAAGTTTTGATGTTATGTTACCGCCAATGAGTGATAAAAATGCCCTAACAAAATTTCACACTCAGTTTGACGTCGAGGGTTCAACAAACAAACTGCTTTTCTCAAACATTGCCATGCAGCTTGATGATACAAAAATAACCGGAAATGCCACTATTCCTTTTTCTGCTGCACCGACTGTTCAGATGGATGTCGATGTAATCAATATTGATCGCTACTTAGCAGCACCTGTCCCAATTGAAAAAGAAGATGAAAAAGAAGGTACGGGTAAAAATAATAAAAACATAGATCCTGTGCTCATCCCACTTGCTTTATTAACGCAAGTTGATGTCACCGCGGCACTAAAAATACAAACGCTACAAATAAAAAAAACACACTGGAGAAACGTATACTT
>Ga0316205_10003063_pt1 | contig 16259 bp, 13 predicted proteins | sample 3monthpyrite_MG_FD_204941 | JGI IMG/M metagenome (GOLD analysis project Ga0316205, IMG submission 204941) | Microbial mat bacterial communities from mineral coupon in-situ incubated in ocean water Damariscotta River, Maine, United States -... | ecosystem: Environmental > Aquatic > Marine >... | reverse complement strand
CAAAAGAGTACGGTTATGTATTTCAAAGCAGTGAAATATATGATGGTTTAAGCGCAGTTTACGATTATGCACAAAATGGTGTAGAGCTTAAAAAAAACATACGTGATTATTGGTGGAAAGCCATGGTACAAATGCACGAAAATATTGTAGGACTGGATGCTGCCATATTTATGCATCCAACCACTTGGAAAGCCTCTGGACATGTAGATGCCTTTAATGATCCTTTAATTGATAATAAAGATTCTAAAAAACGCTATCGTGCTGATGTGTTGGTTGAAGACTACTGCGCTAAAATCGAAAATAAAATCAATAAAGAAGTAACCAAAGCAGCTAAACGTTTTGGAGATGCTTTTAATAAAGAAGAATTTGTTTCAACTAACGGAAGAGTTTTAGGATATCAAGAAAAAATAAACACCATTCTATCAAGAATGGCTAAATCGTTGGAAAATGAAGATTTAGCTGATGTTAAAGCTTTAATAGAAGAACTTGAAATTGCCGACCCATTAACAGGAAGTAAAAATTGGACCGATGTAAAGCAGTTTAATTTAATGTTTGGAACTAAATTAGGTGCTTCGGCTGAAAGCGCAATGGATTTATACTTACGTCCCGAAACTGCGCAAGGCATTTTTGTAAACTTCTTGAATGTCCAAAAAACTGGACGCATGAAAATTCCGTTTGGAATAGCCCAAACAGGAAAAGCCTTTAGAAACGAAATTGTTGCACGCCAGTTTATTTTTAGAATGCGTGAATTTGAGCAAATGGAAATGCAATTTTTTGTAAAACCAGGAACTCAAAAAAAATGGTACAAAAAGTGGAAAGAAACACGACTTAAATGGCATTTATCTCTTGGTTTAGGAGCAGTAAATTACCGTTTTCACGACCATGAAAAATTAGCCCATTATGCCGATGCTGCTGCAGATATCGAGTTTAAATTCCCCTTTGGCTTCAAAGAATTGGAAGGCATCCATTCGCGTACAGATTTCGATTTAAAAGCGCATGAAGAATTTTCGGGGAAGAAACTACAGTATTTCGATCATGAAGAAAACAAAAGCTACGTGCCTTATGTAGTAGAAACCTCTATTGGTTTAGATAGAATGTTTTTAGCAGTGTTTTCTAATGCTCTTGAATACGAAACTTTAGAAGATGGAAGTATTAGAACGGTTTTAAAATTACCTGCTGTTTTAGCGCCTACAAAAGCAGCCGTTTTACCATTGATTAAAAGAGATGGATTACCGGAAATAGCAAAGCAAATTGTAGAAGATTTAAAATGGGATTTTAATGTTGCTTACGATGAAAAAGATGCTGTTGGAAGACGTTACAGACGTCAAGATGCCAATGGGACACCTTTTTGTATTACAGTAGATCACGATACTTTAAAAGACAACACAGTAACCGTTAGACATCGTGATACCATGGAGCAAAAACGTGTAAAAATTGAAGAACTACGCGACATCATTAAACAAGAAGTAGATGTGAAATCTTGGTTAATGAAAATGTAACCAGTTATACTGATCTTGTTTCGGTAACCAAAAACAAAAAAGAGGTTACCTGAAAAGTAATGAAAAACTATAAATTGTCATTCTGAGCGCAGTCGAAGAATCTTAAATATAAGTATGTTAGATATTTCGACTGCGCTCAATATGACGCTAAAGATTACTTTTTAGAAAGCCTCTATTATAGCGTGCATTTTTAAAACCTATATCCAATGGCAATCCCTCCACGACCAACAATTTCAATGTCGCTATTGCCAAGTAAATCCCTTCCTATTCCTAAGTATATTTCGGCAACAAACCCTCGTTTGGTTATAAACTTTCCTCCTGCTGAAATTCCAACTGCAAAATCGGTGTATTTTTTCTCAACATATGGGTCAAAAGGGTCATCATTATCGTAATAAAATTCATCTTTTCCAGAGTGCAACATGCTAAAAGCTTCAATAAAGAATCCTTGAGCATATTTCTTAGAAAAAAAATGTCTGTAATAAGGTGTAATTGAGAAGGTTCTATATTCGTCCAGTCCAGTATCTTGATTCCCATCAAGGCTAATTAGGGTACCAACACCAAAAGATGATTCTTCATTAATAATTCTTTCATAACCAACATCTAACCACTTAAAGATAATTAGATTGGTCATGTTTAATTTTAATTCATCTCTTTTCGAGGTGTCAAAATTATCGTTTGATTCTTGTGAAAAAGACATCAATGTACAGAGTAAAGTAAGTAATAGAATTGGTTTCTTCATGTAGTTTAGTTTTTAGTTCAAATAGGTTTATCAATAACCATGCCTTTGTAAGATGTTTCTTTAGTAAAAAGGTTGCGTATTAATTAAAAGAATGGTCATGTTTTTTTTATTCACTGCCAGAAAAAAGCATAAATGCACCTTTATAATCATAAAATAAGTTTCTTTTACATTCAAAATTAAATTGGCATTATCGTCTGCTAACTGATTATAGTGAAATGCCTCTTATTTTCTTTTAAACCAGCAAAACACGAAATTTTGATTCGTATCAAAGGGGGTTCTATGGTCAATTTTAATGCATTTAATTTTATTAAAATACATTTCAAATTGATTGGTCATTGTGGTTTCTGAATATTGTTTTATCTCTAAACCACTGCACTTTTTTGGGCCATTTTCAGAAAATGTACCAACAACTAAATTACCGTTCCTATTAAGGTGTTTTTGAACGGTTTCAACATAGTTTTTTATACTTTGTTCATCTGTTAAAAAATGAAATGCTGCTCTATCGTGCCAAAAATCATAATGTTCTGGTGGTGAAAAATCAGCAACATCGGCTACGATCCATTTTACTTTCCTTGATTGGTCTTTTAAACGTTGTTTAGCTCTATCTAGTGCAGCTTCAGAGATGTCCAACACGGTGCCTTAAATCTCAACTTTAATAAATTATCAACCAAAAAACTATCGCCACCACCAATATCGATGATTTTTGCAGATTTAGGAATATTGGATTCCTTAAAAAATGATAACGATGTTTCTGGCACGACTTCATACCAACTCACTTCGCTCAAGGATTTTGTTTTGAAAACGTTTTCCCAATGTGCTTTTCTATTCATAGTAATATGCTTTAACTCCAAGTCATTCTTTGTAATCTAACAGCATTCAATATGGCTAATAAAGCGACACCAACATCTGCAAATACGGCTTCCCACATTGTAGCCAAACCTCCAGCTCCTAAAATTAGGACAATCACTTTTACACCAAATGCCAATGCTATATTTTGCCAGACTATTTTTCGGGTGGAACGACTTATTTTAATAGCTTTTACCACTTTTGACGGTTGGTCTGTCTGAATAATAACATCTGCGGTTTCAATCGCTACATCACTTCCCAATCCGCCCATGGCAATACCTACATCACTTGCTGCTAAAACTGGTGCATCGTTAATGCCATCACCTATAAATGCAACTTTGTAATTGGGGTTTTGTTTTAATGCTTCAACTTCATTTAGTTTATCTTCAGGTAATAATTCTCCTATTGCCTTTTCAATACCTAATTCGGAAGCTATTTGTTGTGTAATGGAATCCTTATCGCCAGAGAGCATGATTATGTTTTTGATACCCACTTTATGTAATGCTGTAATCGTTTCTTTGGCATCTTCTTTTAATTCATCTGCTATAATCACATAGCCTATGAATTTATTTTCAACAGCAATCATTACAATAGAATCTACTACAGCATCCGTTTCAATTGGAACTTCTATATTATTTGCAATCAACAATGCTTTATTCCCTACCAAAACAGTTTTCCCGTTTACAGTCCCTTTTAATCCTTTTCCTGCAATTTCAGAAACATTTTCTGCTTGATACTTTATTTCAGAATCGTATTGCAATATGGTTTGCGCAATGGGATGCGTCGATTGTGCTTCCATTGCTAATAAATAGCTCATCATTTCTTTTTCAGCCAAATCAAATGATTTGATTGCTTTGATTTTAAAAACACCTTTAGTAACAGTTCCTGTTTTATCCATTACCAAAGTGTTTATTTTAGACATTACATCTAAAAATGAAGCTCCTTTGAATAAAATTCCATTTTTTGATGCAGCACCTAAACCGCCAAAATAGCCCAACGGAATGGAAATAACCAAAGCACAAGGACACGATATCACCAAAAAAATTAAGGCTCTATACAACCAATCCCTAAACACATAATCATCTACAAAAAAGTAGGGCAATAACGTAACACCTATTGCTAAAAACACAACGATTGGTGTATAAATGCGTGCAAACTGTCTAATAAATAATTCTGTTTTTGATTTGCGTGCTGTTGCGTGCTGTACCAAATCCAATATTCTTGCAATGGAACTATCTTTAAATTCCTTTGTAACTTCAACTTCAATAACGCTTTCCAAATTTATGCTTCCTGCAAATACGTTTGCGCCTTTGGAAATAGTGTCAGGTTTACTCTCACCTGTTAGGGCTGCTGTATTAAGTGACGCTTTTTTGGAAATTAAAATCCCATCCAATGGAATTTTTTCACCAACTCTAATTTGAATTTTCTCAGCAATTGCAACCGTTTCAGGGCTCACTCTTACTATTTCACCGTTTCTAAAAACGTTCGCTTCTTTAGGGCGTACATCCAATAATGCTTTGATATTACCTTTGGCTTTATTTACTGCTGCGTTTTGAAATAGCTCTCCAACAGCATAAAACAGCATAACCGCAACACCTTCTGGATATTCGCCGATTACGAATGCTCCAATGGTTGCTATGGACATTAAAAAGAACTCTGTAAAAACATCTCCTCTTTTAATACTTTTCCAACCTTCTTTTACAACAGGGAGTCCTACAGGCAAATATGCTACGATATACCATCCTAAACGCAACCAATCTTTAAAAATGGTTGCGTTAAAATAGTCTAAAGCAATCCCAATCATAAGCATTGTAAAACTTATGATTCCAGGAATATATACTTTTAAATTATTTGATGAACTATTATGATTGTGACCATCATCGTGACTATGTTTTTTTTCAGAATTGGGATTTATGTCTCTTAAATTAAGTTTCTTTTTTTTCATAATAAAATTTATAACACCCAAAGATGCTATTTTATTAAGTGCAATGGAAGTGCATTATTGTGCCTCTTTTTTATAAGCCAATAATCGTAATGCGTTGGCTACAACTACCAATGTTGAGCCTTCATGTATTAAAACCGCAATACCAATGCTGGCCCAACCCATAATGGTCGAAGGGATCAACAGAGCAACTATACCCAAACTTACATACAGGTTTTGCTTAATGATGCGTTTTGACTTTCGGCTTAAGCCAATGGCAAATGGCAAATTATCGAGCTTATCTGCCATTAATGCAATGTCTGCAGTTTCCAAAGCCACATCGCTTCCAGCTGCTCCCATGGCAATACCTACTGTGCTTTTTGCCATAGCTGGGGCATCGTTTACTCCATCGCCAACCATGGCAACCTTGCCTTCTTGTTGTATTAAGGTTTCAATGGCAGCTACTTTATCCTCTGGTAGCAGATTTCCCATTGGGTCAGTAATTCCTATGGTTTTAGCAACGGCGTTGGCTACTTTTTGGTTATCACCAGTAAGCATAATCATACGGCGGATGCCTATCTTTTTTAATGCAGAAAGTGTGGTTTGGGCTTCTTTGCGGGCAACATCCATCACAGATATTATACCAAGATATTGATTGCCACCATAAACAATCATTGCCGTGTGCCCTTCATCTTCAAGGGCCTCCATTTGATTATTGATTTCCAATGGTATTTCTTTGTTGGTAATTTCTTTTAACAGACGTCGGTTTCCGATATAAACAGTACTGTTGTTGTAGTTGGCTTTTACGCCTCTTGCCATTAAGGCTTCCATATTTTTTGCTTCCGGAACTTTGTCAATGCCTAATATATCCTTGCCACCTTTTACTATTGCTGATGCTAATGGATGATCACTCAACGCCTCTACGGCAATGGCCGTTGTTAACAGTTCTTCTTTAGAAATACTGCCAAAAGGGATGGCGTTGGTCAGTTTGGGTTTACCTTCGGTCAATGTTCCTGTTTTATCAAAAGCAACTGCTGTTAAACTTCCTAAATCTTCCAAAGGCCGTCCGCCTTTTATCAAAACACCTTGTCTGGCAGCTCTTGCCACACCAGCCAAAACAGCACTTGGTGTTGAAATTGCCAAGGCACAAGGTGAAGCTGCAACCAGTACCGCCATTGCCCTGTAAAAGCTTTCCCTAAAGGTTTCGTTTAAGCCCGGAATTAAAAATGCAAACAATAAGAGCACTACCAAAATAAGAACGGATGGCACAAAATATTTTTCAAACTTATCGGTTAGTTGTTGTGTGGGTGATTTTTGTGTTTCGGCTTCCTTTACCAATTCCACCAAACGCGATAGTGTACTGTCTTTTGCTTCTTTTAATACTTTGACTTCCAATACACTACTGCCATTAATGGTTCCTGCAAATGCCCTATTCTCTGAAGGTACATTATTAAGGTCATGTTTGGCATTGGGTTTGTCAACAGGGATTTTATCAACAGGAATACTTTCCCCGGTTATTGGTGCTTGATTAACTGCACTCGAACCAGCAATTATTACACCATCTGCCGCAATCTTGGTATTTGGCTTTACGATAATTACATCTCCAATTTTAAGGACTTCAATACCCACTTCAGCAGTTTCGCCATTACGTTTTACAATCGCTGTTGGCGGTGCCAAATCCGAGAGTGCCGCAATGGATTTTCGAGCTTTGTTCATGGCATATTTTTCCAGGGCATGCCCTAAACTAAACAAAAACAGCAGTAGCGCACCTTCTTCCCATTTCCCCAATGAAGCAGCACCTACAGCAGCTACTATCATTAAAGAATCTATCTCTAATTTTCTTTTACGTATAGTATCAAAGGCTTCAAGGGTAGTGAAATAACCACCTAAAGCAAAGGCAATGATAAACAATGTTAAGGGCAACCATTGTGGTATTCCTTCCAAAAATGAAAGTATTAATCCTGTTCCCCAGAAAATACCGCTACCTATTGCAAAGTAGAGTTCTGTGTTTTTGCCAAAGAATTCACCGTGTGAGTGATTGTGTTCTTTATTTTTCATAGGTAGATAATATTTGTTTTTTAACGGTTATATGTAATTCGCATATCTTCATTGGTGTTTGCGACCAATTTTCGGTCATGCTCATTTCATACGTTTTGAATGTTTTTAATTTATAGTCATTCCAATTTCAATACTAATTGGGCAAACTGTACCTGTATGGTCTTGTTCAATCCCTGTATTAAGGAACCCAGACCTGTATCTGATACTAAAACCTGTCCTCTTGCACTTATCAAGCATGACATACTTACTCCTTGTTCTATATGCGTAATGGTTGCCTTAAATTGTGATATATATGACTTCCCTTGATAGGTAATGGTTACCAGCCAATTAAAGTCGATGGGGTCGTGCCGTTTTGATAAAAAATCTTGGGAAGGAACTGTACCAGTGAACCGAAGCATTAAAGGGTCTTCCTGTTCTTGTAAAATGGAATTGACTTCAGGAATATCTGTTGATAAGGTTTTTAGGTCAAGGACTCCATTAACCACTTTGGAATCAAAATCAAGATATAGGGCCAATTTATGGCTTTCTGCCTTGACAGGTTTATCATCAACCAAAGTCATCATCAAAATATGACCCTCATCAGTTCTATAAATTTTTTGGGCATTGCTCTTATAAAAGCTTATTAATAAGATTATAAAGGCTATATGTTTTATATTCATAGTATTAATTTTTAAAGGCAGTATATTAAAAAGGCAGCCTCTACTTTTGCTTTTAGTTCTATTAATCATGTTGCTTTAAGAAGCATCATAAAAGCTGCCTGCTATTAATTAAGTTTTCACTTAATTTATTTTAAATAAAAAATCTCACTCTTTCACATAACCACTTACCACTACTTATTATCTATATCCTTTTCTCTTTTACCGAAATAATACATCAGCGCAACAGTGGCACCTAATAATCCGAACAGAATATTCTCGAAAATTTGATTCCCATTAATATTCAAAATTTCAATTAAATTAGTTTTTAAATAATGCCACCAATTAGTTTCATAAGTCTGGCTGCTAAACGTGAAAATTGTTATCCCAAAAGGTTGAAGGATAAAAACACCTATAGCAAACCCAATTAAAATGGTAATAGAAATGTTTTTTTTATTCATCAAACTGTCTTTAACGGAAAGAAAATCACTGACTCTCAATCCATATTTTGGCTTCTTCCTTTTGGTCTATATTGAAATACTTAATGTCGGCATTGGTAAAAGGCTTCATAAATTGGGTTGCCCATTCCTGCCATTTTTTGTCGCCTACCATGGCAATGCGTTCATAATCCTTTTCATGTGTAACATCCATTTTAAAATCTTCCCAAAGCCCTTTAATAGTCCAACCTTCAAAATTATTCATCTCAAAATACCAACGGACTTTTAAGCCCTTATCAAGAATAGAATGAATAATTGGATGTACTTTCTCAATATCCTGTTGTTGTAATTTTCCAGAGGCTATTGTAGTAATCACATTGTCTTGTTTAATATCAATTATTTGTAGCATCTATTTAAAGTTAACTTAACCATTCTTATAATGTAAGTGCATTATTAACCACTACATTTATCACAAAAGCCCTTGACCACCAAATTCACGTTCTCTGCTTCATAACCTGCGGGTAAATTGATGTGTGGTATTTTATGCTCTGTTAAACAGACTGTTTCATTGCAATTTGTACAATGAAAATGTAAATGCAAATCGGTCTCCATTTCGCAGTTACAGTTTTCTTCACACAAAGCATATTTGGTTATTCCTGTGCCATCATCAATTTGATGTGCAATACCGCTTTCAACAAAGGTTTTTAGAGTGCGGTACAAGGTTGTTCTTTCAGAATTATCAAAATACTCTTCAACATTTGTTAGACTGACTGCTACTTTTTTGCTTAAGAGGAATTGTAAGACCAACAAACGCATTGCTGTTGGTCTTACATTATTATTCTCTAATATTTGCTCTAAAACAGCCATTATGTTATAAATTAAAGCGCTTTAAGGAATCTCCTGTCTTAATTTGAAAGGCATCTTCAATATTGGTAATATAAATAATGCCATCGGCTGGTTCTTCGGTTTTGCCATTTGCCATAATTATCTCTATGGCCGCTTGGGCTTCTTCATTTTGGCATACCAATTCTATTTTAATTACTGGGCTATCGGTAATATGAAAATCCAGCGATGGTTTCGCTCCTTTTGCCTTAAATGCTCCTGTGCCTTCGGCTTGCGAAAGGGTCATACTTTCAAACCCATTATCGGTCAAGGCTTCTATAATTTTTTGTATTCTGTTTGGTTTTACAAATGCTTTTACTTCTTTCATCTTGAATATATTTATATATTTTAATCGATTTTGAACCGAGCGTGTTTATAGTTTTTAACTAATTAAGACCACTAACAAACCCGGAATCAAAATCTTTCATTGTTATTGAATTAATGGCCGTGCTCCAGTTCACCTTTCACCATTTCTGAAGAAAGATTATAAGCTCCCTTTATTACTACTTTAGCCTTCTTTGAAACTTCAGCTGGAAGATTGACTTCAACAAATCCCAAATCAGTAATACCAACCGTTACGGGTATCATTTTAAATTTCATTTTGTCCGCTTCCATTTCTTCATCTTCATCCAAAATAAAAATAAAGGATTGTTCGCCCTCTTTTATAATGGCTTCTTCAGGTACGGCATAACCCATTTTTTCGCCCTCTACTATTCTACCTTCCACATACATACCGGGAAGCAATTCATCATTTTTAATATCCATATCTGCGTGAATGTGCAACGCTTTTGGATCGGTCTCAAAAGTTTTACCAATAGAATGTACTTTAGCTTTAAGAATTTCATTGGGTTTAGAAGCTACGGTAAAGAAAACTTGCTGACCCAATTTTACTTTGCTAATGTCCTTTTCATAGACTTTTAAATCAACATGTAGTTTGGTGTTATCACTAACAGCAAACATTTTGGTTTGTGGTGCTACATAATCACCAAGGTTAACCAATACTTCATCAACAAAGCCTTTAATAGGCGTAATGATGGGAACTGCGGAAAAAATTTGTCCTTCGGCAATTTTATCTGCATTCAATCCCAATAGCCTTAACTTTGATTTTAAGGCATTCACACTTGAAGTTGTTGAACGGAATTTAGACTGCGCCATTTGAAATTCTTTACCAGAGGAAACGCCTTTATCATATAAGGTTTGTTTACGTTCAAAATCTTGTTTAAGGAAAACGAGGTCATCATTTTTTTCTTGAAATTCCTGCTGCATACTAATAATGTCCGGATGTTCTAAATATGCCAATACTTCGCCTTTTTGAACTTGGTCACCTTCAATAACTTTTATAGATCTTACATTACCGCCTACAAAAGGGCTAATATTTGCTCTATCTTGTGGAAAGAGTTCAAGTGTTCCAGTAACTTTAATATTGTTTCCTAAATTGCGTTCCTCCAAAGGTTTCATTTCCAAACCTATGGTTTCGGCCTGTTGCTTTGTGAGTTCCACAACGCCTTCTTCCTCGCTGTGACCTTCTTCTTCTTCTTCCTCATTATGGCCTTCTTCGCCGTGTGCATCTTCCTCACCTTCATTGGTTTTAGAAACGCCTTCATTTTCGTTATGCCCAAGTTCAGATTTTGGGGCATCATTACAACTCATAAACATAAGTGTAAATAATACGGTACTTACTAATAATATATTCTTCATTTTTCTTTTTTTAGATTATAGATTACCCAGTTGGTATTGCAGCTCGACGAACTGCTGATTAAATTGATTTATAAACTGTAAATGGTTTTGTTTTATCCTGATGGCGCTGTTGAGTATCGTGATATAGTTCACATAATCAATTTCACCTTCTTTAGATGCCAGTTCTGCCGTAGTGATTTGTTCTTCTGCCAAAAGCAAGGCACCTTCCTGATAGTAGTCAAGTGTTTTTTGGGTCTTTTCCAGCGACTTTATGAGCTGTGACACCCTGCTTTCGGTCATCGCCCTTTGTTCCAGATATTGGTTCTCGGCAACCATAGCATTTGCTTTAGCGGCCTTTACCCTTGATTTCTGTGGAAAGAACCAAAGCGGTATGCTAATACCGGCTTGATATGCGCTAAAGCCAGACACATCATTGTACTTCAATTTATCATAACTTAGGCTGAATTTTGGTAGGAACTCGGATTTTTCAACACCTATATTCGCTTTGCTTACTTCAGCATTTTGCATAGCATATTGAAGCAAAGGATTATTGGCTGCGGAAGCCGAATCCAAATTGGCCAAAAAATCCATTGGTTCATAGGTCAAATTCACAGTTTCAATTTCTTGGTCAATGCCCAAATACTGCTTCAATGCTCTTTTTGCAATTTCAATATCATCATAGGCTTGCTGCTTTAAGACTTGAATCTGCTGATATTCGGAAGAAGCCGAAATAAATTCCAGCTTGCCCGTTTCCCCTGTATCATAGCGCAATTCGGCAGCCGTCCTAAAGTTGGCATAAACACTGTCCAACTGTTCCGCAAAACGCAATTGTGCTTTGTTATAATTGATAAGGTCATACGCCTGCATCACATTACGAATCAATTGCTGCTCATTGACAGCATAGAATTTTTCGCCCAATTTAACCCGTTCTTTATAGAACTTATTTTTTGAAAAACCAGAAAGCAAATCAATATTGCCCTGTTGTACGCCATAGGTACTCAGTACTCCCTGTTGCACTCCTTGGTCTTCTCTACCAGTATATAAAGAGGTACTTCCAAAATCAAAACTTGTTCCTTTCATCGCTTGTTCGCGTTCAATTATAGCTTGACTTTCTTTAAGAGAAGGGTAATTTTCCTTTGCCATTGTGATAGCTTCCTCTATTGTTAAAGTTTGAGGCATTGGATTGTTTTGAGCCCATAAAGTGGCCGATGATAAAAACCCTCCTACCAAGAGTAAAACTGGAATGATGGTTTGACTTTTTTTGATATAACTTGTATCATCGCCATTATTTTTACGCGCTTTACGAGATTCCAACCAACTATAAAGTATTGGGACCACCACTAATGTTAAAAAGGTTGCCGTAATCAATCCACCAATAACAACCGTTGCCAAAGGTCTTTGTACCTCCGCACCACCTGATGTAGATACTGCCATTGGAATAAAGCCCATAATCGCGGCTGTTGCCGTAAGCAATATAGGGCGCAAACGCTCGTGTGTTGCTTCGTATATTCTGTCTTTTATATTTGTCATTCCGCTTTCTTTTAATTCGTTGAATTTGTTTATCAATACCAGTCCATTTAATACCGCTACTCCAAAGAGGACTATAAATCCTACACCTGCCGAAATACTAAATGGCATACCGCGAATCAACAAAGCGAATACACCACCAATGGCCGCTAATGGTACTGCCATATAAATCATTGCTGATTGTGAAAATGATTTGAGCGCAAAATAGAGTAGGATGAATATTAGAGATAAGGCAATAGGCACGACAATCATTAATCGGTCTGAAGCACGCTGCAAGTTCTCGAAAGAACCTCCGTAGGTTATATAATAACCTGGTGGCAATTTTACTTCTTTCTCCAATTTTTGTTGAATTTCCTCGACCATCGATTTTACATCTCGTCCACGTACATTTACACCAACAGAAATACGACGGTAAGTATTGTCCCTTGAAATTTGCATTGGTCCTGGTTTATAGCTTATATCTGCCACTTCCTTTAAAGGCACTTGTGCACCACTTGGCAAATCGATGTATAGGTTTTTTAGGTTATTGATATCTTGTCTAAATTCCTTTGCCAAACGAATGACTACTTCAAACCTTTTTTCGCCTTCAAAAATCACACTTGCCTTTTCACCTGCAAATGCAGCGCTTACATAATCGTTCAGCTTATCAACGGTTACGCCATATTGAGCCATTTTAGCGCGGTTGTATACAACAGTCATCTGTGGTAACCCACTGGTGGCTTCAACATTTAAATCTGCCGCACCTGGAACGGTTCTTATTACCGCAGCGATTTCCTGTATCTTATCCGCCAAAACTCCTAAATCTTCGCCATATAGTTTGATAGCTACATCTTCACGCACGCCTGTCAACAATTCATTAAAACGAAGCTCAACAGGTTGGGTAAACACAAAATTGACTCCTGGAATTACTGCAATTTTTTCTTGGATTTTTTCTATAAGTTCTTCCTTACTCTCGGCAGAAGTCCATTTGCTTTTATCTTTTTCGAGAATAATGTAACTATCTGCAATATCCATAGGCATTGGGTCTGTAGGGATTTCGGCAACACCAATACGTGAGACCATTGTTTTTACCTCTGGGAATTGTTTAACGATATTCTGCAATTTTTTTGAAGCTTCAATAGATTCTGTAAGGCTACTTCCGGGTTTGATAAGTGCTTGCATAGCAATATCACCTTCATCAAACTTTGGGATAAATTCGCCACCCATATTGCTAAAGATATACCCAGCAATTACTAAAAGTGCCACGGCACCAATAACTACTCCTGCCTTAAAACGCAATGCGAAAGAAAGCAACGGTTTATAGGCTTTGTTTAAAGCTGCCATAATTTTATCACTGAACCTATCAATACTATTTTCAAATTTGGCAAACCATCCATTTTGATTTTTTGTGGGTTTTAAGAATAATGCCGAAATCATAGGAACATAAGTCAAACAAAGAATGATAGCACCTAAAACGGCAAAACCAAAAGTAAATGCCATTGGTCGGAACATCTTTCCTTCAACACCTGTTAAAAAGAGAATGGGTGTGAATACGATCAGTATGATTAATTGACCAAAAAAGGCAGAGTTCATCATAGTGCTTCCGGAATCATAGGCCATTTGATCCATTTCTGCCTGGTCTATTGGTGCGTTGGACTTTTTAATCCGCTGATGAATATGAAGCACCATCCCTTCAACTATAATCACAGCACCATCTACAATGATTCCAAAATCAATCGCACCCAATGACATTAGATTAGCCCATATCCCAAACTGTTTCATTAAAATAAATGCAAATAATAAGGATAGTGGAATAACCGATGCTGTTATCAATCCACCTCGAAAACTACCTAAAAGCAGTACCAATACAAAAATCACGATAAGTGATCCTTCAATCAAGTTCTTTTCTACGGTACTTGTTGTTCTTTCTATTAATTCACTTCTGCTTAAAAAAGGTTCGATATAAACACCTTCTGGTAGCGATTTTTGTATTTCATCAATGCGCTTTTGCACATTGTCAATAACGTTACTTGGACTTTGTCCTTTGAGCATCAAGATTTGACCTCCAACAGATTCGTGACCATCTTGGGTAAACGCACCGTAACGTACCTGACTTCCATAGCCTACTTTTTCTGCAACATCCCTTATTAATATTGGGCTTCCGTTTTGAGTGATTACCACGGTATTTTCTAAATCTTCTAAACTTCTTGCCAGTCCTTCACCACGAATAAAGTTAGCTTGATGATTTTTTTCAATATAAGCACCTCCTGTATTGGCGTTATTTGTTTTGAGGGCTTCGAAAACTTGATTCATTGTTAAGCCAAAACTTTTCAGCTTATCTGGATTAATGGACACTTCATATTGTTTGACATAACCTCCAAAAGCGTTGACCTCGACCACACCAGGCACCAATGCCATTTGACGTTTTACTATCCAATCCTGTATGGTACGAAGCTCCATAGCATCGTACTGTTCTTCATAGCCTTCCTTTACTTTTAGGGTATATTGAAATATTTCACCTAATCCCGTCGTAATCGGCGCCATAAACGGAGTTCCAAAACCTTCAGGGATTTCATCGGCAACTTCGGTTAATTTTTCTTGTACTAATTGTCTTGGCAGATAAGTTCCTGCTTCATCTTTAAAAACAATGGTAACCACGGACAGCCCAAAACGGGATACCGAACGCAATTCGATAACATCTGGTAGGTTTGCCATTGCCAACTCAACAGGGTAGGTTACAAATTGCTCAATGTCTTCAGTCCCCAAATTTGGAGCAACTGTAATGACTTGTACTTGGTTATTGGTAATGTCGGGAACGGAGCCCAATTTTATAGTAGCCATAGACCAAATGCCTATACCAACAAGTGCTACAATAAATAGTCCAATAATAAATTTATTATTAATGGAATATGAAATGATTTTATTAATCATGGAATGATAGTTATAATGAATTTATAAATAAGAATGAGATACCAACAGTTGTTGATGGTAGCTTGAATTTATAAGATACCTGCATGCGCAGATATTCATTATACCCTTGGTGGCTGTAAAATAGAAGTAGTAAAGTCTTTTTCTAAACCGTTAAAATGGAAAAAAAGTTTAGTAGAAATATCTATAGATGCAATTGCGCAATCTACTTTAGAAAGATACGTAGCATGAATATGGCAGCAATGGCATTGACAAAATGGAGAACATAGATCTAAATCGGTATGGTCACCAAGTGATTGCTGTGAAATTTCAATTTTGACCTCATCATCAAGCACAGTATAATCTTCGCAAGGTGCTAAATTAAGTGTGAGAATATAAATTGATAATATGAATGCTAAAAATTTCATTATAGCAAATATACAAATTATTGAATGCAATGGTTGTGCATAAGCGATTATACTATTAAAAATACGCTTTCAATTGTATAGTTCCTGTATGGATAGTTTTATTGGATTCGCTTTTTCTTCCAAAATAATTAATATTTAAGTCTAAAAATTTTGTTAGTTTTTTTTGCGCCAACAAGCTCCATGTGAAATTTTTCCCTGGCTGCAAGCCTTCCATCATTTGATAGCCAACTGGAGAATTTGCACTACCTTGAAATGTATTCGAAAAGTAATTTACTTCGGCTGTTATCGCTGCTTTTTGATTGTTAGAAACAGCAAATGACACGCCGTATTTTTGTTGAACTAAAGTCTCTAGACCACCTATGGTGTTTTTCTTATTTGCGTATTGGTAAAACACATCTAAACGGGATGCATCATTAAACAAATATGAAAGTTTCGGGTTTAGTTTTGTTTCGTCTATATTATAATTTTTGCTAACAAAATTTTCACTAATGCTTTCGTTTTTATTAAAAAATGAGTCTAAAGTAACCAACCAAGTATTGGTAATTTTATGATTAAAATTTAATTGGTGACTCTTTAATTTATTTTCAATAAACCCAAAAGACAAAACATTTCTCACTTTGTTGGACAAGTAGGTGTAAGATGTAGTATAATGCTGCTTGCCTCGATTAAAAAAAAGTATGTTCCTAAAATTTAGTTGTAACCCTAATTGATTTTCAATATCGGT
>Ga0316205_10003061_pt1 | contig 16265 bp, 27 predicted proteins | sample 3monthpyrite_MG_FD_204941 | JGI IMG/M metagenome (GOLD analysis project Ga0316205, IMG submission 204941) | Microbial mat bacterial communities from mineral coupon in-situ incubated in ocean water Damariscotta River, Maine, United States -... | ecosystem: Environmental > Aquatic > Marine >... | reverse complement strand
TCAACCATTCACCGAGATACTTATTGGTTAAATAGCACTCAGGTTATATATGATGGAAAAATACTGACTAAAGCATTGCCAGGTAATTTTTCTGGTTTTGACGATTTTAACGGCTGGACAGCTTCTGATAATGAAGATCACTATATTGTATTTAGCTATGGTATTGCTTTACCCGCTGTTGATAAAAACACATTCACCCCTCTTAATGATTTTATCGCTAAGGATAAATTGCAAATATTTGAGAAAAACAAACAAATATTAAATGATGCAGATGCTTCAAGTTTCAAGCTATTCGAAGATCATAATTTCGCCAGAGATAAAAATCACATTTATTACCTAGCCACAAAAATACCATTTTCAATTGATGGCGCTGACACTGATAGTTTTGAAATTCTTGACCGTGGTTACCTGAAAGATAAAAACAGTGTTTATAAAGTTCATCAATATGAGAGCATTGAGAAACTGCCCCAGGCAGATGCAAGAAGTTTTGAAGCAACCCAGTATGATGACGCTACCCGGTCTGAAGCAAGAGATACAAATCACTACTACTATGATGGAAAAATAGTCGGGGATAGATAATTTCAATAAATACAGCCAATAATGACAATTATCATTGTGGTTGAAAGCTGAAAACTGTTACATATGAAGGATTAAGTATCTATTTATTCATCAGACTAGCAGGCGTTCATTATGAAAAAATCAATTTCTTTAATCTTATTTTTACTTCTATCTTTAACCATTAACGTTAATGCACAGGCAGATGACGATGATAAGAAGTTTTTCGTTAACTTAACTTCTGATGATATTGATCGTGCTGCCATGGCCGTTAGTATCAGCAATAAGGTATTAAGCACAAATAACATCAAGACCACCATATTTATAAGCGCACAGGGCGTGAGATGGGTAGATAAAAACATTCCTCAGAATACATATGTTAATGGCAAAACCATTCCTGAAATGTTGAAGGCATTTATGAAATCTGGCGGTCAGGTTATTGTCTGCAAAATGTGCATGAAAAATGTGGGCGGCATGAAAACAAGCGAAGTTATTGAGGGTGTCAAATTTTCAGGCACACTTGAAGCATTATTTGCTGAAAACACGACTGTATTAAGTTACTAATCAACGCAGGTCAGAGCACGTCATACTTATTTTGCATAATGTTCTCTGACTTAAGTTCTGAATATAGTTTAGCGGGATTGATGACACTCCTGACAGTTATTCACAATATCTTCAATTCTTGAATAATCAGGCGGGGTCGCTTTTGCAAACAACTTGGCAGTACCAATATCAGCAATAAACCGCTCTATATGGTCACTTATAAATAATTGATTAGTTTGAGTGTGTCCTGCACTCAGTCTGGCACTAATAGACTCAAGACTACTAAGCTCAGAAATAATATTCTGCTGACGCATCTTATCATCGCCTGAGGCAGTAGAGACTATCTCCCCAAGTTTATGAACACCCTTCTGCATCTTTCTCATTAAACTTTTTACTTCCCTGTTTTCTACATATGTGAAATCTTCAGAATAAGTTAATTTACGCACCTCAGCACAGCCAGTAAGCATAACGATACCCACTATTCCCAATAACACTGTAATATGCTCACATCTTAATGATAAACTCATTATTAACCCTCGACATTGGGGATCAGATCACACAGATCCCATTTATTAAACAACTAGCCATAAATAACCCTTCATAACTATTATACTCACATCTCAATTATTAGAAATCAAGCAGCCAGATATGATGCAAATTACAGCGCCTACCAGCTTATCAATCAAGATCATCACTTCTTTAGTGTTAATTCTGACAGCTGTTCTCGTATTAGGGGTATTTTTTATAACAGAACTTTTATGGGCTGGATTAATATTAACGACGGTCGTCCTGTATAGCTATTTATCTTCACCCATATCCTATGAGTTAAATGCAGACCAATTGACTATCAATTTTCGCAAAAACAACAAAACATTTTCCCCTGTAATAAAAGGCACACTAATTGAAGAAGACAAACCTTCATTTAGCCTCCGTTTATGGGGTAACGGAGGTCTCTTTGCGGCAACCGGTATCTTCTGGAATAAAAAGTACGGTATTTTCAGGGCATACGTTACCACCGGGGATAAGTCATTTTTAGTGCTGATTGAAACCCCTGATACAAAAATCATTATCACACCTGAAAAACCAAATGAATTTATTAGTTATTTCAATTATTTAAATCAATAATTAAAGTCATTGTAATACTTATAATGCATTTTTATCTGATAATCATTATCACTATCATTTGTCACCCCGCTGATTAATGAGTAAACTTAATGAAAACCTGAACCTCTTATATAAACCACTACATAAGTATGAATACGGTAATAAATATGATGAAACCCCTCCTGATTGCCTTACTCTTATCTCTGTTTTTGAGCGGCTGTTTTTTAACGCCTCCTTCGCGAAATTATGACGAACAACACAAAAATATCAGCAAACTCAATACGGATGCCTTAAACATAGATTTAATAAAACCCGTTTCATTAAACATAAACCCTACAATGGTTTGGCAGAATTCAGGTGTGTTTGTTGAAAAGGGTAATATTATTACCGTGACCGCGTCTGGTAAATGGAGCCCCGCCCCGTTAGCCTGGAGCGGGCCTGAAGGTAATCAATTATGGTCTGTAGAAGTCCCGGGCATCACAGGTGGCGCCTTAATGGCTAGACTTGGACATAAAGGCCACCCTTTTATGATTGGTTTAACCCAAACCTTTAAAGCTAATGATTATGGAATGTTGTATTTTACTATCAATGACCCGTTTCGATTTTTATATGATAACGAAGGTCAGGTAACTGCAAAAATATATTCTGCTGGTCATAAATCTGCCAAAAATAGCAGCATGTCTAACGACATAAAAATTCTCTCTTATCAGTATGACAATAAAACCAATAAAGGCAGCTTGTCTGCAAAAATTGGAAGCCAGGCATTTACTACTCGTCAGTATCTGGTTAATAAAATTGGAGAAATCGCATCTAGCAAAAACATTGCTATTAAGGCAGGAAATGCACCACTTGAAGGTGGGAGTTTTGAGTTGCTTGATGAATCAAGTAGCAATGGCGTAATGCAAATACACTTTAGAACTTTATGGTGAGCAGTCTAATATAAATACCAGTTACTGATTGTATAAGCAGCAACTGGTCACCGGGGTTTCATTAGATAAAACCCTTAAAAGCTAGAAATTTTAGCTATAATAAAATGAGCCGGAGATATAATCCCACTAAACAGACAAGTGAAATAAACAAGTATGATAAACCAGATACAAAATATAATTATGCATTTATATCACAGGCCAGATTAATTTCTTTCATTAATCATCATGTGCAAAAAATGGAGGCACTTGTATGAGCACTGAGAAACCTCGAATTAGCTGTCTATCAAACGGGCCGTATTACTTGCCCGATGATCCTGATCTGAAAATTACTGTCAATATTAGCAACTCTAAAGGTGAGCCCTATTCCATAGCCAGGGATGTTGCATTATGTCGTTGTGGTGGTTCCAGTAACAAACCTTTTTGTGATGGTGCACACACTAAAAATGGTTTTTCCGATAAAAAACTAAGCGACGGAACACTTAATAAACGGATTAACTACACTGGAAAAAAGATAACCATCCATGACAATCGTGAAATTTGCGCTCATGCGGGATATTGCACAGACAATCTCAGCCCGGTATTTAAACACAAAGAAGAACCCTGGATTGACCCTGACGCCGCCACAATTGATGACATTATTGATACCATTGCTAGATGTCCTTCAGGAGCATTAGGTTATTCAATTGAGAACACTGAGCGCCAGATTCTTGAATCTCCACCCCTGATTACAGTTATTAAAAATGGCCCATATGCCGTTACGGGTAATATTGAACTTGTCGATCAAAAAATGGGAGAAGGCTGTTCAAAAGAGCGTTATACCTTGTGTCGCTGTGGAGCCTCGAAGAACAAACCATTTTGTGATGGATCTCACTGGGCCATAGGATTTAAGGATTGAGACTATGAGATATGCCGAAAACTGGCCAATGGTAAATATCGAACACCTGAATTTAGAAAAAGTTTTATTATGGTGCAGCGAAAATCTGAAAGGTAAACAATTTGTAGAAGGTAATAATATTAAGTTTGACGATGCTAAAGAGGCTGAAAAATTCAGGCTTGAATATGAAGAATGAATTTATCGAGAGTAACATAACCTTAAATAGCCTTTCACAATCACTTTTTATTTTTAGTCTGTATCAGGTAACAATTAAAACATAGATATATGAAAATATACGACAAGCAAAAACTTATTCGTGATCATCACCCTGAGGTAATTAAAGAACGTTTAAGCCGACTAAAGAAGCCAAACCTGATTTCTGATGCCGTACTGGGTGGTATTGATGGTTGCATAACCACTTTCGCCGTTGTATCCGGTGCATTAGGCGCAGGTTTTTCATCTTCTGTGGCACTTGTGCTTGGTTTTGCAAACCTTATAGCCGATGGTTTCAGTATGGCGGTTAGCAACTATGAGTCTATTAAAGCTCAACAGGACTTTACAGAAAGTGTTCGTTTAGATGAACAGGAACATATTGAAAAAATACCCATTGGTGAAAAAGAAGAAATTCGTCAGATATTTCAGAAAAAAGGCTTTACCGGTGACGTTTTAAATAAAATAGTCGAAACAATAATCAGTGACAAAAATTTATGGATAGATACTATGCTCAAAGAAGAGCACGGATTACAGCAGAACAACCTGAATCCTTTAAAATCAGGTGCTACCACCTTCACTGCATTTATATTTGTTGGCACAATACCACTGTTACCTTTTCTGGCTCCTAATCTAGATATGAAAACTCAGTTCATTATTAGCACCTCCCTGGCAGGAATTATGTTTTTTATGATAGGGGCAATGAAAAGTCACCTCTTTTCAAAACCTGTCTTTAGCTCTGGAATAAAGACCCTCTTAACAGGTGGCATAGCTGCATCACTTGCCTTTATTACAGGTTACATACTCAGGGTAGTTTTTGATATAACATAATCAATACAACGCCAAACTATATAAAAAATGAATAAAACATTTCAATTAAATTTTGAAGTACTTATCCTTACTACCTGTCAAAAGTTATATTTATGATTTTTTTGTCTATAAAAAAAATACTAAAATCTATTATTGATTTCTTTATCGCTGATAAAACTGAGTACTGGCATCGAGATCGCTCTATCGAAGTAATTGCTCTAGAAAAAGATATTGATATTGAAATATTATCAAATGAAACCAGTGAGATCATTAAAAATAAAGGCCGCATAGAAGCTATAAAAAACCTAAGACATAGATTTCATGTACCTCTTTCATCAGCATGGCGGTTTGTTGATAAAATTGATAATAAAAAAATCCAGGCAAGTAATGACAGATAATTACAGATAACTATGGTGAATATTGTTACTAAGACTTTTTCTATTCATTATCATCAGTCTTTTTCTTAATTACATGTTTACCATCAAAATATTTCATCATGCCTGCTGAACCTATAACAAATAAAAAGGCAACTATTAATAAAATCCAGAAAAGCGTCATAACGAGCACCCTATATTAAATGGTTTGACATAATTTTAAGACATATCACATAATGACGATAACTATTATACCTAATATTAGAGTATATTGTTTTCATTTAAAGACTAAAGACAGAATTACCCGCTGATTATGATTAACAAACTAGATAAAGCATTAAATAGACTGAAGCACATTTTGCCGATTAAAGATCGTCAGGACAGCTGCGAGCCACAAATCAAATCACTGCATCAGAAGATACTACAGTCATTTGTCACTCAGGGGCGCATATTAAACACTGATGAAATGTCACAATGGGTTGACGATATTTCACAGTCTATTGATGTACTAAGCAAAAATGATATGGTTATCTTCTCCGAAAATAGAGAGCCCATTGGAGCCTACCCTTTCACCATGAGTGAACGTGAACATATGGTTCTAGTTAATGGCTTTAAAGTTCACGCTATGTGTGCACTCGATGCATTGGCGATTGCCCCCATGTTTAAAACAAACACTGATATTCACTCTCAATGCAGGGTAACTGGTGAAGTTATTAGTATCCAGATGTCAGGCGAAACAATAAAAAATCAGAATGAAGCAAGTGATATTTACTTTGGCATAACATGGGGCGCCTCTGATTCAATGTTAAGCTGTGCAGATAGCTTATGCCTGGAAATGGTATTTCTTAAAGACTATGACACAGCAAAAAAATGGCAATCTGACGATACAACAGAAAGAGAAACATTTACTCTGCAGGAAGCCGTTCAGTTTTCTAGCCGATTTTTTGTTCCCCTTTTAACGTAATAGTATCTTTTGTTATAATCAGTACAGCAATATCAAATACTAAATAAATTCATCACTGGGAATAAACTATGATTACGCTATCTGATTTAACTGAATTATTAGGTTGGGCTTCACTTATTAATATTTGTTTTCTTATAATTACTACGTTTTTTATTACTGCAATGAGACATCTTGTATTATCCATACACAGTAAAATGTTTGGCTTAACAGAAAATGAGCTATTAAAGATATATGTAAAATTCATAGGCAATTATAAAATGCTCATTTTTGCTTTCATTGTATCGCCCTACCTTGCCCTGAAAATTATGGGATATTGATTGAATAACTTACTATATACTTTCGTTAGCTTACCTGCTCTCAAGCAGATAAATTATTTATTATTCTTAATAGCTGTTGAAATTATATATAAAAATGGAGAAATATAATGCCTCAATTCGTTATCGTATATTTAGGTGGTGAGCAACCATCCAACCCTGAAGAAGGCCAGAAACACTTTGCAAAATATAAGGAATGGTTGTCATCAATAGGTGATTCTGCAATCAGCCCAATGAACCCAATGAAAGATACTCACACAGTCAAACCTGATGGCTCTGTTAGTACAAGTAATGCAACCACCATGTCTGGTTATACTATTATTGAAGCGGCATCATTAGACGTAGCTCTAGACATTGCTAAGGCGTGCCCTTTTCTAGATATTAACGGATCACTCGAAGTATCTGAATTAATTAATATGCCCATGTAGTACTCTGCCTATGACTTAATACGCGTGTAAATTAATACACAATTGAAAAACTATGAACCAATAATGTATTTACTCACAGAAATTATGAAGCTCCATTAAAATTAAACAGATAAAAGCCAGATACAAGTTATACATGTCACTATCGAACTAATGACACGTACATGGTTCCAGCCTGTCCATACTTTATAATATTGATCCCAGACTTGTTGTAAGCTACCAGCTTCACCTTTAAATGTTGCGAGACTATTATTAAGCGGCACATTAAATACTACGGTACAGAAAAACATACCCATTAAATAAACAACACCGGCTATAAGCATCACCCCTGCCCCAACTTCATCCCAATAAACTATTGAGGCAACAATTAAGCACATTGAAAAAATGGTTGAAGCAAAAAAGACCGGCATAAATACAGAGCGTACGATGGTTATATTAATAGCATTCATGGCGGCTATCGCCTGTGCAGCACCCAGTTGATTAAATGACCTCATAATAAAACCCGAAAAGGCTAAATACACCCCAGCCATTACACCACTGCTTAATGCTGCTGCCCATAAAAACATTGTAACGTGTGAGGTAGACATTACGCAGACACCTTCTGCAATACATCATCCCAAACACCCGATTCAATTGTCTTTTGAATATATGATTTAAAGTCAGTAGGCTGTCGATTAAGCGCCTCTTCTACACCCGGCATTACATTAGAGTTTCTACCATCGAAAACAACTGTAAACAGCAAATGTATTAAGCTTTGAATATCTTTCGATTCTCCCTGTTCCCGTAAAGCATGTATATAATCTTCAACAGGAACGGTTGTATATTTTATGGGCCGAGAGAGTGCTTCTGATATTTCGTTTACACACTGTGCAAAATTTAATGCCTGAGGTCCCGTTAATTCATAAAGCCTGTTTTTATGACCTGGCTCTGTTAATGTTGCAACAACCACATCTGCAATATCATCTGCATCAATAAAAGGCTCAAGAGTATCGGCTTCTGGTAATACCAGTTCACCGGCCAAAATTCCCTGCAACATAAAACTTTCACTAAAGTTCTGATTAAACCAGCTACATCTGACAATATTCCATGTAATACCACTTTCTTTAAGCGCGTTTTCTGCTCGCAGAGCACCGTCTTCACCCCGACCTGACAGCAGCACGATATGTTCTAACCCATTTTCGCGAGCTAATTTTACAAACTCTTTAATCCTATCTTCTGCCTGCGGTAATGCAAGATCAGGGTGATACGTAACATAAGCAACTCGAGCCCCTTTAATAGCCGTTTGCCATGTTGCTGAATTCTCCCAGTCAAAAACCGGGCTTGTTGACCTGGAAACCGCACGTGTTTCATAACCTAAAGATCGTAGGCGCAGATCTACACGTGAGCCAGTTTTACCATTTTTACCGATAATAAGTATGGGTTCGTTTTTCATAATTTTATCTCCAATATTCATGTTATTTAGTTTCTGTGAAATATTAATAACTCAAGTAACTTAATAATAATGAATACCAAGAGACTAACAATCATAATTAGTCTAATAAAATTAACAATTCGTCCAATTATTTGGACTTTTAGTTAACACCATGCCACTATTAACAGTATGTTACGTAGCAATACAGAAATACCAAATCTCACCGACCCTCTTGGGGAGGTGCTGCACTTACTTCGCCTGACAGGCACCTTATACAGTCGTGCTGAGCTAACTGCCCCCTGGGCAATTGACCTGCCGGCTTTTGAAGGCTGCATGATGTTTCATGTGGTAACAGCCGGTCAGTGCTGGTTGTTCGTAGATGGAGAAGAACCTCGACTGCTACAACAAGGCAGCCTTGCACTGGTGCCGCATGGAAATGGTCATAGCATTCGCAGAAGCCCTAACGATAAACCGGTGCCATTATTTGATATCCCCGTCGAACAAATAAGCAATCGATATGAAATCATGAATTACGGAGGGGGTGGTGAATTAACTCAGCTCACCTGCGGTGTAGTTCGTTTTGATCATGTGGCAGGCAAACAACTTATCGGATTATTGCCGAAGGTTTTACAAATAAACAGCTGGACCAATGATGAAGGCAACTGGTTGCAAAGCACGCTTCGATTCATTGCTCATGAAGCCAGAACATTGCAGCCGGGAGGCGAAACTGTGATTACACATCTGGCGGATATACTTATTATCCAGGCAATACGCTCATGGATTAACTCTGCTCCTGAAGCAAAACAGGGCTGGTTAGCCGCCTTACGTGATAGTCACATAGGTGCCGCAATTGCCACAATACATCGTGAACCAGAAAAAAACTGGACGGTAGCCTCACTAGCTAAAGAAGTCGGCATGTCACGATCGGGGTTCTCCGCACGTTTTACTCATCTTGTGGGAGAATCGGTTATGCGTTACCTAACACACTGGCGTATGCAACTCGCACATCAACAACTTCAACAAACATCAGATTCACTCTCGGTACTGGCTGATCGCTTAGGCTACCAATCGGAAGCGGCTTTTTGCAGAGCATTCAAACGCGTGTTTGGTGTATCGCCGGGAAGCATTCGCCAGGCAGTATCCCCTTAATACTCTCTTCTTTTTAATTTAAATTCCAACAATATTATTCAACCTAATGGTTGACTTTATTATCTCTACAATTATACTAAACCATATGGTTGAATATAAAAAAGACATCATTCTTTCAGAACTACTAAAAGCCGTAAGCGATTCAACACGTAGATCTCTGATAACACAACTGTGCCAACAAGGTCCGAGTCGTGTCACTGATTTAGCACATTTTTATGACATGTCATTAAACGCCATTTCGAAACACATAAAAGTACTTGAAAAATCTGGGCTTGTAAGACGAAAAAAAATAGGTCGCACACACTTAATAGAAGCCAATTTAGATAAAGTGGAACTAATTGACAGCTGGTTAAACGAGCTTAAATCTGTTTGGGAACTGCGCTTAGACAAACTTGACGATGTATTACAAAATGGAGAACAGAACAATGAGTGAATTAACAGTAAATTTAAATAAAACAATTAACGCCCCCCTTAAGAACACATTCGAAGCATGGTTAGACCCGGAAACCTTATGCAGATTTATTTTACCTATGCCCGGTATGCCCAAGCCGGAAGTAGAAAACGATGCGAGAGAAGGTGGATCATTCACCATCATAATGTCAGTTGGTGATGATAAGGTCCCTCACACAGGTAATTATCTAGTGATAAACCGTTATAAAGAGATTACTTTCACGTGGCAATCACCCTGCTCTGCTGAAGACAGTACGGTTACGTTACTCTTTACTGAACTAAATAAAGACCAGACTGGTATTGAACTGACACATCTGAAATTTATTGATGAAGCAACCCGGCTAGATCATGAAGGCGGCTGGGGTAATATACTGGATGCATTAAATAACATTTAACCAAGAAACTTAATGCATACCAGGGTGAGATGAAGACGTTAAAATAAACCGTTTATAAATTAGAGTTAATAACATCTTCCCCTTCTTTTATTAATTGAGATCCTAATATAAAACCAATTAGTTTATTTTCAAGTATCTCATTCGGTTACTATACAACCTCATCTTTAAGGATTCTTAGACATATGTGGGGACATATACCCAACTTAGAAGCAAAAATCAAACATAGACGCACATTACAAACCTGTGCTCGTTGTGGATTTCTTTTCCCTAAAACTGAAACAACTTGTCACCACTGTTATGGAATGAGTGATGAAGATGTTTTAAGGAGCCTGGCTCGAAAAAAACGTTTTCGACTGAGTTTGGGCAAAGCTATGTTCTTAGGTGCCTTACTAATACTATTCATTATGTATTTTATATAAAACTCAACCATAACCGCTAACAGAACACAAAAATCAGAAATATTAGAGAATATTAATATCTAATCTGATGATTTTTCATATTAGCCGCGTTAAACTACATAAATTGATAAGACAACACACAAAAATTAGATAATTAAACGTTATATGCGTAATTCAGCAAGGTTTTCAGATCTAATAACAACCTGTCTCAACCCCGCTTTAAATTGGTGATAAATGATAAATTTGAAAGAAAGTCTGCGTAAGGCATCCAGCTTTATTAAAGATAGTGAAAAAGATGTACCCGCACCATCATCAGATATTTCTATGATTAACGCTCAGGTTAAAGCCGCTACGAGCATGATTAATCGCATACAACAAGGGCACAATTTTGGTATTGTTATTGGATTAGATATAGAAACGGCCTTATATCGGACAGCCCCTGAATTAAAAATAAACACCCTGATTCAACCCCTTAGGGAAACCTTTATATTCAAAGGTACGGGAATTAATGTCATAAATGGTATAGATTTTTTAAAACATATGCAGGACTCCGGTCAAACTGAATACCCATTTGGTATAGATACTCTGCCCATTGTTTCTGACACGCAAAAAGCAGAAATTACAAAACAGTTAACTTTAATATTTAATCGTATAAACACAGTGTATGATTTAATCTCGAATGAGTCATCTCATAGTAATGACAACCCAGGTGACTTTATAAAATTTATTGATGAAATTAAATTCATTAATCAGACTAAATAAACCTGTAGCCATGATTATAAAACCACTAATTGGTATTGATAACGTAACTCTCGGCAGCTCCAAACAGACTATATTTGATCTTCTTGGCCAGCCGGACTCTACCAATAGTGATGAATGGCCTGATGGCACTATATCTGAGTCATGGATATACCCAAAGTTAAGTTTAACGCTTAATTTCGACTCCGATGATAATTACCGATTATCAACAATAAATTCAACATCAAATAATGCAGAGCTAGAAGGTTTAAGACTCATTGGTATAAATATAAACTCGCTTATTAATAGCCACCCTTCAATTATGCTGGATGAAAATCTAGGCAATAATGTGAAAGACTATGTATACCCTGAAAAAGAAATTTCTTTCTGGGTTGTAAATAATATTGTTGAAAACATAACACTCTTTCCCGAATATGATAAATCAAATGACTTACCAATATGGCCTGTATCATAATATTATATAAATGAACAGGTATTTAAGTTTAAGGATAAATATGTTTAAGTCTCTTTTATTAAGTTCACTAGTATTTTTAACTGCCTGTATTTTAGCTGCCTGTGAAGATATAAAGCCTGTTAAAGTGCCCGACTCTAAATCGCAATACTTTGGCGTATGGCAATATTTATTTGAATCAAGATTAAAAGGCCATACTTTAAATGCTACACTTCTTGCAATAAATTCAGATAGCAGCGTTATATATAAAGACTGCTCATACAACAAAACAGAAATCATTAGTGACAATACAACTTCCAGTAGTAGCAGAAGCAATAGCACTGTATTACCATCTGCAATTATTACTGAATTTAGTAAAAATAAAATTAGCATTCAGCAAAAGATATGGATAACCAGCCTGGACTTTGATCTGATTATAAATACAGAGCCTTATCAAAAAGATGGCAAATGGTATATGAGAATTGATGATACCCTACTGACTAAACTTAATAATAATGAGATTAATAAATTAACTTCATGGGTTTGCCCCGACAATGAAGAGAAAGAGAGTCAAGGCATTTAAACACAACTATATTTTTTATAATTTAACTATTAAATAAATCCATTGGAGTTTAAAGTATTACTTCTTTTAAAAATTTATTAGCTGATATACAAACCTGTAAAATTTGTGCGCCACACCTTGTTGAAGGTGTTCGCCCGGTTTTACAGGTAAACCCCAAAGCACGAATTCTAATTGCCGGCCAGGCGCCGGGTAGAAAAGTTCACGAATCTGGCATTCCTTTTGATGATGCCAGTGGTGATCGATTACGCGAGTGGCTAGGTTTAACAACTGATATTTTTTATAACCCACAAAAGATTGCTATTTTACCCATGGGTTTTTGCTACCCAGGTAAAGGGAAGTCAGGAGACCTACCTCCCAGACCCGAGTGCGAACCAGCATGGCGAAAACAAATACTCTCATATTTAAAGCAGGTTGAAATTACTCTACTTGTGGGTAAATACGCGCAAGATTCACATTTAGATCGACCAAAATCAACACTTACCGAAACAGTTAAAGCCTGGCAAGACTACTGGCCAACAATGATGCCAATACCACACCCAAGTCCGCGTAATAATATCTGGCTGAGTAAAAACCCCTGGTTTGAAAAAGAATGCTTACCTGCACTCAAAACACGTCTATCTGACATATTAAATCAATAGGTTGGCCTGATTCGCTCAATTCACAGATAATTGCATTAACAATCGGTATAGCTACATTCCGTACGTGAAATCAGATATGAAGAGCTAATATTTTGTCTGTTTATTACCCTTAAACAAGATAAGAAGATGTTTCTGTTCATATACTTAGCGCTTAACTGGCATCGAGACTGAACATTAAAGCTCGCAACATCAGCAAAAAGACTCATAATATTGTAGAATTTATACTGGATTTAAAGATAGTCCACCAGTTTTACTAAACTATAGACGGAAAAATAATGAAGATATCAATAGGTAACGGAATTCATCACTTCATCTTCGGTCAGACCGAACAACAGGTCATTAACAGTCAGGGAACCCCAAGTAAGAAATTTGCTGACGAATATGGTGATATCTTTCTACTATTTAACTCTCTAGAAACCACACTGAAATTTGAAAAAGAAAATGACTTTAAACTGAGCTGGATAGAAACCAGTAATATAAAAGCGACATTTCCTGAGTTTTCCCCATGGGGTGTATCTCAGGTAGAGATAATCACGAAACTCACGCAAATATTAGGTGAATTACCTGAAATTGAAGACTATGGTGATTATCAGTCAATGACTTTTAATAGTTCATGGTTAGAGTTACAGTTTCGGTATGAAAAGCTAAAACAGATTAATTTTGGTGTTTTATATAATGATAAGTCTGAGCCATTATGGCCAGAAATATCAACTTAGCACTTTGATTATGAGAACAGTATATTGCCAACCATTATTCATACAACTTTAAACTGAAATAGTTTATATTTAAGGATTATATTATGTTAAGGGCAACCTTACTTTGTTTTTTAATTGCAGCCTCTTCTCCAGCCTGGTCATTAAAATTAAAAGACCTGTACGCCATGAACAAAACAAATCGTGCCTGGTACCTTGGTGGTATATATGATGCCAGTGTAATTCAATGGAAAGACAATAGCAGTAAAAGTAATTGCATTGAAAAAATGGGATTCAAAGGTTATACATCTTTATTTTCGAAATTCATAAAAGACTTACCCGCCGATGCTGAGTCTGCTGAAAGAAAAGCCTACGATTCTATGAATGTTGCTTCTGTATCCTGGATGTTAATTGGAGAAGAGTGTAAATAAATTTTACCTTATTTACACACAACATTAATGTAGCCAACAAAATGAAGAAAGTATTAGTCATCGGCTATGTATGGCCTGAACCAAATTCATCAGCTGCTGGCAGCCATATGATGTCGATTTTGCGTTTGTTTAAACAGCAGGATTGGCAGGTTGAATTTTCCACCCCATCTCTACCAACTGATCATATGATCGATTTATCAAATGAAGGGATATCAAGTAAAAGCATCAAATTAAATAGTAATAGTTTTGATAATTACCTATTAGAGTACAAACCAGATATTGTATTATTTGACCGTTTCATGATGGAAGAACAATTTGGCTGGAGAGTGGACAAACATTGCCCGAATGCACTAAAAATTTTAGACACAGAAGACTTACAATGTTTACGTCATGCACGTCATCAGGCTTGCAAAGCCGATCGTGAAATGACACAGGCTGATCTTCACAATGATATCGCAAAACGTGAAATCGCCGCTATATTACGCTGTGATCTCTCACTTATTATTTCTACCTATGAAATGGAATTGTTAAGCAACACGTTTAAGGTAGACACAGATTTACTACACCACCTTCCATTTATGATTGATATTGATAATTTACCGAATACAACAAAATCATATTCTGAGCGTAAAAATTTTATAACAATTGGTAATTTCCGCCACGCTCCTAACTGGGATATGGTTTTATATCTACAAAAAATATGGCCTTTAATAAAGAAAAAACTACCTGAAGCAGAACTACATATTTACGGATCTTACCCGCCACCTAAAGCAACTGCTTTAAACAACCCTAAAACAGGATTTTTAATTAAAGGCTGGGCTGAAGATGTAAATAGTGTTATGCAGGCATCACGTGTTTGTTTGGCTCCATTAAGATTTGGTGCTGGTATTAAAGGAAAATTAATTGATGCTATGAAAATGCAAACTCCGAACGTTACTACTACGATAGGCTGCGAAGGCATGTATCTTAATGAGCCATGGCCTGGGTATATCAATGATAATTTACAAGAACTTGTTGATGCAGCCGTGAATTTATATAATGATGAAAAAATATGGTTAAAATCACAGGCTAACGCTTTCAACCTTTTAAAATCACGTTATGATAGTAAATCTCTTGGAACATTATTATTAAATCGAATAACCGAAACAGAAAACACACTAGATCAGCATCGTATAAATAACTTTACAGGCTCGATGCTTAAACACCACACAATGATGAGCACAAAATATATGTCTCAGTGGATTACAGCGAAAAACACACTTTCAGATCGAGACAATGATTAAAAGGTAAACAGTGATGTATGCTGTAATTTTTAAAGCTGAAATTAGAAAACTCGATAGTAACTATGCAAAAATGGCTAAAAGAATGAGAGATTTAGCTGTTAACAAATATGCTTGTTGCGATTTTATATCAACGACAGAGAATAATGTTGAAATTGCTATTTCATACTGGAATGATCTTGATGATATAAGAAAGTGGAAACAAGACCCTGAGCATATCATTGCACAAAGCCAGGGACAATCTGTTTGGTATGAATCTTACAGCGTACAGGTTGTAGAGATAATACGTGAATACAAGAGCTGAACAATATATATCCATAATGCTGAGACAATAGAGTGTGCTTATAAACTTAGTTGGTTAAAATTTAATCCCTCCGTCCCCTTTATACACCTTTATAAAAAAGTTGTAATATGTATACAAAGTTAAAAACACACCTAAAAAAAGTTACATTAATAACAGCGACAATCACACTGTTTATCGGCATTACCTTAATGAAAAACGATTTTAGTGCCGCAAATATTGCATTTATTGTTTGGGCGATATCTC